>Ga0207674_10003451_pt1 | contig 19333 bp, 24 predicted proteins | sample KBSCornC72_FD_184303 | JGI IMG/M metagenome (GOLD analysis project Ga0207674, IMG submission 184303) | Corn rhizosphere microbial communities from Kellogg Biological Station, Michigan, USA - KBS Corn C7-2 (SPAdes) (version 2) | ecosystem: Host-associated > Plants > Roots > Rhizosphere > Soil ... | reverse complement strand
GACGAGCAGAGGACACGGGACGGATGGATACCGCGTGCGCGAATGAGGTCCGCCAACCACTCGGCCTCGCGCCGACCGCGGTCAGACAGCGGGCGATCGTAATCCTCGACGCCGTCGTCCCAGGCGGATTTGGCGTGACGCAGCAGGACCAAGGTCAGTGGCATCTCACGCTCGCAGCCGCTTCATCAGTTCGGCGAACATCAACAGCCCCTCAGGCCAAGGGCCGTGGCCAGACGCGACATTGATGTGGCCCGCGTCACCGGCGAGCTGGAAGTCGCTGCCCCAGTCGGCTGCGAAGCCACGGGCGCGCTCTATCGTCACCAACGGGTCGGTCGTCGAGGCTACCACCATCGAGGGAAACGGCAGCGGATCGGTCGGTGGCTTAAACGACTTTGCTTCAGGCGGGATATTGGGGCCGTCGAAATCCGGCGGGGACACGAGGAAGGCGCCGCGCACCTTGGTGTCGGCGAGGCGCCCCGCGGTCAACACGATCGCGCCGACCGACAGCGAATGGCCGATCAGCACCACCGGCCGTGTCGCCAGCATGATCTCCTGGTGGATGTTGGCGATCCAGTCGCTCAGCACCGGCTGGGCCCAATTCTCCTGCTCGATAAAGCGGGCATTGGCCATCCGCGTGCCCCAGCGGCGCTGCCAGTGGTCGGGCGGCGAGTTGCCCAGGCCGGGCGCGATCAGGATATCTGCTTCTGAAATCTTCATGGCCGCGACCTAGCGGTCATGAGCGGGGGGTGCAAGTCCGGCGGAGCGGGTCAGCCCCGCCGGGGTCATCCTGACGTCGCTTAGGTCGACACACCGCTGCCGTGGACGGTCGTGATTGCTGGAAGGTCGACCATCTCATCAAGCGCGCTCAGGGCCGACAGGATGTCGTCGATCGGAACGGCGGGTCCGAATGCATAGGTACGCAGCCCGGGGGCTCCGGCGACCGTATGGATATCGGAGGCCCAGTAAGCGAGCAGCTGGCGCTTCCGCGCGAGGGTGAGAGCCGGGTCCTCGACGATGTCGCGCGGCCGGTTGAAACCGATCAGGTCGCTGTCGGAAACGAAGCTACCGTCACGATCGAAAAGTTCAGCAAGGTTGAGGTCTGTCCTCATAGCTACATCCTCTTTTGGAGCAACATAGGTACGGGGGACGCGCCAACAGACATGTCCCCGGACATGCCAACCCCATGCAGCGGCTGGCAAATCCGGATGTTGGCATCGCTCGGGCGTCTGTCAAGATTGCCCATGCCGGCTCCGCAGACGATGCTCACAGCTCGGGGCCGAAGACCCTCTCGAAGATCGCGTCGACGTGCTTGAGATGGTAGAAATCGTCGAACATGGCGTCGATGTTCGACGGACTCAGTTTCTGAGCGATCTCCCCGTCAGCCTTCAAAAGCCTAGCGAATTGCCCGGCGCGATCGCCGCGCATTTCCCACACTTTCATGGCGTTGCGCTGGACGGCGGCGTAGGCGTCCTCGCGGCTCATCCCGGCCTGGGTAAGAGCGAGCAGCACGCGTTGCGAGTTGTGGAGCCCGCCCAGCAGGTCGAGGTTCCGCTTCATGTTCTCGGGATAGACGATGAGCTTGTCGATGAGCCCCGTCAGGCGGGCGAGCGCGAAATCGAGCGTCACGGTGGCGTCGGGGCCGATCATGCGCTCGACCGATGAATGCGAGATGTCGCGTTCATGCCAGAGTGCCACGTCCTCAAGGGCCGGCGTGACCATGCCGCGCACCAGCCGGGCGAGGCCGGTGAGGTTCTCGCTCAGCACCGGATTGCGCTTGTGCGGCATCGCCGACGAGCCCTTCTGGCCGGGGGAGAAGAATTCCTCGGCCTCGAGCACCTCTGTACGCTGGAGGTGGCGGATCTCAGTCGCAAGCCGCTCAATTGACGAGGCGATGACGCCCAGCGTCGCAAAATACATCGCGTGGCGGTCGCGCGGGATCACCTGGGTCGAGATCGGCTCGGGGACGAGCCCCATCTTCTCGGCGACGTAGGCTTCGACCGACGGATCGATGTTGGCGAAGGTGCCAATGGCGCCGGAGATGGCGCAGGTCGCGATTTCCTTGCGCGCCGCGACGAGGCGGGCCCGTGCGCGGTCGAACTCGGCGTAGGCCTGAGCGAGCTTGATTCCGAAGGTCGTGGGTTCGGCGTGGATACCGTGCGAGCGCCCGATGGTGATCGAGTACTTCTGCTCTTTCGCCCGGCGCTTCAGCGCAGTCAGCAGGGCATCCAGATCGGCGAGAAGGAGATCGCTGGCGCGCGCCAGCTGCACCGCGAGCGTTGTATCGAGCACGTCCGACGAGGTCATGCCTTGGTGGACGAACCGCGCCTCGGGGCCGACGATCTCGGCAAGGTGCGTGAGGAAGGCGATGACGTCGTGCTTGGTCGTCGCCTCTATCTCATCGATGCGGGCGACGTCGAACGTCGCCTTGCTGCCCTTGTCCCAGATGACCTGCGCGGCCTCCTTCGGAACTACACCGAGGTTGGCCAACTGTGTGGTGGCGTGTGCCTCGATCTCGAACCAGATGCGGAAGCGCGTCTCGGGCGACCAGATCGCCACCATGTCGGGACGGGAGTAGCGCGGGATCATGTTCAGGCCTTGATCGAGGTGGCGGCGGTGCGGATCGCCTTGATGCGCGCCCCGTAGGACTTGGGGTCGTTGCCGGCGAAGATGGCATTGCCCGCAACCAGCACATTCGCGCCGGCTTTGGCGACCAGTGCCGCGGTCTCGGGGTTGATGCCACCATCGACCTCGAGGTCGATCGGACGGTTTCCGATCAGAGCTTTGGCGTGCTTGAGCTTGGCAACGGCCTCGGGGATGAAGCTCTGGCCGCCAAAGCCAGGGTTCACGCTCATCACGAGGATCAGGTCGACATTGTCGACGACGTGTTCGATCGCCGACAACGGCGTTGCCGGGTTGATCGCGACGCCCGCTTTCTTGCCCTCCGCCCGGATGGCCTGCAGCGTCCGATGGAGGTGTGGGCCGGCCTCGGCGTGCACCGTGATGATGTCGGCGCCGGCTTTGGCGAAGGCGGCGACATACGGGTCGGCCGGGGCGATCATCAGATGACAGTCGAGCAGCTTCTTGGTGAGCGGCCGGATCCACTGCACCAGCACCGGACCAAGCGTGATGTTGGGAACGAAATGCCCGTCCATCACGTCGACATGGATGTAGTCGGCGCCGGCCGCCTCGATCGCACGGATTTCCTCACCCAGCCGGGCAAAGTCGGCGCTGAGAATTGACGGCGCGATACGGATGGGCTGCGGCATGACGCCCTCGGACGGGGGAAGTCCCGGTCACTTAGCCGTGCCGGGCCCCGGGGGCAAGTATCACGGCCGGTTGAACCGGTTGCCTTGCCCCAACTCCTCTATATGAAGGCGCCATGGACGGATTTTCGTTTCCCCTGGTGTTCGGGGCCGGGGTGCTGAGCTTTCTGAGCCCCTGTGTGCTGCCGCTGGTGCCGCCGTATCTGACCTACATGTCCGGTTCGAGCTTCGACCAGCTGCGCGCCGACGGGGCCACGGCCGGGGTGATCTGGCGCAAGTCCGTTTTCACCTCGGTGTTCTTCATCCTCGGTTTCTCGCTGGTGTTCGTGACCTTCGGGGCGACGGCGACGGCCTTCGGCCAGGCGTTCCGCCAGGCGCTGCCGATCATTACTCCGATCGCCGGTCTCTTCATCATCGCCATGGGCCTGCATTTCCTGGGCGTGTTCCGGATCGGCTTTCTCGACCGCCAGCTCCGGCACAATGGGCCGGGTGCGGCGAGCGGTCCGGCCGGCGGGTTTCTGCTCGGACTGGCCTTCGCGGTGGGCTGGACCCCCTGCATCGGGCCGGTGCTGGCAGCCATCCTCTCAGTCGCGGCGGTCCAGGACACGGCGTGGCAGGGCGCCGGCCTGCTGGGCATATACTCGCTGGGCCTGGGGGTGCCGTTCCTCCTGGCCGGCATCGCCATCGGCCCGTTCCTGACCTTCTTTGCGAGCTTTCGGAAGCATCTGGGCACCGTTGAGCGGATCATGGGCGTGCTGCTGATCCTCACCGGCCTGCTCTTCCTGACCGGCCAGTTCACACGGCTAAGCTACTGGTTCCTCGAAACATTCCCGGTATTGCAGAGCTTCGGGTGAAATTAACCGTTGCGCACGAAAAGCAAGTGATTGCGTGAGAATGGAGCCACAGTGAACCCGTGATTCACGCCTTCCCGCGATGTTTGCCGCGGGAAAACGGGGAAGGCCGAATGGCTCAGAGTGCAGCGCTTGAACGGACATCGCTGGTCGAGAGTTCGCAGCGGACGTTTGTGTCGCAAGCCGGATCGTTTCGCGTGTCCGTCGGCCATTCGCTGCGCGACGTCGAGGCCATCTGGCGCGCGCTGACCGCCGAGCGCGTCGAGTCGCCCGGGCAGATGTTCGATTTCGTGCGGCTGTGGATCGACGCGCTTGGTGTCGCACAGGCCGATCAGTTCTTTATCGTCGCGGAAGACGATGCTGCGCCGGTCGCGCTCATTCCGCTGCAGCGGCGCTGGGACAAGGGCATCCGGGTGCTGTCCTGGTTCCCGGGGGCGCATGTCGGCTGCAACGCGCCGATCGTCGATGCAGCACGCCTTGCCGCGATGGGGCCCACGCGCCGCCGCGCACTCTGGCTCGACATGCTGCGAGGCATCGACGGCGCCGATGCGGTGTACCTCAAATCCGTGCCGCAGACCCTGGTGGATGGCGTCGATCTGTTTGCCGAGCTCGGGCAGTCCATCGAAGCCGATACGCTCTACCGCGCCGCCTTCTCGAGCTTCGAAGAAGCCGACAAGACACAGCGCAACAAGTCGCGCCGCAAGCATGACCGCCAGCAGGGCGACAAGCTCGAGGCAATGGGGCAGGTGACGTTCGAGGAGATCTCGAACGGCGTTCCAGCGACCGCGCTGCTCGACACCATGTTCACTCAACGCGCTGCGCGCTTTCGCGAGATGGGCGTCTTCGATCCGTTCAGCGTGCCGAAGGTCCGTGCCTTCTATGACGCCACTGTTGCGGGCACCGACGTCTCAGTGAAGCTGCACGCGTTGCGGCTCAACGGCGAGATCGTCGCCATGCGCTACAACATTGCTCATGGTGACCGGCTGTTCTGCCTCATCTCGTCGATGAGCGAGGACCAGGAGCTGCGTCCGGGCTCGCCGGGCAAGCAGTGCCTGCTGCGCGTGATGCAAACCGTGTTCGACGCCGGCTATCGCGTCTTCGACATGGGCGAGGGCTTGACCGACGAGAAGCGCCATTGGTGCAACCAACTTGTCGCGGTACGGAACCACTACGTGCCCATTACCCATCGCGGCGCGTTGGCTGTCGCCGCGCATCGTGGGTTGCAGCAGCTCAAGGTGCGGATCAAGTCCGACCCCAAGCTGCTCGATCTGGCCAAACGGGCCCGCGGCCTGCTATTGAAGCTGAGCGGCAAGGGCGGGGCAGCTATGTCCGCACCGACGCCCGAGGCCGACTAGGCCGCAGCGGCACTTAGGGCCGCGCCGCGCAATCACATCACTGTCGAAGGAGCCGATCGTGAGCGATCGCTTTGTCGTGCTGTCCGGCTGTTCGGGCGGTGGAAAATCGACCCTGCTGGCCGAACTGGCGCGGCGGGGACATTCGGTGGTCGAGGAGCCCGGTCGACGCATCGTCCGCGAAGAGATGGCGCGGGGAGGGACGGCACTGCCTTGGGTTGATGCCGAGGCCTTCATTCGGCGGGCGATCGAGATGGCGTTGGAGGATCGCGAGCGCGCCAAGGTTCGGCCCGGCTGGGTGTTCTTCGACCGCGGGCTGATCGACGCCATCAGCGCGCTGACCGACATGACGGGAGAGCCAGCCTTGCGGGAGCTGGGCGGACGGCATCGCTACCACGCAACCGTCTTTCTGACTCCGCCTTGGCCCGAGATCTATGAGACCGAGCCAGAACGGAAGCATGGCTTCGCCCAAGCCGAAGCCGAATATGCTCGGCTCGTCCGCGACTATGAAGGGCTCGGCTACCGCCCCGTTGAAGTGCCCAAGAGGCCCGTCGACCAGCGAGCGCACTGGATGCTGTCGCAACTGCCCACGGCGCCACCCCGCGACTAGATGAATCGCTGTGCCTTCAGCGACGCGTGGCCGGACTTGCCGATGATGATGTGGTCGTGGACAGTGATGCCGAGCGGCTTGGCCACCTCGATGATCTGCCGCGTCATCTGCACGTCTGCGGTCGACGGCGCGGGGTCGCCCGAGGGGTGGTTGTGGACCAGGATCAGCGCGGTGGCACCCAGCTCGAGCGACCGCTTGATCACCTCGCGCGGGTAGACCGGCGTGTGGTCGACCGTGCCGCGCTGCTGCACTTCGTCGGCGATCAACCGGTTCTTCTTGTCGAGGAACAGGACGCGGAACTGCTCGATCTCTTCGAACGCCATCGCCGAGCGGCAATAGTCGATGAGCGCCGCCCATGAGCTCAGGATGGGAAGGTCCGTACTGACCTGGTCCCGTGCATAGCGCTGGGCGGCGGCCTGCATCACCTTGAGGCTGGTGATAGTGGTGTCGCCGAGACCGTCGAACTCGGCCAACTGAGCGCGCGGCGCGGCCAGCACGCCGGAGAACGAGCCGAAGCGTTTGAGCAGGAGCTTGGCCAGGTCCTTGGTGTCCTTGCGCGGGATGGCGAGGTGGAGGATCGCCTCGAGCAGTTCGACGTCGGTGAAGGCTTCGCCGCCGACGCGATTGAAGCGCTCGCGCACGCGGTCGCGATGGCCCGCCTTGAGGTCAGTGGTGGCAGCCTCGGCCAGTCCGTCCTGAGCGGGCTTGGCCGGTTCCGCCATCAGCTACTTGCGGGCGTCGAGGGGGTTGAAGATGCCGCGAGGCGAGAGCGTGAAGATCTCATTGCCCGTCTCAGTAATGCCGATTGAATGCTCGGCCTGCGCTGAGAGCGTGCGGTCGCGGGTGACCGCCGTCCAGCCGTCGGCAAGGATCTTCACATGCGGCCGGCCCAGGTTGATCATCGGCTCGATGGTGAAGATCATCCCGGGCTTCAGCTCGACACCGGTCCCGGGCACGCCGAAGTGCATGATGTTAGGCTCGTCGTGGAAGAGCTGGCCCACGCCGTGGCCGACGAAATCGCGGACGACGGAGGTGCGCTCGGCTTCGGCATGCGCCTGGATGGCCGCGCCGATATCGCCGGTCGTGTGCCCGGGCTGGGCGGCCGCGATGCCGGCATAGAGCGACTCGTAGGTCACCTCGATCAGCCGCTCGGCTTTGCGCGAGATTTCACCGACCGGATACATGCGTGAGCTGTCGCCATACCAGCCGTCGACGATCAGGGTCAGGTCGATGTTGACGATGTCGCCCTCGCGCAGCGGCCGTTCCTCGGGGATGCCGTGGCAGACCACATGGTTGATCGAGGTGCACACCGAGTGCCGATAGCCCTTGTAAAAGAGCGTCGCCGGGATCGCCTGGTGATCCATTGCGAATTCGTAGGCCAGCCGGTCGAGAAAGGCCGTCGTCACGCCGGGCTTTACGTGGTCGGTGAGCAGGTCCAGTGCCTCGGCGGTCAGCCGCCCGGCCTTGCGCATGCCGTCGAAGCCGGCCTCTCCATGCAGCGGGATGACGCCCGCAGTGCGGCGGGTTTTGGTCTCGGCGTCGACGTAGGTGATCATCAAAGCAGCTTTCGTTGAGGCCAGAAATAGTCGCTTGAGCCGGGATTTGGAAGTCCGGGAGACATCGCGGTTGGTGTAAAAGCCGGTGCGACCGTTGATTTTGGCGCGCCGGCGCGCAATGCATGCGCCTTTCCCGCTCCCGGCCCATCCATGACTGACCAAAACAACCCGACCGCCGCGCTTCTCGTCATCGGCGACGAAATCCTCTCGGGCCGGACCAAGGACGTGAACATCGGCGCGACCGCCGAATTCTGTACCGATCTCGCCATCGACCTGATGGAAGTGCGCGTCGTCGCCGACATCGAGGACGATATCGTCGCGGCGGTGAATGCCCTACGCGCCCGCTACACCTACGTCTTCACCACCGGCGGCATCGGGCCGACCCATGACGACATCACTGCAGATGCCATCGCCAAGGCTTTCGGCGTGGCGCTGCCGATCAATCCGGAAGCGCGGGCGATGCTCGAGGCGCGCTGGCGCGACCGCGGCATCGAGCCGAATGAGATGCGGCTCAGGATGGCGCGCATTCCCGAAGGCGCGAGCCTGATCGTCAATTCGGTGAGCGCCGCACCCGGCTTCAGGATCGGCAATGTGCACGTGATGGCGGGGGTGCCGGTGATCATGCGGGCAATGCTCGAATCCATCGCCCCGACCCTCAAGGGCGGCCGCAAGGTGCACTCGCTGACCGTCAAGTCGCGGGTTGGCGAGGGCAATATCGGCGGTCCGCTGGCCGCGCTGCAGCAGCAATACCCCGACGTCAAGATGGGCAGCTATCCGCGCATGGGCGATGGTACGGTGATGACCGAGCTCGTTCTGCGCTCGCCCGACGAAGCCCGGCTCAGGCAAGCGACCCAGGCCGTCTACGATATGGTGGCAGCCGAGCATGCGAAAGCCGGCCTGCCGATCCCCGATTCCTATTGAGCGCCAGGAGGCCCTAGTGACCGACGCCCGTACCAAGAGTTTCCCGGTGAGCTGGGATCAGTTTCACCGTGACAGTCGCGCGCTCGCCTGGCGGCTCAATGGCGAAGGACCGTTCGAGGCCTGCGTGGCGATCACCCGGGGAGGGCTGGTGCCGGCCGCCATCGTCGCTCGTGAACTCAATATCCGCACCGTCGATTGCGTGGCCGTCAAGAGCTATGACCACCAGAACCAGGGTGGCATCAAGATCCTGAAGGCGATCGATCCCGAGATCGTCACCCTCGCCAAGGCGGGCCGGAAGGTGCTGATCGTCGACGATCTTGTCGACACCGGCGCTACCGCCCGCGTGGTTCGCGACATGCTGCCGGGCGCCCACTTTGCTACCGTCTACGCAAAGCCCAAGGGCCGCGAGATGGTCGATACGTTCATTACCGAAGTCAGCCAGGACACCTGGATTTTCTTCCCGTGGGACCTCGACGTGGCCTATGTGCCGCCGATCTCGGGGGCGACGGACTAGCCATGAAGGCCATCGGTTATACATCGGCCGGTCCGGTCGACCGGCCCGACGCGCTCGTCGAGCGGGAGATTCCGGCGCCGACAGCGACGGGCCACGATGTGCTGGTTCGCGTCGCTGCGGTCTCGGTCAATCCGGTCGACACGAAAGTTCGCCAGAATAGTCCGCCGACCGATGGCTTCCGGGTGCTCGGCTTCGATGCCGCCGGCACGGTCGAGGCCGTCGGCGAGGCGGTGACGTTGTTCAAACCTGGCGATCATGTCTGGTATGCCGGGTCGATCCTGAGACCCGGCTCCAATGCCGAGCTCCAGTTGGTCGACGAGCGGATTGTCGGGCCGGCGCCCAAATCCCTCTCGGCCGCCGAGGCGGCGGCGCTGCCGCTGACCGCCATCACCGCCTGGGAGATGCTGTTCGACCGTTTCGACGTCGGCCGCCCCGTGCGTGGCGGGGGAAATGCGATCCTGATCATTGGCGGGGCAGGCGGTGTCGGCTCGATCGCCATCCAGCTCGCCAAGAAAATCGCCGGCCTGTCGGTCATCGCCACGGCGTCACGGCCCGAGACGGTGGAGTGGACGAAGGCGATGGGCGCAGACGCCGTCATCGACCATTCAAAACCTCTGGCGGCGCAGGTGAGGTCGTTAGGCGTCACGCCCGGTTTCGTGTTCTCCACCACCGAGACGGAGCGGCATTTCGACGAGATCGTCGAGCTGATCGCCCCCCAGGGCAAGCTGGGTGTCATCAGCGGCATTGGCAATTCGCGCGCCGACAAGCTCAGCGGCAAATCGGTGGCGCTTTGCTACGAGTTGATGTTCACCCGCTCCAATGTCGGTACACCGGACCTGATCGAACAGCACAACCTCCTGACCGAGGTCGCACGGCTCGTCGATGCGGGCGTCATCAACACGACGGTCGGCGAACATTTCGGACGGCTCACGGCCGACAACCTGCGCAAGGCCCACGCGCTGGTCGAAAGCGGCACCGCCCGTGGCAAGATCGTCCTCGAAGGTTTCTGAGCTGGTGCGGGCGGCGGGACTTGAACCCGCACGGCTATACAGCCCCGGGATTTTAAGTCCCGTATGTCTACCATTCCATCACGCCCGCCCAGGCGGTCGTGATGTGTCACACTCCGGCGCAGTCGCCTAGAGGCAGGCTCACTGGTGGGTATAGACACCGTTGAAGCTGACAGGGCCACAATAGCCGTTGTCCTGGACGATCAGCTGGCCGCCGTAGTTGAGCATGTCGGCGGTGCAGGGGGCGGTGTCGGCAGCGTAGCTGATGCGGTTGCCCTTGAGCATCGCCTCGAACTGCAGCGTGCCGTGGTTGGCCCGGTTGCCGGGGCTCACCGAGTAGGCGGCGCTCACCACGGTGACCAGCTCGTCGGGGTTCTGCGAAATCCACACGACGTTCTGGCCATCGCGCCACACGCCGAGCCAGTCGTGCGCTGTCAGGGCCGCCATCTCGGGCCCGGTTTCGAGGGCCATCCTGGTCGCCGCCGGCATGGCAAGAACCACGAATGCGGCGAGCCCGATCGCACGAAACATTCACGTGCTCCTTCCCACCAGACTCGCTATCAAACGCCCCGGAGGGGCGGGTCGCAAGCGGCTTTGTGACGGGAGGACAGGGATGCTGATCAAGCGCGAGGTGCTCGAGGCGATCAAGAAGGGCGAGATCACCCTGCAGTTCCGGCGCTGGACGCGTCCATCGGTCAAGCCCGGTGGAACGCTCAAAACCAAGGTCGGATTGCTGAAAATCGGCCGGATCGACGAAATGAAACCGACGGACGTGAGCGCCGTCGACGCGCGAAAAGCCGGCTTCAAGGACCTCGCCGAGTTCCACAAATGGCTCGGGACGATGAAGCAGGGGCCGCTATTTCACCGTATTGAGGTGAGCTACATCGGCGAGCCGGGGGGCTGATCGAGGGGATAACAAATGCGTCGTGCCGTGCTTTTCCTTGCCGTGATGATGCCGCTTGCCGGAACGGCGATGGCCGCTGGCAACGGCTGGACCGCCCAGATGGAGGAAGACGAGGGCGGCTCCGTGATGGTGGCCTCGGTGTCCGCCGCCCCGAGCGGCGATGTGACCCCGGAGCTGCGGCTGATGTGCGCCGGGACCGAAGGCGTGAACCTGCGCTTCCTGACCAGCGCCGACACCGTTTCGCCCGGCAGCGAGGCCGACTTCCAGTTCGAGAACGAGAACACCAAGCTCACCAAGCACATGCAGTACGAGGACATGGACGGCGCCTTCGCCGCCTACTTCCCGCCCTCCGATCCGATGATTGCCCTGCTTGAGACCGGGGACGAGGTGTTCATCTCGGAATCGAGCGGCAACTATCCGGCCCAGACTTTCACCTTGACCGGCTCCAGCAAGGCCATCGGCAAGCTACTCAAGACCTGCAGGTAGCGGTCACCATCAAGGCTGTTGACCCTCACGCGACGTGAGGGACTATCTCTCGTCCGGCGGAAGCGCGAGGACGACGATGAAGATGCTGACAGTCAAGCAGGTGGCCAAGATCTCGGGCGTGTCCGTCCGGGCGCTGCACCACTATGACGAGATCGGCCTTCTCAAGCCCGCGCGCATCGGACGTAATCGCTATCGCTACTATGGTGACGACGAACTGCTTCGGCTGCAGCAAATCCTGCTGCATCGCGAACTCGACATCCCGCTCGAGCGCATCAGGGAGGTCCTCGATGATCCGAAGTTCGACCAGCGCCGGGCACTGGTCGAGCAGCGGGACAAGCTCGCCAGGCAAGCGAGGCGCTACGCCCAACTGGTCCGGACGATCGACCGCACGATCGCCCGTCTGAATGGAGAAAAGGCGATGCGAAACGCCGAGCTGTACAAGGGCATCTCGCCCGAGAAACAGGCCGAATACGAGGTCTGGCTGACTGAGAAATATGGTGGCGACATGCCGGAGCGGATTGCGCTCAGCAAGGGCAAATACGACAAGCTCAGCGACACCGAGAAGCAGGCCTTGATGCTTGAGCTCAACGAGGTCGAACTCGCCTGGGCCGACGCCATGAAGAACGGTGTTCCAGCGGACAGCAGGGCACTCGATCCGCTGCTCAGGCGGCATCGGGCCTGGGTCGCCGCAATGTGGGACAGGCCGTGCCCGCCCGATGCCTATAGCGGGCTCGCCGACCTGCACCTGAGCCACCCGGACTTCATCAAGCGCTACGAGGCAATTGCCGAGGGGTTCTCAGACTACCATGCCGACGCCATGAAGGCCTACGCGCGGCGGCTAGCCGCCTAGTCCCGAGCCGGTCGCGGCTATTCGGCCGCGACCGCCGCGGGCTTGATGTTCTGATTGTGCCGGAAAATATTCTCCGGATCCCACACCCGCTTCAGCGCCTGCAGGCGAGCGAGCTTCTTCTCGCCGAACGATTCCGCCAGCCGGTTCTCGACATCGTCGCTGAGGAAGTTGAGATAGCTTCGGCCGGTCGCCCAGGGCTTCATCGTCGCGGCAATCGCCTTGACGCGGGCGATGTTCTTTACGTTGTCGGCAGGATTGGTCCATGCCGCGAGGTAATGGATGTTGAACGGGGCGTTGCGCGCGCCGAAGGCTGTCGCCTCTTCGGGAACCCGCGACGGCGCACCGCCGCCCGGGATGATGACGATCGCGGTCTCGGGTGAGACCGGGTCGAGCGCGTGCCCGGCCAGCACCTCGATCGCCTCGTCCGGCAGCTCGCGCATGTAGTCGGCGGTCGAGTACTGCTGGTTGCCCCAGGGATTGGGCGCCCCGGCCTGAACCTCGAGATAGCTGGCGGGATGAACCAGATCGGCGACCGGCGGCCCAAAGGCGCGCAGCGGCGCCAGGACCTTTTCGCCCTCGGCGGGATCGCCGGCATACACGACGTTGACCAGGACGACCGGCTTACCCCGTGCCGGCGGGGGCACGAACGGCGCATCGGGGGCGGTGGTGAACACCACGCCGCCGCAGACCTCGTCGGGTGCCTTGGCCATGAAATCGCGGTAGTTGCGCAGCACCGCTGCCGCCATCTGCGGCGGATACATCAGCGGGCCGGTGAGCACGGAGCTGAGCGGATGGAGCCGCAGATGGAACGCCGTAACGACACCGAAGTTGCCGCCGCCGCCGCGAAGCCCCCAGAAGAGATCGGGATTTTCGCCATCGGAGGCCACGACCTGCCTGCCGTCGGCGGTTACGACTTCGATCTTGAAGAGGTTGTCGCAGACGAATCCGTACTTGCGCTCGATCCAGCCGCTACCACTGCCCAGCGTCAGGCCGGCGACGCCCGTCGAGGGATTGCGTCCACCGGTGACCGCGAGACCGTGTGCCTGCGTGGCAGCGTCGAACTCGCCCCAGTTGGCGCCGCCCTCGACGCGCACAGTGCGAGCTGCGGGGTCGACATCGACGCGCTTCATGCCGCGCATGTCGATGCAAAGTCCGCCGTCGACCACAGCCGCGCCGGTAAGGCCATGTCCGCCGCCATACACCGAGATCGTCAGCCCAGCGTCGCGCGCGAACCGGATTGCGCGGGCCACGTCATCTGCGGAGGCAACCCGCGCGATCGCTGCGGGGCGCCGGTCGATCATGCCGTTGAACACGCGCCGGGCGTCATCGTAGCCGGCATCGCCGGGTTGCATCAGCGTGCCGGAAAAATGCTGGATCGCAAAACGGTGATTGCCGGTCATGTTGTCCCCCTCAATGGCCCGAGCCGCACCGTATGGGCGCATCGCCTCGTTCACAAGAAGGCCTTTGACCGCCACAGCCGGCGTGTTCCGGGGAACCCTTAGGGACGCCGGCCGTTTCACTTTCGAATGCAGTCTGAGGAGGTTACCAGATGCACAAGGATCAGGTCGAAGGCGCCGGCAAGCAGGTCAAAGGCGCCGTGAAGGATGCGGCCGGAAAAATGACCGGCGATGTCGGGATGCAGGTTGAAGGCAAGCTCGACAAGGCCGCGGGACAGGTTCAGTCCGCTGTGGGCAAAGTCAAAGACGACGCCCGCAAGGACCTGAAGCACTGAGAAGTAACGACGCTCAGTGACGAGGCTGGCGAACTCACGCACCAGCTGACGAAAGGCCGCCCTTAGGGGCGGCCTTTTCGTTCAGGCGCAGGCGTTGCGCTCGGCCACCGCCGAACCGAAGATGACTTTTATTGTCTCCGGCGGGCCGCTCATGAAACCGGCGAAGTCCGAGGGGGCGACCAGGCCCTCGCGTGCAAGCGCCTTGAGGGCGTCGGCGACGCGCTTGTTGTAGATCTGCATGAAGGCCAGAACGTCGTCTCGCTGGGATTCGTAGATGTCGGAGCCCATTGCGGCTTCCCCACCGACGAACTGGCCCACGATTGCCATCGGTGCTCCCTGCAGTCCGAGCGCACCCACGATGAGGTCCCGCCGGGTGAGGTAATCGTTTACTGCCTCGACCAGCTTGGCCTTCTGCTCCGGACTGCAGAAGCGGGAGACTTTCCGCGTCAGCTTGCATTCGAGGAGCGTTGCCGATGCGGCAAAGCCGGGGGCCAGCGACGGATTGGGCGAAACCACCTGCTGTGGACCATCCGAGTTCGCTTCCGCGCGGGCCCGGGCCAGGCACCGGCTGTCATCAGTGTCGCTCCAGGCTTCGATGACCGACGCGGGGCGAGTGTCCGTCGAGAACAACGGAGCCTTGTGGTCTGGCGTAACGGGGCTCGCCGAGTGCGGGGTCATCCAGCTCAGATAGCCAAAGAAGCCGGCGCCAACGACCGCTGCGACGGTAACCAGCGTCAGTACGATATCCAGCACTCCGACCCCGCGCGCCGCCCGCGGGGCCGGCTTCACGCCGCTGCGCAAGTCATCGACGAGGTCTCGTCCAGACACCTTGGCCCCCAAGCACCAATACAGCCAAGACTATGGGCGACGCGTAAATGAAGCTTTGCCCAATTGCGTGGGGTTCTGCCGGTCGGTTGGCCTCGGCGGCAGAAAACTGTAAGGAACCCGCATGCTAGCAAACATCCTCGCCGGCCTCGTTGCCCTCATTCACATCTACATCGTTATTCTCGAGATGTTCCTGTGGGACACCCCGCGCGGACGCAAGGCGTTCGGCACAACCGAGGCGTTCGCCAAGGAAAGCAAGGTTCTGGCGGCCAACCAGGGGCTCTACAACGGCTTCCTCGCCGCTGGCCTGATCTGGGGCATCTACCTGGGCGACGCAGGCGACCCTGTGAAGATCTTCTTCCTGCTCTGCGTCGCGGTCGCCGGTGTGTATGGCGCGGCGACCGTGGGGGTTCGCATCCTGCTGATCCAAACCGTGCCGGCTGTCATTGCGCTGGCGGCTGTCTGGTTCACCTGAGTGATGAACTCGGTATCGCCGACCCGCTGGGGCGACCCGAATTGCCTACAAAATCATCGCAATACGCACGGCGCGGTGAATTGCGGCAGGGCCCCGATTCGCGCTAGTTTTCCGCGGCGCGGGGGTGCGCTCTGAGGTTCACAATGTGGGACTTTTCGATCGGCCAGACCCTGGGTCTCATGGGTCGCACGCTTCCCTTCATCGTCTTCCGCATCATCGTCTACTTCGGCATTGCCGTTGCCTATGTGCTGGTGACGGGTGTCGGAGTCGGCATCGGCTGGGGGATCGGCGCGTTCGGCAGTCCCGATTTTCGCCTCGGCGCGATGGGGTGGGGCGGCATCATCGGCTTTGCGTTGACGGCGGGCACGATCTATTTCCTGCGCGAATACATCCTCTACATCGTCAAGGCCGGCCACATTGCCGTGTTGGTCGAACTTCTCGACGGCGGCGACGTTCCGCAGGGACAGGGGCAGATCAACCACGCCACCGAGATCGTCCGCAGCCACTTCGCCGAGGCCAATGTTCTGTTCGGCGTGGATCTGCTTGTCCGTGGCGTCCTCGCTGCGATCCTCGGGCTGATCCAGGGCCTTGCATCATTCATTCCAATTCCCGGACTGCAGAACGTCGTGGCGCTGGTCCGGGCCTTCCTCCGCGTCGCTGTCGGTCTGATGGACGAGGTGGTGCTGGGCTACCTGTTCCGTGTGAAGACCACCAATCCCTGGCACGACGCCGAAACCGCGATCGTCCTCTATGCGCAGAACTACAAGGTGATGCTCAAGAACGCCGCCTGGCTGACCGCCATCATGTACGTGCTGTCGTTCGTGGTGTTCCTGCTGATGCTGGCGCCCGCTGCGGCGCTGGTGTGGTTCATCCCCAATGCCTGGGGCGCCGGTGGCTTCGTCTTCGCCATCCTCTTCGCCTGGGCGGTAAAGGCGGCGCTGATCGAGCCCTTTGCCATCGCCGCGATGATGGACGTCTATTTCCGTGTGATCCAGGGGCAGACGCCGGACCCGGCCTGGGACGAGCGCATCGGGCAAGTGTCGCGGAAGTTCCGTGAGCTCAAGGACAAGGCAGCCAACTGGGTAGGTGCCGGCCGTCCGGCCCCGAACGCTCCGTTCACCGCCCCGGGCGGCCCGGTGGTCTAGTTCGCCGGCGCGGTGCTATAGATCGGGCATGCGCTATTGCCTCATCGACACCGCGCTCGGAACTTTCGGCCTCGCCTGGACCGATGCGGGTGTCGCGCGCGTGGCGCTGCCCGGCCGCGACCGGGCCAAGACGGAGATATGGATTTCGCGGGAACCGGCCGAGCCCGGCTTCCCTGACGGACGGTTCGCGACCCTGCCGGAAATGATACGGCGCTATGCCGAGGGCGAAAAGATCGACTTCACCGGCGTGCCGCTCGACCTGGCCGAGGTGCCCGATTTCAACCGTCAGGCTTATGCGGAGCTGCTGAAGATCGGCTATGGCGAAACGACCACCTACGGCGCCATCGCGCGGACACTCGGCGACGTCGCGCTGTCCCGCGCCGTGGGGCAGGCGATGGGGGCCAATCCCATTCCACTGATCATCCCGTGCCACCGGGTGCTGGGCGCCGACGGCAAAGCCGGCGGGTTCTCGTCGCCGGGCGGGGTCAGCGCCAAGATGCGCATGCTGGCCCTGGAGCATGCAGCGAGCCCGACCGGCCAATACGCGTTCGGGTTCTGATGGACATGGACCGCGAATTAGTGTCGGTGGCCCCGCGTGGCTAGAGGCCGTTCCGTCGACCCGCAGGAGCGTTACCGTCGTTTCGTCGCCGACACGATGGCAAAGCGCATCCCTATGATCGTGCGCAATGCCGGCGAGGGGTTCGACGCCGAGACCGTGACGCGGCTCGAGGCGATTTCTCGCGCCATCTCCGCCGGCGCGCCGATGGTGGTAGACCTTAGCAACTGGCCGTTCCAAGGCTGGGAGGAGTTCCCGCTGCGCGTCAACGGCCGGCGTATCGGCGACGCGCCATTCTTTGATTTCGAATTCTGGATGTATTTCCGCATTCTTGAGGCGGTGCGGTTCTCCGAGACCCGCGCCGATCCGTTCCGCACCACCAAGCACCGCGACCTCGATCGTCATCTCAAGTGGGCCGACGAGGCGCTCGGGCGCGTGTCGACGCTGGCCGATGCGCTGCGAACATCGCTGGATGCCAATGCCCACGACCTGTCGCAGATCGGCTCGCCGACCGGGCGCTATGAGCTCGGGCGAGATGCGCTCAATGTCGAGCCGGGCTCGATCAAGCGGCTCAACCTCATCGCCGACAACTTCGGCGGCGAGTTCGTGGCCGATCTCGTGCTCGCGGTCGTCGCGGCGGAGGCAGGGATCGAGGTCGTGCTGCACGTCAAGCAGCTGCCGATGTTCGTCTCGGACGTCACGGCGGACGACGTGACGATCCTGTTCGATCGGCTGCCACGGGAAGGGTTCGGCAAGCGTCTGCAAACCGCGGTGCAGCGCGGCGGCATTCACACGGCGGCACACGCCTTCTGGTCGTCGCCGAAGTTCCTCGACCGGCTGCCCGTCGAGGAGCTGGGAGCGGGCGACGGCATCCTCAACGTGCTGAAGGGCGACCTCAACTTCCGGCGCGCCATCGGTGACGTCAGCGTCCCGGTCGAAACGCCGTTTCAGGCGCTCGCGGTGTTGCCGGCGGCGCCGATGCTGTCGCTGCGTTCGATCAAGTCCTACAGCCTTTCAGGCATGACCGACTGGCCCAGAGGACTGTCGCGCACGGACTTCCCCATGGACGGCTCGATCGTGGCGGTGCAACAGGTGCCGGTGCGCGCTATTGCTTCCGCCGAAAGCTCTTCAGATGCGGCACCGCTTTTACAACGCGTTCGGCGATGGCTTCGACGGACAGGGTGACCGGAACGGCCAGGACGTTTTCATCCCCGGCGGGCGGCTCGAGCGTTGCGAACTGGCTCGCGACCAGCGATGCCGGCATGTACTCGTGCACGCGCGCTGTCGCTCGCTCGGCGATCAACTCCTGGGTCCCGTCGAGAAACACGAACAGGATGGGCTCGCCCGCTTCCTGATGCAGGTAGTCGCGATAGGCGCGCTTCAGCGCCGAGCACGCTCCCACGGCCACGCCCTTCTGGTCCGCCGCCGAATGCAGTGCCCGGGCCAGCGACCTGAGCCATGGCCACCGATCCTCGTCCACCAGGGGCGTTCCGGCGCGCATCTTGTCCTTGTTCTCTGGCGGGTGGAAATCGTCGCCGTCGAGGAATGGCGCATGCAGCCGCCGCGCGATGGCCTTGCCCGTGACCGACTTGCCGCTTGATGACACGCCCATGACGATGATGATGCGGGCGGGGACGAGAACCACGGAATGCTCCTAGACTGTCGCCATGAAGGCGCCGTCGACATACAGGATGTGGCCGTTGACGAAGCTGGCCGCGTCCGAGCAGAGGAAGATGGCCGCCCCGCCAAGTTCCGCGACCTCTCCCCAACGCCCCATTGGTGTGCGCTTGGCGACCCAGGCACTGAACTCGGCATCCTTCACCAGCGCCTCGTTGAGCTCGGTTCTGAAATATCCCGGCGCGATGCCGTTGACGTTGATCCCGTGCCGCGCCCATTCAGTCGCCATGGCGCGCGTCAGGTTGGCGACGGCCGCCTTGCTCGCGGCATAGGGCGCGATCGACGGGCGCGCGACGCTGCTCATCAGCGAGCAGATGTTGATGATCTTGCCCCTGGCGCGAGGGATCATACGCTTCGCCACGGCTTGGCCGACCAGGAACACCGAGGTGACATTGGTCGACATGAGCCGCTCGAACTTGTCCTCGGGAAAATCTTCGAGCGGCGCGCGGAACTGCATCCCGGCGTTGTTGACCAGGATGTCGATCGGACCGATCTCGGTCTCGATGAACTCGATTGCGTCGCCGACGCTTTCGCTGCTGGTGACGTCGAAGGCGACCCCGCGGGCGCGGGCCCCGGAATCGGCGAGGTCGGCCGCGGCCTTGCCCAGCG
>Ga0207674_10003448_pt1 | contig 19338 bp, 13 predicted proteins | sample KBSCornC72_FD_184303 | JGI IMG/M metagenome (GOLD analysis project Ga0207674, IMG submission 184303) | Corn rhizosphere microbial communities from Kellogg Biological Station, Michigan, USA - KBS Corn C7-2 (SPAdes) (version 2) | ecosystem: Host-associated > Plants > Roots > Rhizosphere > Soil ... | reverse complement strand
CCCGGCGCGGCGCCCAGCGCCATGCGAATCCCGAGCTCGCGCGTCCTCTGGGCAACCACGAACGACAACACACCAAACACCCCCAGGGCCGCGGTGATCAGCGCGACCATCGCGAACGCGCCGACCAGGCGCATGGACAACCGAGCGGGCGCCACGGAATCATGCAGCACGGACTCCATGGTCTGAACATTCCGAATCGCCACCACCGGAAACGCGGCACGAAGCTCCCGGCGCACAGCCGGTGCGAGGGCCTCCGTCGCGCCCGACGTGCGGATGACATACGTGAACACCGGCCACCACGGCGCAACGCGCATCGGCATGAACACGGTGGGAATCGGCGGATTGTCCAGCCCTGCATCCGGCGTGTCACCGACGACACCAACGATTGGGGAGGCGGGGTTCAAATAGTTCCCAGGGGCGCCGAGCATGATCTGCTTCCCGATGGGATCCTCGTCAGGCCAATACTTCTTCGCCAACGCCTGGTTCACCACCACCGCCGGCCCGTGGTCCACACGATCGTCCGGCGTCGGGAACCGGCCCCGCATGAGCCGGATCCCGGCCGTCGCGAAGTAGTTCGGCGACACGACGCGATACGCCTCGGCGGGCGGCGTTTCGTTAGGCGGCGTGGGACGGCCGACGATGTTGAACCAGGCCCCGACCCCGCGGCCCGTCACGGGCAACTGGCTCGTCACCGCCGCCGCCCGCACACCGGGAATCGCGCGAATCCGTTCCAGACTCTGCTCCACGGCCTGCACTGACTTTCCACCAACGCTCATCTGCATCGTGAGCAGCTGTTCGGTGGAAAACCCGGTGTTCACGGCAAGCAGCCGACCGAAGCTCCGCAGCAGCAATCCCGCTCCGCTGAGCAGCATCAGGGCGACGGCCAGCTCGACCACGACGAGTGCGCTCCGCGCACCCTGATGCGCACCGCTGCCCCGCGTACCCTGGCGGATGACCTCCATGGACCGAGCCGTGGACGCCCGCATGGCCGGAAGGAGTCCGACGGCGACGCCCGCCAGTACCGACACGACGACCGTGAAGCCGAGCGCCATCGGGTCGAGCGTGATCTCGTCGACGCGGGGGAGCGACGTGCGTTCCGCCGCGACGATGGCGCGCAGGAGTCCAGCGCCAACGGCAAGCCCTGCGACTCCTCCGGCGGTCGCGAGCAGAACGCTTTCGGTGAGCAGCTGCCTGACGACGCGACCGCGCGCGGCGCCGAGCGCCCGCCGCACCGCGAACTCGCCGTGCCGTGACGACGCGCGGGCAAGCGTCAGGTTCGCGAGGTTGACACACGTGATGAGCAGGAGGAATCCAACGGCACCCATCAGCATGAGAAGTCGGGGGCGCACCGCAGAAACGATCGTCGCCTGCAACGACGTCGCACTCAGATGCAGGTCGGTGTTGTACTCCGCGTGATCGGTCCGCAGCCGTGTGGCGACCGTCTCCAGCTCGGCGGAGAACCGTTCGACCGTCGCACCGGGGCGCAGCCGCGCGACGATCTGGAGGTAGTACTGATCGCGGTTGGCGGTATACTCCGGCGACCACTGTTCGGGTGTCCAGAGGTCGGCTTGCGCGGCCGCGAACCGGAATCCGGGCGGCATGACGCCGACGACGACGCGCGGCTTCCGGTTGATCGTCACGGTCCTGCCGATGACGGAACGGTCCTCGCCGTACAGCCGCTGCCACGTTTCGTGGGACAGCACGACTGCCGGCGCCGCCGATGGTGAGTCATCGTTAGGTGTGAGCGTCCGGCCGAACAGTGGTCGTACTCCCAGCACGCCGAAGATATCGCCAACCGTCGTCACCGCCTGGAACGATTCGGGCTCGCCGGGACCGACCACGGTCGCGAGCGATGTCGAGAACGCGGCGAACTGGCTCGCTGCACGCGTATCTCGGCGGAGGTCCATGAAGTTGGCCGGCGACGAGCCGTATACCGATGGCGGCTGTGCCGCTGAATAGCTCATGACGGTCACGACACGATCCGGGTCCCGTACCGCGAGCGGCCGGAGCAGCACCCCATTCACGACCGAGAAGATCGCGGTGTTAGCCCCGATGCCTAACGCCAACGTCGTGACGGCAATGGCCGCGAACGACGCGTTCTTGCGCAGGGCACGCGCGGCGTAGCGGATGTCCTGCAGGAGCGACTCGACCATCGAGGTGTCCTCCGAGTACGGACGCTGATAGGACGCGATCCGGCGCAGTTGGCGGCGACGCACCCGGCGCGCGCGCCATGCCGCCATGTGTTCTCGCGCGACGAGGTGGGCGAGGCCCGGCAGCTCTCGCGCGAATGTCACCGCTCCACCGTGCCGTCCGCGTGTGTGCCGCGCCTCGGTGTCGAGCGCCTCGTAGATGTGAACCAGCTCGCGGGCATCGCTGGCCGGGAACGTGGTTGGGAGGAGCCGCAGCGTCGCCCGGAATGCGCGCGACGTGAGCGACGCGCTCGACGTTGCCTGTCGGACGGACGTCATCGCGTGCCCTTCGGTTGCGGCGTGTTCGCGAGCGGACGCAGGAGGCGCTTGTCGCGGGCCATGTCCGTCAGCCGCTCGAGTCGCTGTGCTTCCGCTCGCGCTGCTGCCCGGCCGAGCGCCGTCATGCGATAGTAGCGGCGCCGCTCGTCGTGATCCGGCGGCGGCTCCTTGGGCTGTACCTCTTCGATCCACCCGCCGCCGAGCATCCGCTTCATGGCCGCGTAGAGCGTGCTTGCCGTGAGCACGATCTCGTCGTCCGTTCGACGTCGAATGTCCTGGATGAGCGCGTACCCGTGCATGTCGCCGTCGAGCAGCGAGAGCAGGATCTGGAACACCTGCGCGCTCAATGGCGCACCGCCGTCGGGATTTCTGGGTTGAGGCATGGACGGGTCGTCGTATTATGCCGTCGTGCGATATACCGTCACGAGGTATAGTTAGTCCCGAACCTTCGCGCGTCAATAGCTGTATTGAGGGCTCGGACTCAAGTAGAGCTCGCTATTCAGGTTCACCTTCGACACGCGAGCAGGCCAATACGACCGCCGTCGCGGCGCACGGGTTGCCTTTACACGGCTGGTACTGCGAGCGAGGACGCTCCGAACACCAAGCAACCCGAGCTCGCAAATGACAGACTGAGGTAGTCAGATGGCCCGACTCGGAGGATTCGTGAACAAGCTGCTCACTTTGACAACCGGATTGGGGCTGGCGGTGGCGACGGTGGCCCCCGTGGCGCAAGCGCAGCCCACTGATACTACTCATATCTCCACAGAGCCTCTCTTCACGAAAAGGGATGCCTGGGTAGCGCTCGGCTTTGCCGCCGGTACCGTCGCCCTGTATCCGGCTGACCGGTATTTCGCGCGGAAGCTGCAGACGCCGCACAACCAGGAAAACCGATTCCTGCAGAACACGGCAACAGACTTCCGCTTCATGGGCACGCCGGGGTCGCTGTACATCGGCGTCGGCATGTATGCCGTCGGGCGTGTGGCGCGCATCGATCGCATGGCTGACCTCGGGCTCCACGGCACCGAGGCGCTCCTCGTCGCGCAAGTGACCACCGGCCTCCTTAAGGGGATAGCCGGACGCGCGCGGCCGGAGGCCGACATCAAAGACGAACGGAACTTCGTGCTCGCGCGCGGCTTCAAGAAGAACAGCGATCTCTATCGCTCCTTCCCATCAGGCCACTCGGCGATGGGGTTCGCCGCGGCCGCCGCCGTGACGAGCGAAACATCGAAGTGGTGGCCGAATTCGACGTGGTTCATTGCTCCGGTCATGTACGGCGGTGCCACGATGATCGCAGCGTCGCGCATGTATAACAACAAGCACTGGGCGAGCGATGTCGTGATGGGGGCCGCGATCGGAACATTCGCGGGAACGAAGGTGGTGCGCTATCACCACTCGCATCCGGGGAACCGTATCGACAAGTGGCTGCTGCATCCGCACGTCGAGAAGAAGCCGGACGGGACGGTTGCGGTGGGAGTCGAGATGCAGACGCATTGAAGCGGGAACGGGGAACGGGGAACAGGGAACCGGGAACAGTGACTCCTCGCGGAGCCTCTGTTCCCGGTTCCCTGTTCCCATGCGTGCGCGAAGCGCGCCGCCGATTCCCTACGGGAGATTCAGCGCCGGCTTCACCTGCCCCCGATGACACGTCGTGCAGTTCACGATCGCGTTAGGTCCCTTGAGGTTCGGGATGTTCTTGAGCAGATCGTTGTTGATCGTCGCGACCATCTTGCTCATGTCTCTCGCCGTCTGCTTCTGCGTCTTGTCGTCCTTGTCCCATTCGCCCGGTGTGTGACAGTGCGTGCAGCTCACACCGAGTGACTTGCCGTAGCCGATGTTCATGATGCCGAGAAGTCGAGACGCCGGCACATCCGTCAGCATCTTGATGTTCTTGAAGACCTGCGACGCCGGAAGGTTCTCCTTCCCGGCAATTTCCTGACGCACCTCGGCCACGTAGCGCTCGCGTTCGAGCGTCACGGAGTCCTTCGCCGCCGCCGGCGCGGCGGCGGACTGCGGCGCAGCCGCGGTAGGACTCGGCACCGGTGAGGGGGATCCCGATTCGGTCTTCCGGGCGCTACTGCATCCCGCTGCGAGGACGAGCACTCCAATGAACGATACGATGCGCATCATAACCTCTCGGAATACTTAAAAGTTCAAGAGGGCGGAATGCTTGAACCTTCAAGCAATCCCACCCTCTTGCAACCCGCAGCGGCCGGCGTCAGCCAGCAACCAGCACGAGCAGCCAGCAGCCAGCGATCTATTTCTCGACAATGTCCTTCAACGCGTCCTTGACCCGCGGGTCGTCCGACCGGCCTAACGCGCTTACGGCTCGGCGCCGCATCTGGTAGTTCTGGTCGGTCTTCGCGATGGCGAGCAGCTTGTCGGTTGCCGCTTTCGTCCCGTTGTTCGACAGCGTGGAGATGATCGCTTCCTGCATCTGGGGATCATCCGTCTGGTCGTACAGCTTCGCGAGATCGGGCACGGCCGTTCCAGCGCGCTCGCTCAACTGGACCGCACGGCGACGGAGTCGGAGCGACTCGTCGTTATTGCCGGCAATGGTCATCAGCCACTTCGCGTTCGCGGTGCCACCCATCTCGCCCATCGACTCGAGCACCGCCTCCTTCGTCCGCTCGCTCGGCAGCTTCGTGTACAGCCCGCGCAGAAACTCGGCATCCTGGCTCGTGGCATAGTCGCGCCCGATCCCGCGAATAGCCGCGACACGCATCTCGTCGTTGAGGTCGGGCCGCTGAACCGCCGTGCGCAGGTAGGTGCGTGCGCGCGGATCGCCCGACTGCGCCAGCACGCTCAACGCCTGCTTGCCGAGCCAGATGTCCTGCGTGCCACGCGAGATGTCGATCAGCGCGGGGATGCCTTCCCCGTTATCCTGACGCGCGAGCACGCGCAGCGCGCTCTGGCGGACCTGCTGGTTGTCGTTCTCGTCGCGCGCCATGTCACCTAACGCTTTGGCCAGCTGAGTCGGCGACACGCCGTCGCGCTCGTCCGGAGCCCGGTTCAGCCAATTGATCGCCGAGCTTCGCGTCTCGCGGGAGCGTGACTGATCGCGGGCGATGGCGAGCAACTGCGGTGACACCGTGGCGCTGTCGGCGAGCACGGCCGGCGTGATGGCGTCGCGCCCCGGGCGGCCGTCGACCTTCGCAGCGAGCGAGAGGAGGTACTCGGCCGCGTCTTTCGCCGGAACGGTCCCCAGGTCGGTAACACCTGGGCTCTGCTGTGCGGGGCCCACGTACACGTTCACATCAACGATCTCCTTTCCCGCCCTGCCGAGCACCACACGGACCGGCCCCGGCTGGCAGGGGTCGGACCGGAGCGTGTTGTCGTTCATCGAGCCGAACCACATCGACCCGTTGATCGAGTAGTACGTGCGGCCGTTGCCGCAGACGCCGGGGCGTGCGGCGTACGCGAACTGCACGGCACCGTCGGGCGCCGACGCAATGCGCTGGGAGAGGCTCTGCGCCACCATGACCCGCGGAAGCAGAATCGCGATGGCGACGGCGGCGTGTGCCCCATGCCTAACGGGCCAAGTATGAGCGGTCATTTGTCGATGAGCTCCAGCAAGAGCTTCGTCGCGCGCGGGTCGTTCTTGCGCTGCAACGCGCCGATCGCCTGGCGGCGAAGGTTGTAGTCGGTGTCGTTCTTCACGATGTCGAGCAGCTTGTCGGTCGCTTCGGGCTCGGTACGCTGGCCGTAGATGTTGATGAGCTGTTGCCGCATCTCGCGATCCGCGACCGTTCCGTAGAGCTTCACGGCGTCGGCGATCGGCATCTTGCGCGACGCGACGCGCGAGAGTGCCGCGGTGCGAACCTCGAGCGGCTCGTCGTTGTTCCGCATGAGTCCCAGGAGCCACTGGTCGTTCGCGTCGCCGCCAAGGTTCCCGATCACGCGCGCGATCCGTGCCTTGACGCGCGGGTTGTCGATCTTCGTGTAGACCGAGCGGAGGTACGCGGCGTCCTCGTCGGTGGTGCGCTGCGAGTCTTCGAACCCGCCGACGGCCTCGATCCGCAGGCGTTCCGGCGCGTCCGTGCGCTCGATGAGGGCCCGCACCGACTGACGCGCGCGCGGGCTCGGGTTCGACGCGAGCGCGCGTGCCGCGGTCCGCTGGACCTGCGGGTCGGTGGACGTCCGCAGCACCTCGTCGAGCGTGTTCACCGCAATGTCGCTTGGCGACCGGGCCAGGTACTGAATGGCCGTGCTGCGCACTTCGGGCTCAGAGTCGTTGAGCGCGACGTCGCGCAGGATGGCCGGCGCATCGTTGTCGCCCGACTGGCCTAACAAGTAAACGACCGTGCGACGCAGCGGGGCCGAGCAGGCATCTTTCTTGGCCAGCACGCGCTTGGCGATCGGCGCGAGCGACGACGGATCCGTATTCGCGAGCGACTTGATCGCTTCGGCGCGCACGGCCTGATCCTCCCGGTCGCACTGCGCCGGTTGCTCGCTCGTCACCTTCCGCAGTTCCCGCTCCGCGTTGCGGTCGCCGCGGGCAGCGAGCGCGCCCTGAATTCGCGCCGCAAGCGCCGCGGCGTCGGACTGGGTCTTCGCCTGCGGATACTTGGTCCGCATCGTCTGCAGCGATTTGAGCGCGGTCTGGAGGTCGTCCGTATTCCCGATGCGGTAGAGCGAGAACGCTTGCCAGTACATCGCATCGGCCGCGTAGCCCGAGTTCGGATACTTCTGCGGAATGCTCGCGAATGCTGTCGCCGACCGACGCCACTCTCCACGATTGAGCAGCTCGTAGGCGTTCTTGTAGAGGGAGTCGGCGACATCGCCCTGCAGCCACGGCGCACGCGGGCGAGTCATGAAGGGCTCGCGGCTCTCCAGCCTGTCCGCGTTATGCTCGAACTTCATGTCCCACTTATCGAGCTTATCGAGCTTATCGAACTTATCGAACGCGTCGAACCTGTCGAACCCGTCGAGCTTCATATCCATGCCGGGCACCCAGACGTCCATCTTCGGTACGTCGACGTGCACGTCAGGCATCTCGAAATGCATGTCCGGCATCTCGTAGTGGAAATCCGGCATCTCGTAATGGAGATCCGGCATGTCGAACTTCCAGCTCGGCATGTCGAAATGCATGTCCGGCATCTCGTACCAGAAGTCCCGCGAGGAGAAGTCGAAATCCGGCGACTTGAGGTCGAAGTCGCGCCAGCGATCCGGGCGCGGTGGCTTCTCGACTCGGGGGGCCTCGGCGCGCGGCTGCGGAGGGCGCTTCGGCCGAACCGGAGGCGTCGCTTGCAGCGCAAACGCGCCAGCCGCCGGAACAGCCATCAACAGCGTCGTTAGGCGAAGGGCGGAGGTCATCGATCCAGGTTCCTGTGTCTGGTGAGTCGTCGGAAGTCAGTCATCGCTCGAGATGCTCGCGGCCGCCGCCCGCACGCGCGGTACGACGTCGCGCTGCTCGAGCGCTTGGGTAATGAGGTTCAGTTCCGGTCCGCCGTGCTCGGATGGCAGCCGGGAGAGCTGCGCGAGCACGAGCTCGAGGTCCTCCAGCAGGCTCTTGAGACGCGGATCCGATTCCGCCGCCGGAGAGTCCAGCAGGAGACGGGTGGTGGTGAGGAGGTCGCTTGCCTGCGTCACGAACCGCGCGTCGGGTTGCCCATCGCGTGCAGCCGCCGGCAGCGCCGTGAGGAGCGCGACCGTTTGCCCGAGGTACTCGGTCGTCGCCTGACGATATGGTTCCGCGTTCGCGGTCCAGTAATCGTAGTGACCCTCACGGCCGTTGTCGGCGATGACCGGCACGATCCCACGCGACGTCCGCCCGATGGCGACACCAAGCATCAACGCGGCGGCGATGCCGGCGGTCAAAACGCTCCAGGACGGCGAGCCGAAGGTCCAGCGCCGCGCCGGGCGGGATCGCACACGATCCGCGAGTGACACGACCGGGGGACCAAAGTGTCGATCCTCGATCTGCTGCCACATCGCGTCGAGCGGTGGCGCCGGTGGCACACGGTAGCCGCGCAGCGCCTCACGAGTCCGCTCGTCCAGCTCTTCTTCCTTCATAGGTCTCACTCCCTCACGAAGGCGGCAAGCGCCTGGCGCAACCGGCCCCGCGCCTCGAACAACCGCGACTTGCTCGTGCCCTCCGCAATCCCGAGCGACTCGGCGATCTCGGCGTGGGTATAGCCTTCGATGTCATGCATGATCAGCGTCATTCGCGAGCCTTCCGGTAGTGCGTCGATCGCTGCGGCAATCCGGCTTCTCAGATCGGGATCGGCTCGCTGCGAGACCGCGCCGAATCCCGGTCCATCGTCCAGCGGGGTTTCCCGCTCGCGAATCCGTTTCACCTTCCGCATCCCGTTCAGGGTGACCGTGACCGCGATGCGGTGAATCCATGTGCCGAAGGCCGCTTCCCCACGGAACCGGCTCAGCTGGTCGAACGCGCGTACGAACGTGTCCTGCGTGAAGTCCTGCGCGAGCTCCGCGTCCCCACAGAGCCGGTAGACGAGGCGATGCACCCGGGCCGCGTGCGCCTCGTACAGCTGGCGCCCGGCTACCCGGTCTCCGTCGAGGATACGAGCGATCAGCGCTCGTTCGTCCAGCGGCACCGACTCTTCCCGGAGAATCGCGACTCTCGGCATTTGCTTCGGAGGGATAGACACGGTGCGCTCCGAAAGCGTTCGATCGAAGAGGGCTGGCGACTGGCGACAGAACGCGAACGGGGAACCGGGAACAGAAGCTCCGTGGAGCCTCGGTTCCCGGTTCCCCGTTCCCGCTATTCCCGATTCCCTATTCCCGATTCCCTACGGCTTGGATGAGCTCACCGGCTTTGCCGCGGCGGTCGCCGGAGCAGGCGCCACGATCTTGAACATGAACGGCTGCTCCACCAGCTGCGGGACCTTCCTCGACCGCAGGATCGCCGGGTGGAATCGCATCCCCGGAAGCGCATCACGAACCGATTTGGCGAACTCGGCGTGCGTCGCGCTGATCACGCGGAACGACAGCGTGTCCGCCATTCCCATCGTGTCGACGACAAACTGGACGTACGCACCGCCCTCGATTTTCAGCTCGAGCAGCTTGGCCGGATAGATCGGAGCCGCGCTGTCGGCGAACCGCGTGACCGTCGAATCGACGTCCACCGCGGTCGCGATGGTATCGAACACGGCGTTCGGCACTTCCGGCAGCGAGTTCTCCTCCGGCTTGCCCTCTTCTTTTCCTTTCCCGAGGACCGGGGCCTCCCTCGTGGCGGCCTTGTCGACGATCTTGTCCACTAGACCACCTGTCCCCGCCTTCTCACCCTCACGCACGAACTGCACGCTCTCCTCGTGCGGCGGAGGAGCGGTGGTGTGATTCATCGGGACGAGAAACGTGACCTTCTCCTGTGCCTCTTCAATAGCCGCAGTCGGGCCGTCTCGCGTGGCGAGAATCGACGCACCGATGAGAAGCGAATGGGTGAAGAGACTGACGAGAGCGCCCTGGCTGAACTGAAAGCGCTTCGTGTTGGACTCGAGCAAGAGGCGAAGCATTGAAGCCTCCTCCCGTAGCACTGATGCCCGTTACGGAGCCTCCCGATCCGGGCGCCTGAACTGGAAGTCTTGCTACAACCAGTATCGTGCAAGGTGCATGCACCGAGCAAGTGGAACTGGCCATCATCGTACTGGCCATCATCCTAAGTTACGGCACGGAACGACGCGGAGTGCCGAGTGACGAACCGTGCCTGGCTGGGATGACCGATTACCAGTGAAGGCCAAATGCGGTCAGGGCCCCGCCGCGCTGTACCCCTTACCTCAACATCACACCGATCAGTTCACGGACAACCTTACCGGCAACCATTGCCGAGAGGCCCGTTACGTCGTTCCGCGGGTTCAGCTCGACGACGTCAGCCGCAACGATCGGCTCCTCAATGCCGTGCAGCAGAGACAACAGTTGGCGAACCGACAGGCCACCCGGTTCGCGATGAGAGACGCCCGGCGCGAACGCCGGGTCCAATGCGTCGATATCAATCGAAACGTAGACCGGCCCATACAGGGGGACACGCAGGTTGCCCTGAATGTTCCGCATCTCGATGATTTCCACGCCGAACCGATGCGCCTGCGCACGCTGATGGTCCGTCATCGTTCGGATCCCCACCTGCACCAGACGGTCGGCGAGTTGCTCTTCCATGATCCGCGCGAACGGGCACGCATGTGAGTAGCGGTCGCCCTCGAACTCGTCGTACAGATCGGGATGCGCATCGACGTGCAGGATTGTCAGACTCGGCGCTTGCCGCCGAACCGCGCGGAGCACGGGGTACGTCACGGAGTGATCGCCGCCGAGCGAAACGGGTCGGGCGCCCATGGCGAGGAGCCGACCAATCCCGTTTTCGATGGCACGACGGGCGTCCGCCGGAGAACATCGCGCAAGATCCAGATCCCCAGCGTCGGTGATCGCCCGCTCGGCGCCGATGTTGATTCCGAGCTCGCTCCAGCTGTTCGCGCTCGGACTCCACAATGCGTCGCGAATGGCGGCCGGCGCATCGGCCGGTCCGCGCTGGTACGACGAGCTCGCGTCGTACGGCAGGCCGATGAGCGCCGGAGTGCCGCCTAACGTGGTCATCAGTCCGATTTGAGCGCCTGTTGGGGGTCGATGCGTGCGGCGGCCCGCGAGGGGAGATAACTCGCCGCGAGCGCGATGGTCGCGAGCACGAGCGGCACCGCTACGAAGGTCAGCGGATCGGTCGCCGTGACGCCGAACAGTTGCGTCGACAGGACCGCCGTCGCGTAATACGCGACCACGAGACCGACCGCAATACCGAACGCCACGAGCGTCATCCCCTGTCGAACGATCAGCCCGACGACGCGCCCGCGCGTCGCGCCGAGCGCAAGGCGAATGGCAATCTCGCCGCGGCTCAGACTGATCACGAACGCCAGAACGCCGTAGATCCCGATAGCCGCCAGCAGCATGGCCACGGCGCTGAAGCTTCCGAGCACCGTCGACCCGAACCGCGCGGACGCGGTCTGCCGCGCCAGGAGATCGGACATCCGCGTCACCCGATACAGCGGAAGACCGGGGTCGATCACGTTCACCTCGCGCTGCACGCCGGCCATCACGGTGGCAATGTCGCCACTCGTGCGGACGACGAGCGAGAGATCGGCGTCGCTGAGCTGCGCGAACGAGAAAAAGATGTCAGGTTCACTCGACGGCGTGGTCAGGTCCGTGGTGAGATCGCGAAAGCGCGCCGTTTCGACCACGCCAACGACGGTGACTTCCGATCCCGTCGCGTCACCGAATCGGAACCGCCGGCCAACGGGGTCGACGCCAGGCCAGAACCGCCGCGCCGTGGCCGCGCTGACGACGGCAACGTCCTGAGCACTGTCACGGTCGGCGGCGGTGAACGCGCGTCCACGCAGCAACGGGATGCCGAGCGTCGCGAAGTAGTCGGGCGTCACGCGGTGGCGATACGACCGCACGGGATCGGGCGTCACGCCGTCGACGAACATCGGCCCTGCGTTCGCGTTGCTGCCTAACGGGATGTCCGATCCCACGGCGGCGCTCTCGATCTGTGGCAGCTCGCGGACGCGGGCGAGCAGGTCGCTCACGAACCGGATGCGCGCGGGGCCCGGATATCGCGTACGCGGGAGCGCCAGCTGCGCGGTCACGACGCCGTCCGCGCGAAAGCCCGGCGCGACATCCAGCTGACGCTGGAGGCTGCGGATCATGAGTCCGCCCGCGACGAGCAGGACGAGCGCCAGCGCGACCTCGCTGACGACGAGCAGCTGCTGCGCGCCGAGGCGCCGCACACTGGCGATCCCGCCTGCGGCTGATCGTGAACCGGTCTTGAGCGAGTCGGCGACCGTCAGACGGCGGACCGCCAGTGCCGGCGCCAGTCCGAAGACGACCCCGCACACGGCGGTCAGCACCGTCGCGAACAGGGCCACCCGCCAGTCGATTGTCGGGTTGACGTACCGAGGCAGCGCACCGTCCGGCAAGAGTGGCAAGAGTGCGCCAAGTCCCCACACGGCCAGTGCCACGCCTGCAAACGCGCCAACCGCGGCGAGCGTCAGCCCCTCGGTCAGGAGCTGACGAACCAGCCGAGCACCGTCCGCGCCGACGGCAACGCGCAGGGCGATCTCGCGACGCCTGGACGTCGCGCGAACGAGCTGCAGGTTCACGACGTTGGCGCAGGCGATGAGCAGGAACAGCAGCACCGCGGCGAACATCGCGACGAGGAGCTGGCGGGTGCTGCCTAACGCGGAGTCCTGGAGCGTAAAAAGGCGGACGCCGCGGTCGCGGTTGGTCTCCGGGTACGCCGCGGTAAGCTGGCGAGCCACGGCGTCGACGTCGCGCTGCGCGCTCGGCAGATCGACACCGGGCCGAAGCCGACCGATCGCCGCGAGCCAGCGATTGCCGCGCGACTCGAGCGTGCCCTTCGACGACGTGAGCGAGATCATCATCATCGGCACCCACACGTCGGTATCGAATGAGATGCCGCGGAATCCGTCGCGCATGACGCCGACGATCGTAAACGGTCGGTCGTTGAGGGTAATCGCTCGTCCCACGACGCCCGGGTCGGACGCGAACTGTGTCGTCCACAGCGCGTGGCTGATGACGGCAACCGGCTGCGCGTCGGGTACACGATCGTCATCCGCGATGAACGCTCTGCCGCGCGCGGCGGAAACGCCGAGGATGCCGAAATAGCTCGCCGAGACCATCTCTGCCTCGACGCGTCGGGGTTCACCGCCCGTGCCGAGGTTGAGGGAGATATCGTCGTAAGCGGCGACATCCGAGAACGAATGGTTCAGCGTTCGCCAGTCGACGATCTCCGGGTACGACGCTCCGCGAATGTCGCGCTCGGCACCGGCGACACCCCAGAGCATAGCGAGGCGAGAGGGATCAGCGAACGGCAGCGGACGAATGAGCGCCGCGTCGAGGATGCTGAACACGGCGCTGCTCGTGCCGATGCCGAGCGCGAGTGTCAGGACGACGGCCGCGGTGAACGTCGGCCGCCGGCGCAGCGTGCGCAGTGCGAAGCGGAAGTCGTTGAGCATGACCTGCCGGAAGGCACGGCTGGTGCCATCGGTCACAGTTCAGGCAACTTCAACGTGTGCAACGCGTTGCGCTCGACCGGCTCCGCCAGGTGGGCTATGCGATCGTCGCGGAGGCGGACGTGATGTCCCACTTTCGGACGGCTTGGCTCGAGTGATGTGATGCACTGACCGGACGCGATGCCTGCCTCGGACCGGGCGTGCGGCAGACCCCAACGCCCCATCCCGTGCCGCTGTTATCGTGGGCGGACCGAGTGCACCACCCTTGGAATGGAGTGCCCCAATGCGTCGCGAAGCCGCTATCGCAGCGATGGGAGGTCTTCTGGCGTTAGGCATCGCCTGCGCGGGAGACTCGACACTCGGACCGGACGTCACGGCCGACGCCAAGAAAGGGGGAGGCGGCGGGGGCGGCACGGGTGGCGGAGGCTCGACGGGTACTCGAACCGTCTTTCCCGCCGACAACCCGTGGAACACGGACATCGCGACCCAGCCCGTCGATCCCAACTCCACGACGCTGATCAATAGCTGCGGCGGCGCTACGAAGCGCGTGCATCCGGACTTCGGCACCGTCTGGGACGGTGCCCCGAACGGCATCCCGTACATTCTCGTGAGCGGGACGCAAGCCAGGGTGCCGGTGTCGTTCGACTATGCGGACGAGAGCGATCCGGGCCCCTATCCCATTCCCGCGAACGCCCCGATTGAAGGCGGGCCTAACGCGACTGGCGACCGGCACGTGATCGTGGTGGACACGACCTCGTGGCGGCTATACGAGATGTTCGACGCGCATCCGCTGAACGGCGGTACGAGCTGGCATGCGGGCTCCGGCGCGACGTGGGATCTGAGCTCGAACGCGCTGCGGCCGGCTGGTTGGACATCGGCCGATGCGGCCGGGCTGCCGATTTTTCCGGGGCTCGTGCGTTACGACGAGGCAGTAACGAAAGGCGCGATCACGCACGCGCTGCGCTTCACGTGCCCCACGACGCGGAAGGCCTACGTCGCGCCGGCGCGTCACTGGGCGAGCTCCCAGACGAGCGCGAGCTACATGCCGATGGGCGCGCGCGTCCGGCTCAAGGCGAGTGTGGACATCTCGACGTATCCGCCGGAGGTGCAGGTGATCCTCACGGCGCTCAAGAAGTACGGGATGTTCCTGGCCGACAACGGGAGCGGATTCTACATCAGCGGCGCGCCGGATCCACGCTGGAGCGACGACAACCTCGCGACGATGGGCCGGCTGACGGCCTCGGACTTCGAGCTCGTCAAAATGGGGGGCATCACGACACCGTAAGGGCGCAAGGGACGAGTGGCGCCGACAATTAACTGCGCTGGCAGCGACGACGCTGGCAGTAGAAGCGCTGGCATCAGGAGCGCAGGGCATGAGGGCGCTGGATGCCAGACGGCGCCTTCGGGCGCTGCGCCGTTAGTGCCCTGCGCCCCCTGATCTAAACATGAAGTACACCGCGCCGACAATGCAGAGGCCTGCCCACACGTAGTCCCACTTGAGCGGCTGGCGCATGTAGAACACGGCGAACGGCACGAACACGCCTAACGTGACAACCTCCTGCAGAACCTTGAGCTGCCCCAGGCTCACCTGCGTATAGCCGATCCGGTTTGCCGGGACCTGCAGGAGATACTCGAACAGCGCGATCCCCCAGCTCACGATCGCGGCCACGTACCATGGGCGGCCGCTGAGGTTTCGCAAGTGGGCGTACCAGGCGAACGTCATGAAGACGTTCGAGCAGACGAGGAGGAACGTCGTGCGCAGGACGACGGGTGAGAAGAGGACCGACATGGGGTGGAGCTATTCCTGTGAAGTGGGAGTGAGTTAATGACCTGACAACCTGGGCCATGGTCACCACAACCCGCCGTTTGCGGGCACACCGCGCGAAGTATGTCTGCGCGGAGCGCCACCTAGTCAGCCCGCTCGTCGCACTGCAACTTCCCGGCGTGACTTCTACCAGCATCCTCGCCAGCGCCGCCGCGTTCGCGCTATTTGCCGGCGCCTGCACACGGGCCGGAAGCGGAGCCCCGGATCTCGCCAGCACGCCAGCGAGCGTGGCCCTCCGCCCGCCCCTGACGCCGTCCGACACGCGCATGGAGCGCTTCGTCGACTCGGTCCTCGCCGGCCTAACGCTGGAAGAGAAGCTCGGTCAGCTCACGCAGAACGTGCTCAGCGCCGCCGTCACCGGCCCGCAACTTCCCGAAGCCAGCACGGCGGACATCCGGGCCGGACGCATCGGGTCCTTCCTCGGCACGTCCGGCGCCGAAGTCACCCGGAATCTGCAGCGCGTGGCCATGGAGCAGTCGCGGGCGAAGATCCCGCTCCTCTTCGCCTACGACGTGATCCATGGGTTCCGTACGATCTTCCCCACACCGCTCGCCGAGGCGGCAAGCTGGGATCCGGCCGCGGTGGAACGCGCCGCACGCGTCGCCGCTGCCGAGGGCGCCGCGAATGGCCTGCACTGGACCTTCGCGCCGATGGTCGACATCGCGCGAGACCCTCGGTGGGGGCGGATCATCGAGGGCTCGGGCGAAGATCCATACCTCGGCTCCGTGATGGCGGCGGCGCGCGTACGCGGCTTCCAGGGCGCCGACTCCACAACAGGTACCCCGCACAAGCTGCGCGACACCCTAACGCTGATCGCTACGGCGAAGCACTTCGTCTCCTACGGCGCCGCCGAGGGCGGCCGCGACTACAACGTGGCCGATGTGCCTCCCCGAACGCTTCGTGAGATCTACCTGCCACCGTTCCACGCCGCGGCGAACGCCGGGGCACGCTCGGTGATGGCCTCGTTCAATGAGCTGGATGGTGTGCCCATGCACGCCAACGGCGAGTTGATCAACGGCGTGCTGCGGCGCGAATGGGGCTGGGATGGGATTCTCGTCAGCGACTATACGGGCGTGATGGAGCTCCTCAACCACGGTGTCGCGGCCGACACCGCGGAAGCCGCGCGCATCTCGATCCGTGCCGGCGTCGACGTGGACATGGTCAGCACGTTCTTCTTCAAGAAACTCCCCGCCGAGGTAGCTGCCGGCCGTGTGCCGATCGCCGTGATCGACAGCGCGGTTCGCCGTGTGCTGCGCGCGAAGTACGAGCGAGGGCTATTCGAAGATCCATATCGCTTCAGCAACGTGGCGCGGGAGCGCGCGCTCACGCTGGCGCCGGCGTTCGTCGCCGAGGCGCGCGACATGGCGCGTCGCTCGATCGTGCTGCTGAAGAACGAAGGTGGAGTGCTTCCGCTGCGGAAGGACCTTCGCACCATCGCCGTCATTGGACCGCTCGCGGATGATGCAACGTCGGCGCTCGGAGCGTGGGCCGGTGCCGGACGGCCGGAGGACGCGGTGACGCCGCTCGCCGGGATTCGCCAGGCCGTGGGCGCTGGCGGTCGCGTCCTGTATGCGCGCGGCGCATCGGCCGACACGGCTGACTCGAGTGGGTTCGCAGAGTCGGTCCGCGTCGCGCGTGAGGCCGACGCGGTGGTGCTCGTCATCGGTGAGCGCGAAGACATGAGTGGGGAGGCGCACAGTCGCTCGTCGCTCGACTTACCCGGAGTGCAGAACGAGTTGGCGCGAACCGTGTACGCTGCGGCGCGCGCATCGGGCAAGCCGATGGTAGCCGTGTTGATGAACGGGCGGCCGCTCTCCGTGCCGTGGCTCGCGGAGAACGTCCCGGCGATTGTCGAGGCGTGGCACCTCGGCGTGCAGACCGGTCCCGCGCTGGCAGACGTCCTCTTCGGCGACTTCAACCCGTCGGGCAAGCTCCCGGTGTCGGTCCTGCGCACGGTTGGTCAGGTCCCGACCTACTACAACCACAGGAACACCGGTCGCCCGCCGGTCGAGGGCATACGGTGGAACTCGAAGTACATCGACGTGCCGTGGACGCCGCTCTGGCCGTTCGGCCACGGGCTGAGCTACACGACGTTCGCCTACGACACGCCGCGCGTCAGCAAGACGGAGATTGGACCAACGGATTCGCTCACGGTGAGCGTGGACGTGACGAATACCGGAGCGCGGGCCGGCGAGGAGGTCGTGCAGCTGTACGTCCGCGATGATGCGGCGAGCGTGACGCGCCCGGTGAAGATGCTGAGGGGTTTTCGACGCGTCATGCTCCGGCCAGCGGAGCGCCGGACCCTGACGTTCACGCTGCGACCGCAGGACCTGGCGTTCTACGACCTCCGCATGCGGCACGTCGTGGAGCCTGGATCGTTCACCGTGTGGGCAGCTGGGTCCTCGGATGGGGGACAGCCCGTGCGGTTCCGCGTCGTGGGCACGACGGCTGAAGTGCCGGACCGGGGGCCGCTCCCTGCTGGATGGCGCCCGTGAGGCGACGCATCACCGCAGGGCGATCTGCCTAACGATCGTTGGATCCTTGATGGCGTTGTCCGCCGCAAGCAGGAACGCCTTGCTGAGGATGATGGACAACGTCGCGTCGCCCTCGAACGGCAGAAAAAGCCGGTCGGAACCTGCCGCCACCGGACCCCGGGCCGGCACGATACAGAGATACTGATCGTTAGGTTCCATCAGGATGTTGCCGCTGCCGAGGTGGATCTTGTAGGTGCGGAGCGTGCCGCGGACGACGAGAAATCGTTCCGTCAACGTGCACTGGTTGGCGATCTTGAGCCTCGGCACGAGACGCTCGAGGATCGCCCGCCGCGTCCGCGCCGTTTCGCCCAGCTCTCCGAACGAGTAGCGCGTCCAGTAATCGCGGTAGCGACCACCGGGACCGCCGTCCTGCCAGGTCGGGTCGTTCCCCACCGACGCCACGCCGACGAAGAGATCGACGTCGCGCAGGATCTCGCTCAACACGAGCGCCGGAATCTCGTCGAGTGGCAACGGCTCGTTCACATCGCGCGTCCCCGGGCCCGCCGCCGCGCTCGTGTATCCGCCGCCGCCCGCGTGCGCGCGGTTCTGGGCGGCGTCGATTCCATAGAACCGGACCTGATCGGTGACGACGTGCAGGAACACGCCACTCTCGTTCGTGTCCGTCCCGTATTCCGTCCCCGCACCTTCGACCCAGTATTCGGCGCGGAGCCCCCAGTGGGGCAGCTCCCGAGACGCGGGTGGGTACGTATCATCGACCATCAGGCGTAGCTTGTTCTTCCATCCGCGCGCCGCGCAGAGTGCGTTGTACTGGTGCTGCCGCAACACGTGCGCCGCGAATCGATTCGAGTAGGTCTCGGTGTTCCGCTCGGCATCCGTCAGCAGGTAGACCTCGCGGTGTGCCTGCTTGAACGGCTGGCGGATCTCGTGCGTCTCGAACCATTGCCGCCACGCGAGCACGTCCTCGACAGGCTGACCGATGGGGTGCCACAGCTCGACCGTCGTGTCGTTAGGCACGTCGAATGTCCTGTCCAACGTGTCCACAATGGCATCGCCCGACCAGGCGCCCGCGCGCGTGCTGCCGTTCGCGGTGAACGTCCAGATGAGACGGCGAGCGAGCGTGCCGACAAGCGGATGATCGAGGTAGCGCTCGCGCCACATGCCCGCGGGCCAGCGCTTCTCGAGCAGGAACATGGAGTCGAGCCGTTCGCTCTGGGCCGGCAACATCGACGCAATGTCCTTCGCCGCGCCCTGCAGCTCTCTCAGTTCGTCCTTGTGATCGGTCTTGACCTTGGCAGGGACGGATTTCTGTGCCTTGCCATCGGCGCGACTCCAGTGGAGGTCGACATTGCGTCCGTTCACACGCAGCTCGGCGACGTATTCGCCATCCGCGAACGCCTCGCGCCGGACGCCGACCGAGTCGAGTCCGTATGAGGGCACAGCCATCTCCTCGATCTGATCGCGCGGGAGCGACAGCGCCTCGGCCGCCGTATTGAAGGCTTTGTCGATCTCCTTCTGCGCCGTGCCGAATTTCACGCGGACTTTGAGCATCGCGAGGTGGCCGACGGCCTCGGGCGTTC
>Ga0207674_10003447_pt1 | contig 19340 bp, 15 predicted proteins | sample KBSCornC72_FD_184303 | JGI IMG/M metagenome (GOLD analysis project Ga0207674, IMG submission 184303) | Corn rhizosphere microbial communities from Kellogg Biological Station, Michigan, USA - KBS Corn C7-2 (SPAdes) (version 2) | ecosystem: Host-associated > Plants > Roots > Rhizosphere > Soil ... | reverse complement strand
TGCCGGTCACGCGATTGCCGTTCATGATCTCGAGCGTCGCGCCGACGACTTGCCGCTGCGGCTCCTCACGACCCCAGATGTCCTGCAAGCGCAGCGTTCGGCCGGCGATCTGCATCGTCATGCCGCGCCGGAGCGTGGCTTCATGCTCGGTCCGGAGCGTCGACGACATCGCGACGCCCAGCGCGACGAAAAAGACGCCGAAGTGGGCGATGTAGCCGCCGTAGCGACGCCGATTTGCTTCGATGAGCCGCAAGAACGCCGTCGGCCACGATTCGCCGCGAGTTACACGGCGGGCCTTGGCGCCGATCGAGAATTCTCTAAAGTTGGCCATCGCCGCATAGCCGACGAACGCGAACACCAGCACACCGTACGGATCGCGGATGCCCGCCACGAGCGCGACGAGAGCCAGGAGCACCGCGCCCGCCGCCGGCGGAACGAGTTTGCTCTTCAGCTCCGCTTTCGAGGCGACCTTCCACGGCAGCGCCGGCCCAACGCCCATGAGGAAGAGAAGGGCGGCGATCATGGGCAGCGTCATTCTATTGTAGAACGGTCCACCCACGCTCACCTTCACGCCTCGAATCGCCTCGGCGACGAGCGGGAACAACGTGCCGACGAGGACCGTCAGCATGAACGCGGTGAGGAACAGGTTGTTGAGCAGGAACACTGTCTCACGCGATGCGGCCGAATCGAGCCGGCCTCTGGAGCGCAATCGATCGGAGCTGCCGGCTACAATTATTCCACCGAAAACCAGCACGATGGTGATAAAGGCGAGGAAGTAGTAGCCGATCGTCCCCGTGGTGAACGCGTGCACCGACGAGATGATTCCCGAGCGCGTGAGGAACGTGCCGAGGATTGTCAGGACGAAGGTGCCGACGACGAGATTCAGATTCCAGACGCGAAGCATCCCACGCCGCTCCTGCATCATCGCCGAGTGGAGGAAGGCCGTCGCCGTGAGCCAGGGAAGGAACGACGCATTCTCGACCGGATCCCACGCCCAGTATCCGCCCCAGCCCAGCACTTCGTACGACCACCACATGCCGGCGATGATCGCCGCGGAGAGAAAGCCCCACGACAACATCGTCCACGGGCGCGTGACCTTGATCCAGTCGGTCCGCTCCGCCTCGCCGGAGAGCACTGCCCCGACCGCGAAGGCAAACGGCACCGACATGCCAACGTAACCGAGATATAGCAGCGGCGGATGCACCGCCATGAGGATGTGGTTCTGAAGCAGCGGGTTGGGTCCCGGACCATTGGCCGGCACCGGCGACACGTTCTGGAACGGATTCGCCGGACCGATGAGCAGGATCGCGAAGAACAGCGAGATCGCGAGCAGCGTCATTGCCGCGTACGGAACGAGGTTCCCCGAGCGTGACTTGTTGATGGCGACGACGAGCATGCCGTAGAACGACAGCACCCACGCCCAGAACAGGATCGAGCCCTCGAGCGCGCCCCACAGCGAGATGATCGTGTAAAACAGGGGCGTCTCTCGGCTGCCGACCTGCGCGACGTACGACACGGAGAAGTCGTGCGTGACGAGCGCCGTGATCATCGCCAGGGCCGCCGCCGTCATCAGCGCGAAATTGGCGTAGACCGATCCGTAGGCGAGCTCGAGCCAATCTCTACGACCGCGCTTCACCGCTACCGGCACCGCGACGATTCCGAGCGCGATGAAGGGCAGGGCGATGAGCAGCGCGCCGTGGCCGACGAGGCCGTTCACACTTTGCATTACGGCTGTCCCATTGCGTCAGGCGCCCTTGATGAGAGTTTTCTGCATGTCCTGCGGTTTCTCACCCGCTTTGGGCGGACGATATTCGTTCGAGTGCTTCACCATCAGGTTCGTACAGTTGAACGTGCCGTCCGCGCGGTAACGCCCCTCGACGACGACGCCCATGCCGTCGCGGAACATCTGTGGCGGTGCGCCCTTCGACGCGACCGCCACTTCGCTCGTCCCGTCGGTGATCGTGAAGCGCAGGGAGAGTGTCGTGTCGTTCCACACAACCGACCCGGGCTTCACCTGTCCGCCCAGTCGCACCGGTACGTCCACCGCCTTGGTGCCCTTGGCAAGCAGCTCCTTCGGCGTGAGGAAGTACACGACGTTCTGATCCAACCCGCCATACAGTAGATAAGCGAACGCGGCGACGATGATCACGACGCCGCCGATGATGATTCCTTTCTTCCGGTTCATCGGCTACTCCCGGTTGATCGCTCGAGCAGCTCGCGCGAACGCTGGATCGAGCGGCGCAGATGCAGGGCGTAGCCGATGATCACTCCCCACGTCACGGCAAACGCGGCAACAATGAAGAATGAATTGCTCATTGTCGCGATCCGAGCGCGGCGGCGCGGGCCGCATGCTCGGCGGCGCGCTCCATCAGCGCTGCCTCGTAGCGACGGCGAATGAAGTAGATCATGAGAAAGAGAAACGCAAACGCGTTGAGGCGAAGTCCGATGACGTATGCGGGATCGACCGTCGACGGACTCGATTGAATCTGATGGATCGTGCGCCACCAGCGCACCGACATGTACACGATCGGCACGTTGATCGCGCCGAGGATGCCGACGACGGCGCTCCACTGCGCCCGTCGGTCAGGGTCGTCGATCAGCGCGCGCAGGGCGAGATAGCCGGCGAGGATCAGAAAGAGCACGAGCGTGGACGTGAGACGCGCGTCCCAGGTCCACCACACGCCCCACGTCGGCCGAGCCCAGATCATACCGAGGACAAGCGTCAGTCCCGCGAAGGTCGTGGCAACTTCGGCCGCCGCGGCGGCGAGAAGATCGTCCTGCTCGCGGCGCTTCCACAGATAGCGAAGACCGAAGACCAGCACGGTGAGCGGCGCCAACATCGTCATCCACGCGGCGGGCACGTGGACGTACAGGATCTTCTCCAGATGACCCATGTCGCGATCGGGCGGAGAGATCACGATCGCTGTGACTTGCGACGCGATGAGAAAAAGAAACGCGAACCACCCGAAGATCGGCCAGCGACTCGTCCGCGGCGCGACGATGGTTCCCGTTATCGGAGCGGGGCCGGCGGCGGGGGGGGCGCTCGTTGTCATGTTGTCATACCTCGATCACTGCCTCGAACGCGAGAAAGGTCGCGGCGAGAAAGACCACATCGAACACGATGAGAAGCCGGGCCCATGCCCCCGCGTCACTCATCAAGTTACCGCCGAGCAGGGCTTTAGTTGCTTCCATGGCGGCGAGAAGCACTGGCACCAGCATGGGAAAGAGCAGGAGCGGAAGCAATACTTCGCGGGCTCGGCTGCGGCTCGACATCGCCGCATAGAAGGTGCCGAGCGTGACGAGCCCGATCGTCCCGAAAAGAATGATGGCAAGCAGCGACGGCCATTCACTCGGAATCACGACCTGAAACAGGATGATGCCGGCGACGATGATGACGACGAGCATCAGCGCGACGAACACGAAATTCGCCAGCAGTTTCCCCGCGTAGATCGCCTTGCGCGACCCCGGATACAGCACCAGCTGCTCGAGGGCTCCCCCATCGAGCTCAGATTGATACGATCGGTTGAAAGCCAGCACGCCGGCGAAGAGGGCGGCGAGCCAGATCACCCCCGGCGCCGCGTCGCGCACGGCACGCGTGTCGGGCCCGAGCGCGAAGCCGAACAACACGAGAATCGTGATCGCCAACGACGTCACCGCGTTGAACCCGGCCTTCGAGCGTCGCTCGGCGGTGAGGTCCTTCCAGGCGATGGCGCGGGCGCGCCGCCAGTCACGCCGCAGGCTCATCGGTCCGACGCCGCCAACGAAATGAGGGTCTCATGATCGTCCGGATGCACCGCGACACGTCCCTCCGCGATCGTCACCGTGCGGTGGAGTACCTCGGCCGCCGGGGCAATCTCGTGCACGACGACGATCGCCGCCCCGCCGGCTTCGGCGTGCTCGGAGATGATCGCGTTCATTAGTTCGATGCCCGATTGATCGAGATTGCTGTATGGCTCATCGAGCAGCAGAAGCCGCGGCCGGGCGAGGAGTAGCCGCCCGATCGCCAAGCGCCGCTGCATTCCGGACGAGAACGCCCGGACGGTCTCGTTTGCGGCGTCGGCTAGCCCGACGCGCTCGAGGACCGCGTCCACCGCGCTGTTGTCGCGATCGAGCATTTCCGCCGCGAACCGGAGGTTCTCGCGCGCTGTGAGGTTGTCGTAGAGCCCGGGCGCGTGGGCCATGTACGCCACCACCTCCCGAACCGCGTCAGCGTCCCTGACTGCGTCTTTTCCGAACACGCGAACGGCTCCCGCGTGCGGCCGGAGTAGGGTACCGACGATCCGGAGGAAGGTGCTCTTGCCGGTCCCATTCGCCCCGAGCAAGCCGAGGACTTCGCCCGCCCCAAGTCGCAGGTCGATCCCGCGCAGGACCCAAGTCACGCCAAAGCGCCGGGCGATTCCGGACGCATCTACGGCGGGGATGGGCGAGGGCGGGGCAAGGGGGGGAGCCATGAGACCTTAAAGTTCGGCCATTGCATGACTTGCCGCAATCGCGGATAAGTCGCGCCGCGCGGGGTTCCGCGGTATTCGGCTGGCCGATCAGGGCTTGCCGAGCGCGCGGTCGATGTCGCTCGAATGCTCGGTGTATTCCTTGAGATTCTTCGCCCGTTCCGCCGGCGCCGCCGCCACGAGGCGTTGGCGGAATTTGGCCGCGGCATCCGCGTTTCCCGCCATGGTCGACGCGCGGATAGCGAGCGTGAGACCCAGCAGGTTGTTTGGTTGGGCGGCGAGAATCGAGTCGGCTTCGAGACGAGCCAATTTCGTCTCGCCGACGGCCGCCGAGATCGTTCCGATGTCGTAGCGAGCGTGCAGGTCGAGCGGGCCAATCATTTGATACGCCTGGATCGCCATCGGCGCGAAGAAGCGGGCGCTGTCCAACTTGCCCTGCTCGCTGTACGCCATCACCCGATCGAACAACCGCGTCGCCCGCTCCTCGGGCGACATGCTGGAGATGTCGGGCGCGCGCATCGCCGGGGTTGTGGCGCCGGCTTGGGTGGTGCCGGCGTCGCCGTCTCCTCGTCCGGCGATAGACCGACCGGCGACGTACGCCAGGAGCATGAGGAGGGCAGTGGCGACGACAAACTTGGTCATCGCGCCGCCGCTGAGCTCGCGAGCCGCGCCCGCTTCCGTGCCGGCGGCGACGGGTGTTCCGCAGTTGCCGCAAAACCGGTCGCCGGCGGCGAGCGGCCGATCGCAGTTGGCGCACTTCACATCATGCAGGACGGCGCCGCACGAGGCACAGAAATGACCGCTGCTCGTCTCGCCACATCGCGGGCAGCGGATCTCGGCCGCTTTTTCCAGTTGGTCGGGCATCGGAAGAAGTTTAGCGGCCGGGCTCGCGGAGGTGGAGCAAAAAATGGGGTCAGACTCCGTTTCCAGAACGGAGTCTGACCCCATTCGCGCCACTGTCAGCCTTCGTCGCGCGGCTCCTCAGAATGACAGGCTTACCGACCGCGCGGCGGGCCACCGCGGCGGCCGCCGGGAGGACGCTTTTTCAACTCGGCGACGTTCGCATCGAACTGCGGTAGCTGATCCGGCGTGAGGATCCCACGGATCGCGGTGATTTGCGCTTCACGACGTGCGTCCATCTTCAACCGCTGCTCCGCCATGAGACGCGACGCCGTTGCGGTGTCGCCGCGCTCGCGCGCCGCGCGGACCGAATCCATTTCGGCGCGACCGCCGCCGCGGCCACCTGCGGCTTCCATCTTCGCGCGCTCGGCTTCACGAATCTGCTCGAGCTTGGCCTTCTGCGCGTCGTTGAGCGTGATGCCTTTGAGAAGCTCGGCGTCCATCATCCCACCGCCGCGCATGCCCATTCCGCCGCGCCGACCAGGATTCCCCTGCGCGTGCAATGCCGTCCCGCTCGCCATGGCGACGAGGGCGGCAACCATCATCATCTTGCGCATGACCACTCCAGTAAAAGAAGAGATTGGACGATCGTTTGACCGGTCGGACCACGGTTCGTTAAGCCCGCGTCGTCCTTGGTTCGCCGGTCCTTGGCCGCGGGCATTATCGTACGCGCATGAGTCATCCCGCTGGACGCACCGCCCGTCTGCTAACCGGCGCTCTGATTTTGGTGGGCTGCCGGACGAGTCCCCGGACCGCGCCAAGCGGCGCCGACCGCGCGCCGTACGCCGTCATACCAAACCCGGTCACGATCGAAATCGCGCCCGGGCGCGACAGCTTCCTGGTCACGCCCCGAACAGCCGTGGTCGTCGACGCCAACGCGACAGACGAGGTCGAAGCCGTCGCGACGTACACGGCGCAGCTCATCGCGTCGCGCTTCGGGGCGACGGCACAGCGCCTCGCCGCCGGTGCGGCGCAGCCGGATTCGACCATCTCGCTCGCCCTCGATTCGTCGCGAACGTCGCTTGGTGCGGAAGGATATGACCTGACGATTGTGTCGAGGCAGGTCCGCATCGTCGCCGCGCGGCCGGCGGGCCTCTTCTATGGTGTACAGACCATGCGGCAGCTCTTACCGCCGTCCGTCGAGCACATCGCGAGTTACACGCGACGTCTCGTCATGCCGGCGGCACACGTCGTCGATGCGCCGCGCTTCGAGTGGCGCGGCGCGATGCTCGACGTCGCGCGGCACTTTCTCTCCGCCAGCGACGTCAAGCGCTTCATCGACCTGTTAGCACTCTATAAACTCAATCGACTGCACCTCCACCTCGCCGATGACCAGGGTTGGCGCATCGAGATCAAGTCCTGGCCCAACCTCACGGCGATCAGCGGCAAGACGGCGATCGGCGACGCGCCAGCCGGCTTTTACACCCAGGAGCAGTACGCCGACATCGTCGCCTACGCGCGATCGCGGTACATCACGGTCGTCCCCGAGATCGACATGCCTGGGCACAGCAACGCGGCGCTCGTCGCATATCCGGATCTTCGCTGCGACCGCGTCGCCCCCGAACCGTTCACGCGGGTCGGTGGTCCGCCGAACACGCTCTGCGTCACGCGCGACAGCATCTACAATTTCGTGACCGACGTCATTCGCGAAATCTCATCCGCTGCGCCGACGCCCTACTACCATATCGGTGGGGACGAAGTGGCTCGGCTCACGAAAGAGCAGTACCGCGGCTTCGTCGAGCGAACGGAGTCGATCGTCAACGGCATCGGTCCGCGGATGATTGGCTGGGGCGAGATTGCGACGGCCAACATCACGCCGCGCTCGATCGTGCAGCACTGGAGTAAGGACTCGAGCGAGATGCACGCCCAGCGCGGCGGCAGGTTGATTCTCTCGCCCGGCCCACGCGCGTATCTCGACATGAAGTACGACAGCGCGACGAGCCTCGGCCTTCGCTGGGCTGGCCTCATCGATCTCCGTACCGCCTACGACTGGAATCCGGCCACGCTTCTTCCCGGAGTTGCCGAGTCGTCCATCCTCGGCCTCGAAGCCCCGCTGTGGGCCGAAACGCTCGTCACGCGTCAGGACTACGAGTACTTGGCCTTTCCGCGACTTGCCGCGATCGCCGAGCTCGCGTGGTCAGCGCCGAGCCGCGTCGATTGGGACGATTTTCGACGACGAATCGGAGCGCACGGGGCTCGATTGGCCGCACTCGGAGTGAATTTCGCGAGAGTGCCCGGCGTCGCGTGGTCGTGGTAGTCCCGGGGCGGTGTTCGGCGTCCTCCTTGCGCACGGAGGCAGCGACGCGGTGGTGGTAGGGTCAGACCCTATTTCCAGAACTATAAATAGGGTCAGACCCTAATCTGCGCGAAATTGCACCGTCGCGAAAGAAAAGGGCGCCTGTCGGCACCCTTTTCTTGTTGCTTCGTTCCTGCCCGAGCGACGGTCACGGAGTTATCGGCTTCCCGTCGGCGTCGAACGACTGAACGGTGCCGAACTTCGCCAAGATGTCGTGAATCTTCGCCGCATCACCGACCGCGACGATCTGCAGTCGTGACGCATCCCAGTATTTCTTCGCCGCCGCCTGCGCCTGTTCGCGCGTGACCGCCGCGATGCGATTCGGGTAGTTGTCCCAGTAGTCGGCCGGCAGATGATACTGCCAGCTCTCGAGGTGGTAGCCGAGAATGCGCTGCGGCGATTCGAGCGACAGCGCGAACGACGCGACGAGCGCGCGCTTGGAGTCCTCGAATTCGCTCGCCGGTACGAGCGAATCACGCATCGCGGCGATCTCGGCGAGCAGATCGCGAAGCGCCGGCTCCGTCACCTCGGTGCGAACGCTCGTCTGCGCCGTCCATGCGCCGACGTATGGCGTCGATCCAAAGAAGCTGCCGACGCCGTACGTGTAGCCCTTCTCCTCGCGGAGATGACGGAAGAGCCGTCCCATGACCCCGCCCAGCACCCGGTCGGCCGCGGCGAGCCGGTCGTAGTCCGGGCTGGTGCGCGTCAGTCCTTGCGTGCCGACGTACAACGTTGTCTGCACCGAGCCGGGCCGGGAGATCAAGTAGATCTTCGCGCCGCCGATCGGCGACGGGTCCTCCGTCTTCGGCATCGGCGCCCCCGACTTCGCCCACGAGCCAAGATGCTGCGTCACGAGCGCACGCGCCTGCGCCGGCGTGATGTCGCCGGCGAAGGCGATCACCGCGTGATCGGGCACATAGTGCGTTTTGTAGAACTCGACGAGCGTTTGCGGCGTCGTCGCATCGAGCGCCGCCGGCGTCGAGAAGATTCGGCTGGCCGGGTGCGTTCCAAAAACCGCCAGGTTGAAGCGCTCATTGGCGAGGAAGTTCGGATTCGTCCGGAGCTGCGTGAAGCTCGGCCGTGTTCGTGTCTTGTATCGGTCCCACTCCGCCGCCGGGAAAGTCGGATGGAGCAGCACGTCGGCCGACAGCTCGAAGAGCTTGGGGAAGCTGGACGTCAGCGAGCTACCGGAGACGGTGGCGCTGATCGACGACGCGCCGGCGCCGACGCCAACGTTCGCGGCCATGGTCTCCAGCGCCTGCGAGATCTGCTCCGACGTCCGCGTTGCCGTACCCTCGCGCATCATCGCCGCAACGAAGCTGGCAAGTCCGATCTTGTCCGGCGGATCGTAATATCCGCCGGCTCCGGGGATACTGAGCTGGAATGACACCTGTGGCACGCGATGGTCTTCGAGCACGATGACGTGAAGCCCGTTGTCGAGATCGGCCTCCGTCGCGCGCGGCAGCTTCACCTTGAGAATATCCTTCGAGACCGGCGCCTTGCCCTTGAGCACCATCTGCATCGTGGAGGGCTGCGGGGCTTGCTGTTGCGGTACCTGCGCCGACGCGCCACCCGCGCGAGCTGCGAGCGCGATGCCGGCGAGGGCCAAGGTCGTGCGATACGAGGCGTTCATGGACGTACCCCCTTCGGCGTCGTGACGACGACCGTGCGATTGGCCGGCGTGAAATACTTGGAGGCGACGCGCTGCACGTCGGCCGCGGTGACCTTCGCGATGCGCTCGGGCGCCGTGGCGAAGCGCCCCGGATCGTTGTAGAAGATCGCGCTCTGCGAGAGGTTGATCGCGCGACCCAGGCTGCTGCCCATCGTGCTCACGAACTGTCGCTGCGCCGCGGCGCGGGCCTTTTCCAATTCCTCGTTGCTGATCGTGCCCGTTTTGATCCGCTCGAGCTCTTCGTTGAGTGCCGCTTCCAGGTCGGTGAGCGATGCGCTCGGGTTCGGCGTGGCGCTGATCTGAAACAGACTGGGACCACGCGACTCGAACAGGAACGCATTGGCGTTCGAGGCGAGCTGCTTTTGCCGCACGATGTCCTCATAGAAGCGCGCGCTGCGCCCGCCGGAGAGAATCGTCGACAGGACGTCGAGCGCGTCGAAATCCGCCGAACCGCTTTCCGGCACCTTGTACGCGATGTCGAGCCGCGGGAGTCGCGCCAGCTGATCCTCGAGCGACACACGACGCTCGGCGGTCGGCGCCGGCTCGGACATGTCCACCGCCGGCGGCGCCGGCTGCCGCGGGATCGCGCCGAAATACTTCTTGACCTTGTCCACGACCGTGGAGGCATCGACGTCCCCGACGATCGCGATCACCGCGTTGTTCGGCGCGTAGTACATCTTGAAGAAGGCCGCTACGTCCTCCACGGTCGCCGCGCTCAGATCGTCCATCGACCCGATCACGGAATGCGCGTAGGCGAAGTTCTGATAGGCGAGACGAGGGAGGGTGTCGCTCGATTTACCGTACGGCACGTTATCGACGCCGAGGCGCCGCTCTTCCTGTACCGCGTTTTTCTGATTGTCGAGATTCTCTTTGGTGATCGCGAGCGACCGCATGCGATCGGCCTCGAGGAAGAGCGCGAGATCGAGCTGGTTGGCGGGAAGCGTCTCGTAGTACAACGTGCGGTCCTTGTTCGTCGTCCCGTTCATGTTCCCGCCGTTCATGAACATGAGATACGGGTGCTCGTTCTGGCCCACGTTCTCCGAGCCCTTGAACATCATGTGCTCGAACAGGTGCGCGAATCCGGTGCGCCCGGGCCGCTCGTTGCGAGAGCCGACATTGTAGTTGACGACGACCGAGAAGACCGGCGCCGTGTGATCCTCGGAGATGATCACGCGCAGGCCGTTCGGCAGCGTCGTTTCGGTAAACTTGATGGGTGGCTTGGCGGCGGCGGGCGTGAGCGTCGCGAACGCGACGAACGCCGCTGCCGAAAGCCGGCGGGTGGGGGTCATCTTGCCTCCTTCATATGGAAGAAGCACCAGCGGTTCATTCAGCGAACTCTGAAGCGACGTTAGTGGCCGGCCGTAGGGTTTGCAATACGCGCCCGGCTTGGGTTATGTCAAACAGCAGCTCGACAGGGCGGTCATCAGACTCGGGGGAGACCATCGATCGGCGCACCTTTTTGCTCTGGTCCGGGGGAGCCGTTGCGACGCGGGCCGTGTTGGCGCGCGAACCGGTTTTGCGACGCCGCGTCCTGGTCGCACCCGAGCCCGGCCGGCTCGCCACGCGCTACCACAAACCTGGGGCGGACGCAGGTCTCTTCCCACCCGGCGAGCACATCCTCGAAACCAACGCAGACCGCCGCTCCATCCTGTTCATCCCGCAAGGCTACGACGCAACGCGGCCGGCGCCGTTCTATCTTGCCCTGCACGGCGCAACGGGGAGCGGTGACTCCATGCTTCGCGGTTCACGGTCAGCGGCCGCGGCTCACGGCGTGATTGTCCTGTCGCCGAGCTCTCGGGAATTCAGCTGGGACGCGATCCGTGGCGATTATGCGGAGGACCTCGCGCGCATCGACAAACTCGTCAATCAGGTATTCGATCGCTGCGCGATCGATTCCCGCCGCGTGGCGATCGCCGGATTCTCCGACGGCGCGACCTACGCGCTTTCCGTCGGACTGCTCAACGGTGATCTCTTCACGCACGTGATCGCGCATTCGCCCGGATTCATCGTCTCAGGCGGAACACCACGCGGTAAGCCGCGAGTGTTCATATCGCACGGCCGACAGGACACCATTCTTCCGTTCGACCAGTGCGGCCGCCGGCTCGCGACGCAACTGGAGCGCGACGGATATCGCGTCCGTTTCGATGCGTTCGACGGTGGTCACGCCGCCACCCCCGCCATGCGCGAGACGGCGATGTCGTGGTTCGTCGGTTGACTTTCGCGGGCCCCGGCGAGATGCGCGCGCGTTGTCGCGCGCTCGATTGGTCGGCCACGCCACTCGGCCCCGTCGAGACATGGCGCCCGGCGTTGCGGACAGCCGTACAGCTCTGCCTCGACTCCGGTTTCCCGACGGTCGTGCATGCCGGACCCGAGAAAGTCCTGATCTACAACGATCACTACATGCGCGCGCTCGGCGGCGGCTTTGCCCAGGATCCTGGGGCACTCGGCCGAAATGCTCAGGAGATCTGGCCGAACGTCTGGGATCAACTGAGCGCCATCTACGCGTCGCTGTACGCCGGCGGGCCGGCGCAGGTCTTTGAGGACCGTCCGTACGGGGACAAGGACGGGCGCAAAGAGATCACGTATTGGACGTCGTCGCTCTCCGCCATTCGCGATGACGACGGCGCGGTCTTGGGCATCTACTGCCAGGGCATCCAAACGACTTCTCGCGTGCATGCGCAGGCGTCAGGCGCGAACGATGACACCGCGCGACCGGATCGAAAACTGTCCTCCGCGACGTCCGACCTGACACCACGCGAAACCGACGCGCTCCGTTTGGGGGCGCTCGGTCACAGCAACAAGGAGATCGCCGCGGCGCTCGGTGTAAGCGTCAAAACCGTCGAGACGCACAAAGCAAATGGCATGGCGAAGCTCGGCGTCGCGAACCGGGCGGCGCTCGTTCGCTTTGCCATGGGGGTCGGCTGGTTGGAGAACGAGTAACGGGACTACGGCGCTACTCGCCGCATCGTCAACGTCTCGTTGGCGCGCCAGAGTGGATTGATCGCGTCGTTGTACCACAGCTTGGCGTGCCGCGTCAGCGTGAGGACGTCCCCGCTGCGCGCGAAGTCGTAGAGGAATTGCAGCGGGCACACAAACCCGAATTGGCAGCTCCCCTCCCGAACGAGATCGAGCCACGGTGACTGCGTCGTTTGACCGTACATCCAATTGGCGCCGACGGTCCCCGAACCGGCAATCCCCGTCGAATCTGACGCGCCGCCGAGGTGCGACACCATGTCGAACCGCCACGCAACGCTTCCCGCCGGGCCGGCAGTCGGGCTGATGGCGACGCGAATCGCGTAATAGAAGTTCGGCCCCCAGCCCACAACGGGATCGTCCGACACGGTGCCGCTCGGGTCATCGGCCTTCGTAAATCGCCAGCTCGTCGCCTGCCACGCGCCGGCGATCTGCGCGACGACGGCGGGATCGCCCAACGGTACCGTCGTAAACGCGCTAGCCGTGCCACTCGACAGAGAGGCACCGGTCACGCCGGTCACGCCCGCCGATACGACAACGCGGTAGACCGTTCCGGGAAGCAGCTTCGCCAACGGCCGCAGCGTGACCTGCGTCCCCGACGTATCGATCGACAGCGCGGCGGCGACATCCTGACCCTCGTGCTGCAATCGGATTTGACTCCCGATTCTCGTCGAATCGACAGGCTCGCTGAGCACGACACGCACGACGGTTTCAACCTCGATGCCGTCGGCGGCGCTGTCGGGATCGGTCCTTACCACTTGGATGGGGTGCGCCCCGGCAACCGTGTTGAGCGCCCGCGCGCCTGGATTGAAAGGCGGGTCACTCACGGTCACGGCGATGACGTCACCAACCGCCGCCGGAATCGCCACGGGATCGAAGCCGGTTCCCAAAAGCCGCGGCGCTGCGTTCGCGCCCGTTCTAAGATTGCTAATAAGTACGGTATAGGACGGCTTGATCGTGCCCGGTGGCAGCGACACGTAAACCACGCCCTGGCCGGAGCTACCGGCTCGAACGATCGGGCTCGACACGACAAGTGCGGCACCGAATGTACCGACGGGAGTGACCGGTGGCGTCGGCGTTTGTGGCGTCGCGGGCACACTCGGGGCGTCCGGGCTCGACGAGATTCCCTGACCGCAAGCCCATCCCGCCACCAAGGCGAACGCCAACACCGGCACCCGTTTCATCGTGCCATCCTCCCGCGCCGACGCCGAAGCTAGGCCAGCCTGCAACACATGTCAAACGTGTCGTCGTCGGCGAGCGCGTAGCGATCGCGACGCGTTGCGCAGGAATCGTTTCGCGCCGAGGGCCCGCTCGCTCGGCGGTCGATGCAATCCCGGTCGCGCGGAGGACTCAGCGCCCGCGATGCAGCTGCTTCAGGAATCGTCCGGTGTGCGACGCCCGGCATGCCGCGACCTGCTCGGGCGTACCGGTGACGACGACCTCGCCGCCCGCGTGCCCGCCTTCGGGCCCAAGGTCGATCACGTAGTCGGCGGTCTTGATCACGTCCAGGTGGTGCTCGATCAGGATCACCGTATGCCCCGCATCGGCAAGGCGATTCAACGACTCTAACAGGCGCTCGACGTCCGCCAGATGCAGGCCCGTCGTTGGCTCGTCGAGGATGTACACCGTGTGCTTGGCGCGTTGGAGCTTGCTCAGCTCCGTCGCGATCTTGATGCGTTGCGCTTCGCCGCCGGAGAGCGTCGTCGCCGACTGGCCGAGCGTGAGGTAGCCGAGTCCGAGGTCGCGCAGCACTTCGATCTTTTTGCCGACGGCCGGCTCCGTCTTGAAGAACTCGACGCCCTCTTCGACCGACATGTTGAGGACGTCGTCGATCGTCTTTCCGCGCACGGTGACTTCCAGCGTCTCCGCGTTGAAGCGCGCGCCCTTGCATGCGCCGCACGTGACTTCGACGTCGGGCATGAAGTAGAGCTGCGTCCTGATCGTCCCTTCGCCCTGGCACTCCTCGCACCGGCCGCCCTTCACGTTGAAGCTGAACCGGCCCGGCTTGTAGCCGCGCTCCACGGCGAGCGGCGCCTGCGTGAACAGGTCGCGAATCGTGTCGTAGAAGCCGATGTACGTCGCCGGATTCGAGCGGCTGTTCCGGCCGATCGGCGTCTGATCGATGTTCACGACTTTGTGAACGTGCTCCATCCCCTCGACGGCGTCGTGCTCGCCGGGCAGCGTGCGCGTGTCGATCAACTTCTTCCACAGTGCCTTGTACAGGATCTCGTTGATCAGCGTGCTCTTGCCCGATCCACTCGCGCCGGTGATCGCGACGAGCACGCCGAGCGGGATCGTCACGTCGATCGACTTGAGGTTGTTCTCTCTCGCGCCGCGAATGGCGATCTGCCTGCCGTGGCCGCGACGTCGCTCGGCCGGGGTGGCGATCGACCGCTTGCCCGAGATGTACTGCCCAGTCGGCGACGCCTTGCACTTGATGACGTCGTCGAGCGTCCCTTGCACGACGACCGTTCCGCCATGGACGCCCGGTCCGGGCCCCATCTCGACGACGTGATCCGCGGCGCGAATCGTGTCTTCGTCGTGCTCGACGACGATCACTGTGTTGCCGATGTCGCGCAGCCGCTCCAGCGTCGCGATCATCTTCACGTTGTCCTTCGGATGCAAGCCGATGCTCGGCTCGTCGAGGACGTAGAGCATGCCCATCAAGCCCGAGCCGATCTGTGTCGACAGCCGGATGCGCTGCGATTCGCCGCCGGACAGAGTCGACGAGGGACGATTGAAGCTCAGGTAATCGAGGCCGATGCCGAGCAACAGGTCGAGCCGTCCGCTGATCTCGCGCAGCACGTGTCGGCCAGCGTCGGCGCCACGGCCGGTCGGTTTGATGGATTTGAGAAACGCCGACAGCTCGTCGAAGTGCAGCTGGCCGACGTCGAACAGCGTTTTGCCGCCGACGGTGAAGTCCAGCCGCGTCGCCCGCACGCGCGAGCCGTTGCAGTCCGGGCACACGTGCTCGACCATCACCTTGTCAAGCCACGCCTCCATTCCGGAGTTGGCTTCGCCGCGCTGGCGGTAGCGCCGATAGTGGCGCTCGATCCGCCGCGCGAACCCCTGGAAGCCGATCTCCTTGTCCTCCCACTCCGGCCGCTTGACCTTGGCGTTGGGCGGCAGCATCAGCATGAACTTCTCGTCCGTGCCGTAGAGGATCATCTGTCGCGTCGCCGCCGGCAGGTTCTGCCAGGGCGTGTCGAGCGAAAAGCCGAACTTCTTGGACAAGCTGTACATCATTCGCCCGTCCCAGTTGTCCGGATCGTAGCGCAGCGCTTCGCGCACGAAGCAACCGTTGGCGATGCTGCGCGTGGGGTCGGGGACGAGCAGCTCCGGGTGCGTCAGCTTATGTACGCCGAGTCCACCGCACGTGCGGCAGGCGCTCTCGGGATTGTTGAACTGGAACCAGTCCGGTCCGATCCCGCCGAAGACGATGTGATGCTTCGCGCTGACCGTGTTCTTATAGAAGCGATCGGCTTCCGCCTTGGACGCGCCCTTGCGGACTTCGATCCGCAGGAGCCCGTCCCCGATCAGCAGCGCGGCGGCGACGGCGGCCTTGATCGCCTTTTCGTTGCGCGGCCGAACGACGACGCGGTCGACGATCGCGTCCATCTCCCGCACGCGGGATTCGTCGAGGTCGACTTGCTGCGAGATGTCGACGGATTTGCCGTCGATGACGAGCTGCCGAACTCCCTTCTTGCGAAGCTCGGTGAAGACGAAGTCGAGCTCTTCTCCATACACCTTGAAGACCGGCGCCCGAAGCTCGACTTCGGTTCCCTCCGGCAGCGACAGGATCGCCTCGACGATCTGCATCGCGCTCCGGTTCGGCGCGTCCTCGCCGCAGCGTGGACAGTGCGCGTCGCCGATCGTCGCGAACAGGAGGTTCAGGTAGCTCGCGATGTCCGTCATCGTGCCGACCGTCGACCGCGGGTTGCTGGCGACCGTCTTTTGCTCGATCGAGATGACCGGTGACAGGCCAAAGATGAAATCGACGTCCGGCTTGGCGACCTGCGCGACGAATCGCTTGGCGTAGCTGGAGAGCGATTCCATGTATCGCCGCTGTCCTTCGGCGTAGATCGTGTCGAAAGCGAGCGACGATTTCCCGGAGCCCGACAGTCCGGTGACGACGACGAGCCGGTCGCGCGGGATCTCGACCGAGATGTTCTTGAGGTTGTGCACCCGCGCGCCCTGCACGGCGATCGTTTTGCGCGGAGCACCTCCGTTCTCCGTCGGCTTCGTCTTCGACGGCTTCGCCGCGGTTCGTCGGGAGGGCGTCATGCGTGGAAGAAGGCCTGCTCTTGCACTTCGATGTTGCTGTGCCGTGTCAGCTTGATCGGGACCGAGGCCTTCGTGAGCAGCCCGCGGTCGGCCAAGTACTCGCACGCCGTCGTCACGCTCTGAATGCCGAAGTTACGGGCAAAATGATCGTCGATGTCGGTTGCCGAGCGCGTTTCGCCGACGTCGCGAAGATGGTCCAGCACCAAGCCATAGAGCGTCGTGGTGCGCTCGGCGAGATAGGCGTCAATGGCGTCGAGCGCCGCTTCGACTGATTTCACCGTCTTCTTCGAGTTCAGAAGATCATGATAGATGATCGAGAAGAACGCCGGGTTGAGCTTCGTCGCCTGCGGAATGACTTCGCGATCGGCGAGCAGTCCAGCGCCGATGACCTCGATACGCGCAAGAGACGTCGCGGCGTACAGGATCCAGAGTGCGGTGTAGTCCAGGTCTTTCCGAGTGACGAACCACTTTCGCGCCTTGTACAGCGACGGAAGCACGCTCGTGCCGGCCGAAAGAAGCTGGAGCTGCCGGTCGCGATCCCCCATGATGTGCAGCCGCTGGCAGAGCGCCGCGATCGTCTCGTCGTGAGTGTAGAGAAGCCGGCCTTTGGCGAGGAGGGAGTGCATGAAGGTATTGGCGACTGCACCTTCGACGATCTGACGAAACTCGCGGCGCGACAAAATGAAGGCATGCGTGTTCACGCCGTCCGCGTAGAGGCTTACGCCTTGGTTCTCGTGCTTCTTGTCATCGACCGTGATCAGCGCCAGGTCGATGTCGGATTTATCCCACACGGTGTCGTGCGACAGGCTGCCACAGAGAATCGCCGCCAAAACGGAGCGATCGCGCTCGATCTCGGCGACCAGCGCCTCGAGCGCGCGCGTGAACGTCGCGTGGACGGCCGGACTGGCGGGCAGTGAGCGTGCGGGCATCGGTCGCTGATACTACCGCCCGTGTCGTGTCGCCTCAACCGGGCTTTGCCACGGGGCGTCGGCCGACGTACGCTTACCGCATGTCCAATCCATCAAGACTGACCTTCTCCCTCGTCGCGCTTGCCGCGGCGTCCTCGATCGCCCGCGCACAAGCCGCGCCCGCCCCAATCGACCCGCGTCTCTACTCCGCGCTCACGTGGCGCAACCTCGGCCCGTTTCGGGCCGGACGCGTCGCCGCGGTGACCGGCACCATCGGGCAACCGGGTACTTTTTATATCGGCCTCCCTGCGGCCGGCGTATGGAAGACGACGAGCGCCGGCGAAACGTGGTACCCGATCTTCGACGCCGTGAAAGACGTCTCATCGGTCGGCGCCATCGAAGTCGCGCCGTCGGATCCGAACGTCATCTACGTCGGGACCGGCGACATCGTCACGGGCGGCGGGATCAGTGAAGGGAACGGCGTTTACAAATCCACCGACGCCGGCCGAACCTGGAAGCACCTCGGCCTCGACGCCACCAAGCAGATCCCCACGATGCTCGTCGACCCCAAGGACCCGAATATCGTTCTGATCGGCGCCCAGGGAGACATTCACGCCAAGAGCAAATCGCGAGGCGTCTTCCGCAGCACGGATGGTGGGGCGACCTGGACACAGACGCTGTTCGTCGACGACAGCACCGGACTGCAAAAGCTTGCTCGTGCGTTCGACGTACCGGCCGTGATCTTCGCCACGAGCATCGCGCACTACACGCCGGTGCCGTCGGGCGGTGGTCGAGGTGGCCCACCGACTGGTCCAACGAGCACGAAGCTGTTCAAGTCCACCGACGGCGGCCTGACCTGGAAAGAAATCGTCGGCAACGGCCTCCCGCGGCTCACGGGAAAAGCATCCGTCGCCGTGGCGATGAACACCAACGCCCAGCGCGTGTTCGTCATCGGCGACTGGGGCCTCTACCGTTCCGACGACGCCGGCGCCACGTGGCACCAGATGGCCGCCGACGATCAGAGAATTCGAAACGGCCAGGGCGGCTACAACTGCGGCGTTTACGTGGACACGCAGAACCCGGATGTTGTCTACACCGTCAACACCTCGAGCTACAAGTCCACCGACGGCGGCAAGACGTTCACCGGCTTCAAGGGCGCGCCGGGCGGCGACGATCCGCAGCAGTGGTGGTTCGATCCCACCAACAACCAACGCATCCTTGCCGGTTACGACCAGGGCGCCATCGTCACGCTCGACGGCGGCGCGACGTGGAGCTCCTGGTACAACCAGTCCACCGAGCAGATCTACCACCTCTCGGTGGACAACTCGTTCCCGTACTGGGTCTACGGCACGCAACAGGACGCCGGCGCCATTCGCACGCGGTCGCGCGGCAACCTCGGCGCGATCACGGCGCTCGATTGGAATCCGGTGCCGGGTTGGGAATGGGGAACGATCGTTCCCGATCCGCTCGATCCGAACACGGTCTACTCGACCGGCAATGGCGTCATAAAGATCACGTATCCGAGCGAGCAGTGGATCAACGTGAGTCCCGCGGCCGATCCGTCACGCCGCCTTCGAACGACGAGCTCCGCGCCGATTGTCTTCGCGCCGTGGAACAAGCGGATGCTTCTGGCCGCATTCCAGTCTGTTTGGTCGAGCACTGATGCCGGTGCACACTGGACGGCGCTCAGCCCCGACCTCGGACTTCGTACCGACCTTCAGGGGCCGGCGAGCACCGGTTCCATCGAATCGATGCGCGCCTCGACCGTCGGCACCGGCATTATCTGGGTCGGTACCAACAACGGCGTGATCAAAGTCACGCGCAACGGCGGCAAGACGTGGGACGACGCGAGTATTGCC
>Ga0207674_10003446_pt1 | contig 19352 bp, 20 predicted proteins | sample KBSCornC72_FD_184303 | JGI IMG/M metagenome (GOLD analysis project Ga0207674, IMG submission 184303) | Corn rhizosphere microbial communities from Kellogg Biological Station, Michigan, USA - KBS Corn C7-2 (SPAdes) (version 2) | ecosystem: Host-associated > Plants > Roots > Rhizosphere > Soil ... | reverse complement strand
ATTCGACGAGGAACAGTGCGGGCGCACCGTCGAGCGCAGCGGCGACGACGAACAACTCCGCATCGCCCGCGCGTGGCACGAGCGACTTCACCCCGTCGAGGGCGAACCCCCCGGCGATTCGCCGCGCGCAAGCTATTGAGCGGCCGGTGATCATCTGTCCGGTCAAGGCTAACGCGTCGCGGCGCGGTCACCAGCCGATGGCGTAGCTCTCGCGCCGGGGGTCGGCTCCGCCCTCGAGCGAGCCCGGATCGAGGCGGCGGATCGCGCACATCCCCGCGGCGGCGGGCGTGAAGTCCGGCATGTCACGGATCACGTGGCCCAGCGATGCCAGGCGATCGCGCACCTCGCGCGTGATCCGGCCCTCGACAGTGAGAACGCCCGGTTCGTACGCGTGTGGATGGAACGTCCACGGGAACGAGCGGGAGATCACCCGCGGCGCCTCGATCGCGGCCTGCAGGTTCATGTCGAAATCGACCACGTTGCAGACGGTCTGCACCATCGCCTGGCACTGCGCGTCCTCACCGGGGCAGCCGAACGGCATGAGCGCGCGCCCATCCCGCATCAGAAGCGCCGGATTCGGCGTGAGCCGTGGCCGTTTGCGTGGCGCGATCGCCGAAGGATGGCCGGGCGTCGTCCACAGCTGCGCGCCGCGCGTGCTCACGATGATGCCGAGGCCATCAACCAGCGGCGCCCCGAGTGCCGGATCGGACGGAGTCGCCGAGAACGCGTTCCCATCGGCGTCCATCGCACAGCAATAGGAGGTGTCCGGCGCGCCGACACCGCTCGCGACGCGCGGTACGTAGCCAGGCGGCCCGGAACGGCCCTCGTAGCTCCACGGATCGCCCGGCGGGGGCAGCTCGGGCCACGCGCGGTCGTCGCGGATCAGGTCACGCCGTTCCTGTGCGTAGCCCTTGTCGAGGAGACCGCGGATCGGCACGTCGACCTGATCGGGATCGCCGAAGAAGCCTTCTCGGTCCGCGGCCGCCAGCTTGAACGATTCCGTGTACGCGTGGAGGAAGGCCGCCGACCCGGGACCCATCGAGGCCACGTCATAGGCCTCGAGGAGGTTCAGCGTCATCGGAACCAGCGGCCCCTGCGACCACGGGCCGCAGGCGTAGACATCGATCCCGCGATACGTCGTGTGCACCGGCGCCGAGACGCTGACGCGATACGCCGCGAGATCCTCCGACGTGACCATTCCACCGAGCGCCTTCTGCGACCGGGCGATCTGATCCGCCACGTGCCCGGTGTAGATCACGTCACGCGCGGCCATGATCGCGCCGGCGCGACCTAGCGATGAGTGCGATCGCTCGGTCTGCACCAGGAGCCGGAAGAGCGAGGCCAGGTCCTCCTGCACCAGGATCTCGCCCTCGCGGGGTGGGCGTCCTCCCCACAGGAACACCGCAGCGCTCGTTGGCCATTGACGCAGGCGCTCCACGAGCATCGCGATCGCGCGCGCCAGACGCGGATACACCGGAAAGCCTTCGGCGAGCTCGATGTTGGGCGCGAGGACCTCCTCGAGCGTCAGCGTGCCGTGGCGCGCGAGTGCGGTGAGCCACGCGTCCGCCGCGGCCGGCGTCACCGAACGCGGAATGCCAACTGGCATGTCATCGCCATGGCGACGCCGGTACTCGTCGAGGCTGAACTGCGCCGGCCAGCGTCCGAGCCCGTCGATCGTCTCAGGTCCATCCATGCCGGGGCGGAAGAGGATGATCGGCGCCACGCCGCCGAAATCGGTGAGGTGCCGTTCGAGGACATTCAGCGCGATGCCCGATGCGACCCCGGCGTCGATCGCGTTGCCGCCGCGCTCGAACATCTTCGCGCCCGCCTGCGACGCGAGGTAGTGGCTCGAGCTGACCATCCAGCGCTTCCCAAGAATCGCAGGCCGGCCCTGCGTGACGCCGATCGACGGTGCGGTGTTCTCGGGTGGAGCGTTCCGCATGTTGCGAACGATAACCGCGACGCTCGATTAGTGTTTTCGCGTGGTCAAGATCATCGCGTGGCGCGTCCCGCCGTACGACAACGGCTGCTACCTCATCGTCGATGCGCGGAACGATGCGATCGTCATCGATCCCTCGATGGGCGACCGTCAGGTCATCGACGCCATGCGAGAGGAGGGTCTGCGCCTCGTGGAGATCCTCAACACGCATGGACATCCCGACCACATCTTCGGGAACGCCGCGGTGAAGCAGGCCACGCAGGCCCGCCTCGCGATCCACCGTCTCGACGAATACCGGCTCGGGCCGAAGCGGCCGCCGACCCAGTTCGAGATCCCGCCGTGCTCGGCGGACGACCTCTTCGACGAAGGGCAGCTCAGCTATCTCGGCGACATCGAGCTCAGCGCGCTCCACACTCCCGGCCACACCGAGGGATCGACCTGCTTTTACCTGCGGCGCGAGGGCGCGCTGTTCTCGGGCGACCTGCTCTTCAAGGGCAACGTCGGACGCACCGATCTTCCCGGAAGCGACCCGAGCGCGATGGCCGAGAGCCTTTCACGAGTTGCATCGTCGCTGCCCGCGAACACCCGCGTGTATCCGGGCCATGGCGCGGAGACGACGATCGGGGCGGAGATCGCCACGCTGCGCGGCCTCCGCGACCAAGGGATGCTTCCGGGTCTGCGACTGGTCGACTCGGTGACGCCGCACTAGTGGAGATCGGCTTCGGGGTGAACTATGTCGCGGTCATCGTCGCCGCGGTCGCGGCGGTGCTCATCGGCATCCTGTACTACGGCGTCGCTGGGTTCGGCGACCGGCTGGCGCGTCTGAACGGCACGGCGCCGCGCACCCGTCCTCCATCGCCGACGCAGTTCGCGATCGGGATCCTGGTCGCTCTGCTGAACGCGTGGGTGCTCGCGCTTCTCGCACTGAACCTCGGTGGCACGTCCATCGCCGAGGGCATCTTCCTCGGCGCGCTTGCATGGCTCGGGCTCCAGGCGACCTTGAAGGCGGCGCAGGTCTCGTTCGAGGGACGCACGTGGAACGGGTGGCTCATCGCTGGCGTGCATGACCTGTTGATCCAGGTCGTGATGGCGGCGATAGTGACCGCCTGGCGTTAGCTTCGCTGTCGGGTGAGCTTGGCCCGGGGCCAGACTACTCGGTCACTCCGATGATGTTCACCCCGTTGTCGGCGTAGATCGTGTCGCCGGTGACGCTGCGCGACAGCTCGCTTGCGAGGAACACCGCGACGTTACCGACCTCCTCCTGGGTGATGTTGCGTCGCAGGGGCGATTTCGCCTCCATGAGATCGCGCGCCGTCGAGATGCCCTTCACCGCGCTCGCGGACAGCGTCTTCAGCGGCCCAGCGGAGATTGCGTTCACCCGTACGTTCGACGGCCCGAGGTCGACCGCGAGATAACGGACGCACGTTTCGAGGGCGGCCTTCGCGATGGCCATCGAGTTGTAGCTCGGCACCACCCGCTCGACCGCGTTGTACGTGAGCGTCATCACGCTGCCGCCGCCGGCCTTCGTGAAGAGTGGCAGCGCCGCGCGGGACAGTGACACGAGCGTGTAGGCACTGATCTCGACTGCCATGAGGACGCCGTCGCGCGAGATCTCGTGGAAGCGACCTTTGAGATCGTCGACCGGCGCGAAGGCGATCGAATGCACGAGGATATCCAGGCCGCCCCAGCGACGATCGATCTCGGAGATCAGCGAGGCCACGTCGTCGGCTTTCGCCGCGTCGCAGAGGAGCACCGGCATCGACTCGTGGTCGGGGAGCGTGTCGACGAGCTTGGTCACGTTGTCCTTGAAGCGATCGTTGAGATAGGTGAAGGCGAGACGTGCGCCCTCGCGCTGGAAGCTCGTCGCGATCCCCCACGCGATGCTCCGCTGATTCCCGACTCCCACGATGAGCGCGCGCTTTCCATCGAGCAGACCCATGCCGGTCACCTCCGCGTCTGGCGCATCATCCCAGAACCGGCGGCCTCACGCAGCCCGATTTGACTACAGGCTGTCTGCATCCAAGTCGGCGCGGCTGAGCTCCATGAGGTAGTGCTCGGGCTCGCGCGCGTCCGGCTCGAGGTATGTCTTGAGGAAGCGGAATCCGGCCTTCTCATATGCGCGGATGGCGGCGGCGTTGCTGAAGGTCGGTCCGATGACACAGAGATCGACGCCGTAACGCGGGAACGCGACGTCCCGTAGGAACGCACGGATCAGCGCCGGCCCGTGGCCGCGGCCGATAAGGTCCGCCTCGCCGATGAAGAGATCGATCCCGACGGCGGGTCGGCCGACCGCGATCTGCGCCGCGTACTCCGGGTGATCGTCGATGCGGTAGCTCTGGATGTCACCGATCGACCGGCCGTCGAGCTGGATGAGAAAGTGATCCGTCGGATCCCCGCCGCTCATCGCCAGACGGCGCTCCGCGATCGCATCGTCCGGATAGGCGGCTGTTGCCACGTCGTCGTACCACGCGCGAACGTGCGGCAGGAGTAACCACGCGCGCACCAGCTCCAGGTCGTCTTCGCGCAGCGGCTGGAACGTGTACCTGGACGCGGCTAGTTCCAGCGACCGCGGCGCTCGTCGTCGTCGATGCGGCGGCCGCGCCAGTACTTGAGATCGCCGCCGCCGCCCGGGCGCGGACGCCCGAGATCGTTGGTGACCACGAGGACACCGATCGCGAGCGCGGCAGGGATCACGACGCCGAGCGGCCCGGCGACGCCCCAGGTCAGCGTCTGGCCGATCGCCCAAGCAGCGCATATGAGAAAGAAGCGCAGGATCGCGGCCTGTGCACGTGTCACGCGGCTGAGAGGCGGTGCACGAACGAGGCCTGCCGCGCCCACTCGCCGCATTGCGAAAGCTCGTCCTTCGTCACCCATTCGTTCCTGACCGCGAAACGGAGCTCGTCACGCAGGGTCGTCTGCAGCATCTCGGGACCGTCGGTGTTGAAGCTGAAGTGCACCTTGTGCTTCTTGAATGTCGCGATGTAGCGACCTAGCTCATCCGCGTCCTTCACCACCTGGGTGTGGATATTGGAGCTCGGGCAGATCTCGAGCAGAACGCCGCGCTCAGCGAGGCGCTTGCACAGCGCCGCGTTCTCTGCCGCATGGATGCCGTGTCCGATGCGCTCCGGCTCGAGGTGTTGGAGCACCTCATCGACGGAGTGCCAGTCCTCGTCCTCTCCCGCATGAACGGTCAGCCCGAGCCCCGCGCGGCGGGCCTTCGCAAAGAGCGCGGCGTAGTCGCGGTACTGGAAGTCGGGATGTGTCGGACCGGCGATGTCGATCCCGACGACACCGCGGTGGCGGTACGCGATCGCCTTGTCAACGATGATCTCGTTCAGCGCGTAGGTGAAGGTGCGGTCGAGGCAGAAGATGAGTCCCGCGAGCACGGGATACTCGAGACGCGCGCGATCGAGACCGCGGATCGACGCCATGATGATGTGGTCGAGGTCCTGCTCGCCGCCACGGTTCCTCTTCATCGGGTTGTAGCGAAGCTCGAGCGTGGTGATGTTCGCCTTTCGGTACGCGCCACCGACGACCTCGTACACCGACTCCTCGACCGCGAGCGGGCTCGACTGGATCAGCTCGGTCCAGCGATAGAGCGCGAGGAAGTCGTCGAACGACTTGCGCTCCTTCTTCCCGACCGTGATCAGGTCGACGAATTCCCAGTAGTCCTTCGTCGGAAGGCGGATGCCCTGCTTCGCGGCGATGCCCCACATCGCCGCGGGGTCGACCGAGCCGCCAAGGTGAACGTGAAGCTCAGTGAGCTCGTCGCCAAGGGGATGCGGCGTGCTTAGCTTCCCTGCTCGCGGGTCGGCGGGCGGCGCACCCTTCGGCGACGCCGCGGTGCGGCGGGCTTCCCCTCAGGATGCTCGCGCCAGATGACATGACCGTCGTCGTCGGGCGAGGCGATACGGACGAGACGATCCCAGATCTCGGCTCGCCGGAGCTCTTCTTCGGCGGTCTGGCGAGAGACCTCTCGCTCGAGCATCACGTCGCAGTCGTAGGGCGATCCGATGACGCGCCACCCGTTCTCGGTCAGAAGATCGAGCAGGCGGGCGATCTCAGTGAGGCGCTGAGGCTGTTCCGAGACGTACTCGCGGAGCCAGGCCGAATACGAGCGCTTCCGAGTCTCCGGATCCTCGCGGTCCAGCTCGTCGCGAACCGTACCGAAGACGTGGATCAGGATGTAGTTCGGACCGGGCACCGGCGAAGTCTAGGGCTGGCTAGCCCCGCTCCTCAACGAAGCGGTACCCGCCATCAGAGTCCTTCGCGATCACCACGAGCGCGCCGCTCTTGAAGCCTGCCTGGCCCTTGAGAGCCGGGCAGATGAGGTGATAGTGCTCGTGCTCCGGTGGGACGCACACGCAGTTCTCGGACTTGATCTCGGCGTCGAAGCGGCGCGCGCCGATGCGAAGGGCGACGCGCTCGCCGGGATTCGGGAACAGCTTCCAGGCATCCTTGGTGATCAGGATCCTGGCTTTGCGGACGTCTTCGGAACTGAGGCGATGACGGTAGGTGGATCGAGAAACACTCATTGGTACGTCTATTTTCGCACGAAAACGGCCCGCGCGCGGACCAGCCGTATGGCCCCTCGTTCGGCCCATTTTGGGCCGGCTGGCTAGCCAAACACGGCCGGATCGTCCAGAAAACGCATCAGATGCACCACCGGGACGCTGGAACCCGCCGCTCGAAGCCCGGCGACGATCTGCAGGATGCAGCCCGGATTCGCGCTCACAACGAGGTCTGGCCGCGCGGCGACGATCGCTGCGACCTTCTGGCGCTGGAGCTCCTGTGAGATCTCCGGCTGCGTGAGGTTGTAGATCCCCGCACTTCCGCAGCAGCGCTCGGCGTCGGCGATCTCGATGACCGTGACGCCCTCGATCGCACGAAGCAGCGCGCGGGGCTGCGAGCGGATCCGTTGACCGTGCGCGAGGTGGCAGGCGTCCTGGTACACGACGCGCAGCGGACGTGGGACCTTTCCCGGCCGCGGCCGCGCGAGCTCCGTCGCGTCGCGCACGCGCAGGCCGAATGCGCGTCCGCGCTGCGCCCACGCCGGGTCTTCCTGGAGCACCTCGCCGTAGGCCTTCAGGTGTGCGCCGCACCCGGCGGCGTTCACGACGACCGGCAGGTCGCTGCCCGCGAACGCGTCGATGTTCAGCCGAGCAAGCGCCCGCGCACGGTCGCCGTCACCGGCGTGCGCGTGCAACGCACCGCAGCACATCTGCAGGGTCGGCGCGGTGACTCGGTGCCCGTCACGCTCGAGGACGCGCACCGTGGCGCGCTCAGTGTCACCGAATGCCTCGCGCATGACGCACCCGGCGAAGAGGCACACGTCGGCGTCTTCTCGTTCGGCGAGCGCGAACGGTGGGCCTTCGGCGCGCGGAGCGAGGCCGCTGAGCCACGAGAGCCGGCGAGGTCCGACGCGCCGTGCCACCGACGCCAGTCCCAAACGAACGACGAGGTCCGTGAGCTTCGTCACGAAAGCAAGTCTTCCCTGGCGCGCGATCGTGTCGAGGCCGATCCGCCGCACGGTGCGACTCACCGGACCGGCGGAGCTCCTCTCGGCCATGACCTCGCGCGCGCCCTCCATGATCCTGCCGAACGGAACGCCCGATGGACACGCGGTCTCGCAGGCGCGGCACACCAGACACGCATCGAGGTGACCGGTCAGCGTTGCGCTCGGCGCTGCCGGCGATGCCACGAGCTCGCGTATGAGCTGGATGCGGCCGCGCGGTGAGTCCGCCTCCTCGCCAAGGACGCGGTAGGTCGGACAATCGTTGAGGCACAGCCCGCACGAGATGCACGTGGCGAGATCCTCGGAGCGGACGTGCGTGGAGAGCGAAGTGATAGACCCTAGGATACGGTCGCGATGGTGACGACCACGCCGACACTCGCGGATCGTCTGCGCGAGATCATCCCGGCCGACCGCGTCATCGACGACCCCGCGACCCTCCTCCCCTACGCGTATGACGCGTCGTTCTGGTCGCTGCGCCAGCAGCGTCTACCCGACGTGGTGGTCGTGCCGCGTTCGACCGCCGAGGTCGCGAGCGTCGTGCGCCTCGCCGATGCGACGGGGACACCTGTCGTCCCGCGCGGAGCGGGCACCGGGCAGACCGGCGGCGCCGTGGCCGCGCGCGGTGGGATCGTCATCTCGTTCGCGCGCATGCGCGAGATCATCGAGATCGATCGCCGGAACCTGCAGGCCGTCGTCGAGCCGGGCATCGTGTTCGCCGATCTTCAGGACGCGCTCAAGCCGAAGGGTCTCTTCTTTCCGCCCGATCCAGGCAGCGGACGCGCGTGCACGCTCGGTGGGATGGCCGCGAACAACGCGAGCGGTCCACACGCCGTCCGCTGGGGCACGACGTCGGCGTACGTTCTCGGCGCGGAGGTCGTGCTCGCTGACGGATCGATCATCACCACCGGCGGCGTGCGCTCGAAAGCGCTCAAGTCTTCGAGCGGGATCGACCTCACGAAGCTGTTCGTGGGATCCGAGGGAACGCTCGGGATCATCACGCGGCTTCGGCTTCGGGTTCAGCCGCGGCCACCGGCGCGCGGCGTCGTGCTCGCCGGGTTTGCCGCGCTCGAGGACACCGTCGCTTCACTCGACGATCTTTTCGAAGCCGGGGTGCTGCCGTCGACCGCCGAGCTTCTCGATCGCAGTGCGGTGGACGCGCTGCAGCGATGGAAGCCCGATCTCGGGCTACCCGATGGTGAGGCGGTGCTCTTCATCGAGGTCGAGGGCACGCCCGACCACGTCGCGTCTTCGGTCCGCTACGTCGACGGGATCGTGCGCCGGCGCGCGACGACGACGAAGTTCGCCGAGGCAGAGGCCGACATCGCGAAGCTCTGGGCCGCGCGCAGCGGTCTCGCGGCGGCTGCCGCGCTCGCGCATCCCGACAAGCACCGCATCTTCGCCGGGGAGGACCTCGCCGTACCGCTCTCGGAGATCCCGCGAACGATCCGCCGCGCGCGCGAGATCAGCGCCGAGCTCCACATCGCGGTGATCTTCTACGGCCACTTCGGCGACGGCAACGTGCACTCCGCGATCCTCATCGACCCGTCCGATGCCGACGAGGTCCGACGGGCTGACGAGCTCGCCGATCGTTTGCATCGGCTTGCGATCGAGGTCGGCGGCACCGTCACGGGCGAGCACGGCACAGGCGCGGTCCGGCAGCCCTACATGCGCGCCGAGCACGGCGAGGCGCTCGATGTCATGCGGCGCGTCAAGACCGCTCTCGATCCGAAGGGGATCCTGAATCCCGGAAAGATCTTCGGGCCCTAGAACAGCGCGCGCACGGCAAGAGGACGCTCGCCTTTCGCGTCGACGTGGAACCCTCGTCCTTCGGGCCGTGCGCTGACGACCTCGACCAGGCGCTCGTCGTCGTAGCGAGCCGCCACGCCGTCCTCGAGCGCGATCCCTGGCGAGAGGCCGGCCGCGATCTCACGCGCGTACACCGGACGGCGCGCCTCCTGCGAGTCGTAGTGCGGGCAGGCGGTGCCCGCGAGGATGCCGAGGCCATCGCGGAGCGCGCCGAGGTCCGGGGTGAACGAATCCGTGATCCCGCCCTCGAACCAGCAAAGACAGCCCGCCGACCAGCCGCTGAGGACCGTGCCGTTCGCGTATGCGGAGCGCAGCGCGCTATCGACGCCGTGTAGTCGCCAGATCGCCAGCATGTTCGCGGTGTTCCCGCCCCCGACGATCACGACATCCTGCGATCGGACGAGGGCGTCGATGTCGTCGATCACGCGGTCGAACAGGGCCAGGTGGCTCGGCTCGCAGTCGACGCCCGCGAGCGCCTGATAGAAGGTGAGCAGGTACCCGGGGCCATCGCCTGACGCAGTTCCGAGGAAGAGCACCTTCGGCCGCGGGCGGCGCGAGAGGCCGAAGAGATAGGTGGTCAGCGCGGGAAACAGCAGCTGCTGCCCGCCGCAGGCCACGATCCGCCTCACCATCCTCAGATCCTCCTCAGGCCGGCCGCGTCGCGCCGCGGGAGACGATGAACGCGACGGCGGCGATGATGATCGCTGCCCCGATGAGCATCGACGGGGCCACCACCTCGTTCAGTACCAGCGCCCCAAGCAGGACGGCGACGACAGGATTCACGTAGGCGTACGTGGATACGACCGAGACCGAGGTGTGCTGGAGCAGCCACGTGTACGCGGAGAATGCGACGAGCGAGCCGAACACCACGAGGTAGGCCATGGCGGCGAGCGACGCCGTGGAGAATGTCGAGGGATCCGCTCGCGCAGGCTCTCCGATCGCGACGGCGATGACGACGAGGAGTGCGCCACCCGCGAGCATCTGGATCGTGGTCGACGCCAGCGGATCGCGCGGCGTTCGCAGACGGGGCGACGCGAACGTACCGAGCGCCCACGAGAACGTCGCTCCGATCACGGTGAGGAGCCCGAGGGGATCGACCTCACCACTCGCGCCGCGCGGGACGACGAGAAAGACGACGCCTGCGAACCCCACCAGAACGCCAGCCACCAGCGACATGCTGACGCGGTCGCCCGCGACCAGGCGGAACACGACGATCCACAGCGGCACGGATGCGACGACGAGGGCGGTCAGCCCGGACGGCACTGTGCGCTCGGCGAGCACGACGAGACCGTTACCGCCGGCAAGCAGGAGCATGCCGATCAGCGCTGCGCCCCCGAGTTGCGCGCGGTCGATACGCAGCACGGCCCGGCCGTGCCGGACGAGCAGCCAGAGACCGAGGAGCACACCCGCCAGGAGAAAGCGGAGACCGGCCGAGAGGAACGGCGGGAGCGTCTGCACCGCGATGGCGATGGCGAGATACGTCGAGCCCCATACGAGGTAGACGACCCCGAGTGCGGACCAGACGAGGGCGCGCGACGAGCTAGCGGATGTAGCCGTAGTCGGCGAAGAGCAGGCGCAAGAAGAGCGCGCTCGACAGGATCACGAATCCGATGCGCTGCGACAGGATCGCGCGCGGATTCTCCTTGCCGACGAGCGCAACCTGGCCCCAGAAGAAGAACACGAAGCTGAGCTCGGTCCACATGAAGACCGCGTGGTAGTAGCCGAGCGGCGTCCACTCGAACGGCCGTGTCATGGTCCAGTTCAGCAGAGCGTTCACGGCCTGGTAGAGGTGGACCGCGATGGTGAGAAGGCCTGCGCCTAGGACCGCACCGAACACCTCTGCGGCGCGTGGCCGGCGACGCCACGTAACGAGCTGGCTGGTGATGAAGACGTTGACGAGGGGGACGAGCAGAGCATCGCCGAAGACTGCCGAGGTGTACGTGAGGGTGGTCCGGTATTCGCTGACGATCGGGTCCGCCCGCCAGTTCAGGTACACGTTACCCGCGGCGTTCACAATGAACGCGAAGAACATCGTGGCGAAGAAGACGCTGGCGAGCAGCAGCCAGGGGCGTTGTTCTACGGCCGAGACCGTGCGCAGCATGTCCCCTCCCTCGACGCGGGCGTGTTCGGGCTGAAACGCTAGCAGACTCAGTGCTCCGGAGCCCCCAAAACGCCTGCCTTATATGAGCGCCGATCGACCCTGGGGAGCCGTTTCGCGGTCGCCGGGCGTATCAATGCCGTGTGGTGGGCATCAGCCAGCCACTCGACCACCGGCCATAGGTCCTCCTCGGCGGTCATCCAACCGGCGCGGTCAAAGCGTGTGAGCAACAGCGGACGGGAGTACGCCCGCAGGCTGCGGTCCCCATCCCAGTTGAAGTAATCCTCGAAGTAGGACATCACCAGCTCGCGGATCGTGCGGTAGACCGGCGCGCGGAAACGCAGTCCTGAGAACTTGGACGTCGCCACTGAGCCCCACAGCCCGCGGTCGCGATAGACCGCGAGAACGTGGTCGTCGTCGTTGTCGGCCTCGAGATCGACAAGCAGCGGGGGGCGCCCATGGAGGCGAAATGCGGCGGCCGCGAGGAACGCGCCCTCAGCGCAGTGCGCGGTGCGGTCGCGCATCACGCGACGTGGAGAGCGCACCGTTTCTCCATCGGGCTCGACGTTGTACGTGAGGTCATCGAGATACCGCTGCACCTTCTCCGGAGTCGAGAGGCGTCGCAGGATCCCGGTCTCGCGGCGCGTCAGCCCGTACACGCGCGTCAGTCTCTAGCATTCCGCCGATGCACGCGGCCCATGACGTCATCATCCGTGATGGCACCCTCTACGACGGGACCGGCGCCCCGCCGTTCGACGCGGACGTCGCGATCGACGGCGATAGGATCGCCGCGATCGGAGAGGTCGCGGAGCGCGGGCGGACCGAGCTGGACGCCGCTGGCCTCGCCGTCGCGCCTGGTTTCATCAACATGCTGAGCTGGGCGACGACATCGCTGATCGCCGACGGACGGTCGCAGAGCGATATCCGGCAGGGCGTGACGCTCGAGGTCTTCGGCGAGGGCTGGTCTCTCGGTCCGGTCAACGACACGATGCGGCGCGAGCAGGTCGAGCAGCAGGGCGACATCAAGTACGACATCGCATGGACGACCCTCGCTGAGGCGCTTGACACGATCGTGGCGCGCGGGATCTCGCCGAACATCGCGTCGTTCGTCGGCGCCGCGACGATCCGCATCCACGAGCTCGCCCATGAGGATCGCCGGCCCACGCCCGACGAGCTCGCGCGGATGCGCGCGCTGGTCGATTCGGCGATGCGCGACGGCGCGCTTGGACTTGGCTCGGCGCTCATCTACTCGCCGGCGACCTACGCCGATACCGACGAGCTCGTCGCGCTGGCGGAGGTCGCGGGCCGACACGGCGGCATGTACATCTCCCACATGCGCAGCGAGGGAAACCGCCTGGTCGAGGCGGTCGATGAGGTCATCGAGATCGCGCGCCGCGCAAAGCTGCCGGCGGAGATCTACCACCTGAAGCAGGCCGGCCGTTCGAACTGGACGAAGCTCGATACGGTCATCGACCATATCGAGAGCGCGCGCGCCGAGGGGCTCGCGGTCACCGCTGACATGTATCCGTACGAGGCCGGCGCGACGGGACTGAGCTCGTGCTTCCCGCCATGGGCGCACGAGGGCGGGCTGCGCGCGACGCTCGCGCGACTCCGCGACGCCGGACAGCGCGCGCGCATCCGAAGCGAGATGGCTCGCCCCGGTACGGACTGGGAGAACCTCTATGAGGCCGCCGGCACGCCCGAGGGCATCGTGCTCGTTGCGTTCAAGAACGAGCAGTTGAAACCGCTCACCGGAAAGACGCTTGGCCAGGTCGCCGCGCAGCGCGGGGCCGACCCGCGTGACGTCGCGATGGATCTCGTGCTGGAGGATGAGAGCCGGGTGGGCATGGTCATCTTCATGGCATCACCCGAGAATCTGCGGCGGGAGGTCGCGCTCCCGTGGATGAGCTTCGGGTCGGACGCGGGATCGATCGCGCCGGAGGGGGTCTTCCTGCTATCCCAGCCACACCCGCGCACCTACGGAACGTTCGCGCGCGTGCTCGGTCGGTTCGTGCGAGACGAGAGCGCCGCGCCTCTTGAGGACGTGGTCCGCCGGATGACCGGCTTCCCGGCGGCGAATCTCAAGCTCGACCGTCGCGGTCTCCTCCAGGCCGGCCATTTCGCGGACGTCACGGTGTTCGACCCGGCGACCATCCGCGACCACGCGACCTACGCCGAGCCGCACCGATACGCGACCGGAGTCGCGCATGTGCTCGTCAACGGAACGCCGGTCCTGCGAGACGGCGAGCACACCGGAGCCCGCCCCGGGCGCGTCGTATTCGGCCCCGCGCGCCAGCACAGTTAGGCTCTCGCACGATGCCGGTCGACCCAAAGATCATCGAACTCCTGGCCGAGGCCGCGAAGATCGACCCGCGACCGATCGAGGCGCTCAGCATTGCGGAGGCACGCGCCCGCGGTGGTTCGGTGAACGCCGCGCCCGCCCTGCCGCCGGAGCCCGTCGCCGACGTGCGCGACGTGGTCATCGACACGCTGCCGCCGATCGCGGCGCGCCTCTACCGCCCGCGCTTAGGCACGCTTCCCCTACTGGTGTATTTCCACGGCGGTGGGTGGGTGGTGGGCAGCGTCGCGGTCTCCGACCCGTTCTCTCGCGCGCTGGCCAATGCGAGCGGCTGCGCGGTCGTCTCGGTCGAATACCGACTCGCACCGGAGGACCGCTTTCCTGCCGCCGCGGACGACGCGTACGCCGCGACTCGCTGGTCATCCGACCACGCAGCGGACCTCGGTATCGATGCATCGCGCATCGCCGTTGGCGGCTCGAGCGCCGGCGGGAACCTCGCCGCGGCCGTGGCGCTCATGGCGCGCGAACGGGGCGCACCAGCCATCGCCTTCCAGCTCCTTCACGTGCCCGTGCTCGATCACGATTTCGAGACGCCCTCGTACCGCGCGAACGGCACCGGCTTCGGATTGACGCTGCAAGGGATGCGGTGGTTCTGGGATCTTTACGCGCCGGATCCCAAGATGCGTGACGAGCCCTACGCATCACCGCTGCGCGCGAAAGATCTCTCCGGCCTTCCGCCCGCTCACGTTGTGACGGCGGAGTGCGATCCCCTTCGCGACGAAGGTAAGGCGTATGCGACGCGGCTTGAGAAAGCTGGCGTTGCGACGACGTACGTCGAATATCCGGGAATGGTGCACGGCTTCACCGGGATGGCGATGTCGATCCCCATGGGACGCACCGCGATCGACGATATGGGTGCCGCGCTCCGGAGGGCGCTGGCCTAGGCGGTCTTCATGACGCTTGTCGGCGACGCGGCGGGTGTCGCGGTCGAGCCGCGCACCTCGAGCTGTGTCTGGAGCACCACCTGGCGTCGATCGATATGTCTTCCCTCGAGGTGGTCGATGAGCAGTGCGGCGGCGAGCACACCCATCTCCTCCTGAGGGATATGCACGGTGGTCAGCGGCGGGTCGAACAGCTCGCACTGCGGGATGTCGTTGAAGCCGACGATCGACAGGTCTCGCGGTACGTTCAGCCCGATCTCGCGTGCAAGGCGGATCGCGCCGAGCGCGATGAGATCGTTGGCGGCGAAGATCGCCGTCGGCGGTTCAGCGTCGAGCAGCAAGCGGCGTGCGGCGTTATAGCCCGATGCCTCCGAGAACGAATCCGCGACCGAGACGAGCGCGTCCTCGTGCGCGAGGTGGTGCCGTCGCAGTGTCGCGCGAGCCGCGAGCAATCGCTCCTGGCCCGCCATCGTCGTCTGTGGCGCGGCGATGAGCCCGATACGACGGTGGCCGAGCTGGATGAGGTGATCGAGCGCGGCCGATACACCCTGCCGGTTATCAGGCGCGACCGCGAGGTCGTCGCTCGCGCGCGAGGCGCTGTTGAGGAGGACGAAGGGGACCTTCTCGCGACGCAGCTCACCGAGCGTCGAGTCGGCGGTGGAGCTGGAGGCGATGAGGATCCCGTCGACGCGCCACTCGCGCAGGACGCGAAGGTAGCTCGCTTCGCGCTCGTATGAGTCATCGGTGTTGCAGAGGATCAGGTGGTACCCGCGGGCATGAGCCGCGCCTTCGACGCCCTTGATGATCGACGGAAAGATGGGATTGGTGATGTCCGGCACGAGCATGCCCAGGGTGAACGTCCGTCGGAGCCGCAGGCCACGCGCCAGAGCCGACGGCCGGTAGCCCAGTCGTGTCGCTGCGGCGATGACGCGCTCGCGTGTCTCGGGCAGCAGGCTGAGCTCCGCCCGCCCGTTGAGCACGCGCGACACCGTCGACGCGTGAACGTTCGCGGCCCGCGCGACATCGGTGATCGTGACCCGTCTGGCTGCCAACCGTTCACTCCCCAGCGGAAATCGATTGTTTCCTTTCGACTATACGCTCGGCATCCGATATCGGATCTAGCTATGGATCTCTGTCATCGCATCTGCGATCTGCGCGTTCTTCTCGTGATCCCACGGCACCGCGACGAGCGCCGGGCCGCCGAGATCGAGCGCGTGGCGCAGCGTCGGAAGAAGGTCCTTCGAGCTCTCCACCGCATAGCCGGCGATGCCGAACGCCTCCGCGAGCTTCACGAAATCCGGGTTGCCGAACTGTGTCCCGAAGGTGCGCTTGAACTGCCGCTTCTCGTTGACCTCAATGACTCCGAGCCTCTCGTCGACGAGGACGACGACCACGATCGCCGTCCCAAGGCGTTTGGCCGTCTCGAGCTCCTGCACGTTCATCAGAAAACCGCCGTCGCCGGTGAAGGCGGCTACTTTTCGATCGGGGTGCACGAGCTTCGCGGCGATCGCGCCGGGCAAGGCGATGCCCATCGATGCGAGGCCGTTGGAGATGACGACCGTGTTCGGGCGCTCGGTCGGGAACAGCCTCGCGAGCCACACCTTGTGGGCGCCGACGTCGCTCACGACGATGTCGTCGGGCCCGAGCGCCTCGCGCAGATCGGCCACGACCGCGAATGGCGGGAGCGGGACCCGGATGTCCTTTCCGAGCTTTGCACCGCTCGCGGCGGCGACCCACGTGCGGTCGGTGCGCGGCTTCACGAGCTCAGCGAGGGCATTCAGCGATTCGTCGAGCTCGCCGATCACCTCTATCGACGGCTGGTAGTGCCCGTCCAGCTCCGCCGCCGTGCTATCGACATGCACGACCGTCTTGTCGCGCTTCGGGTTCCAGAGGACCGGTGCCCACTCGACGAGGTCGTATCCGACAGCGATCACGACGTCCGCATCGGCGAGCGCCTTCAGGTTCGCGAGGTCCGCGCCGGGTCGCTGGAGACCGACCGGCGGCAAGGAGTGCTGCCCGAGAGGATCGAGGACGCCCTTCGCCATGTACGTGTGCGTCGCCCAGATGCGGCTCCGCTGCACGAAGCGTCGCAGCGACTCGACCGTTGGATTGCCAACTGCCTGGCGCCGAGTCACGCCGTTCCCCGCGAGGATCACCGGCGTCTTCGCCGCGTTGATGATCTCCGCGGCGCGATCGATGGCCTCCTGCTGCGCCTTTGGATACGACGTGCGTCGAACCTCGAGCGGCGCGGAGCGGACCTCGTCTTTCGCGATGTCCTCCGGTAGCTCGATATGAGTCGCTCCCGGTTTCTCGATGCGCGCGAGCCGGAACGCTTTCCGCACCACCTCGGGCACCGACTCCGGCACCGAGATACGGGTACTCCACTTCGTCACCGGCGTGAACATCTGGACGACGTCGATGTACTGATGCGACTCGAGATGCACGCGCTCCAGCCCGGCCTGCCCGGTCACAGCGACGAGCGGCGCCCGGTCGAGTTGCGCATCGGCCACGCCGGTGAGAAGGTTCGTCGCTCCGGGACCCAGCGTCGCCAGACACACGCCGGGGAACGACGAGAGCCGCCCATACACGTCGGCCATGAAGGCGGCGGCCTGCTCGTGTCGCGTGAGCACGAACTGGATCTTGTCGCTGTCCTCGAGCGCAGCGTTGAGATCGAGGGTCTCTTCGCCAGGGATGCCGAACACGTAGCGCACGCCCTCGTTCTCGAGGCAGCGAACGAGGAGCTGCGCGGCGTTCACCTGGGGGACACCATCATTGTGCGCCGCTCGGTGAGTTTGCGGAAGACTGTTTTTCGCATGAGCTTTGTGCGCATGATGCGCGGCTCGTGGATGACGTGCGCGCGCGACTGGGTCATGTGCTCTGGATCGGCGGGGGTCCTCAGGCCGGAAAGACGACGTTGTCCCGCCTACTCGCCGGCAAGTGGGATCTGAAGATCTACAACATCGACTGGCACGCGGTCCGGGATCACGAACTGCGCCCCCGGCCACTCGTGGTGCCATTTCAACGCATGTCCATGGATGAGCGCTGGGCTCTGCCGTACCCAGACGAGCTCGCCGCGCGCTCGATCGCGATCTGGGAGGAGGGCTTCGCGCTCGTCCTCGACGACCTGCTCGGGCTGCCCAATTCGCGGACGATCGTCGCCGAAGGGCCGGGAGCCTTTCCTTGGTGCGTCGCACCGCTACTCAGCTCGCCCCGGCAGGCGATCTTTCTCGTTCCCACGCCGGAACGACGCGATGTCGTCGCGACCCGGCGCTGGGGCAGACGTCAGCGCGAGCGCTTCCCCGGGATCGTGGAGCGGGAGCGTGCACTCACGAACATTCGCGCGCGCGACGCGCTGCTCGACGCGCGGATCATGTCGTCGTGCGTGGACCTTGGCCTTCGCTGCGAGCGGCTCGATGGATCGCTGGATCTCGACGCAAGCCTGGCGCTCGTGGAGGACCACTTCCGCGATCACCTGCCCGCGACGCCGAACGTCTGAGTTACTCCGACGCCGGCCCCGTCGGCTTCTGGGTTCCCGCACCTATCCAGATCGTCTGAACGTTCACGAATTCCTTGATCCCGTAGGACGACAGCTCGCGGCCGTAGCCGCTGCGCTTGATGCCACCGAACGGAAGGCGTGGGTCGGACGCGACCATGCCGTTCACGAAGACCGAGCCGGACTCGACCCTGCGCGCGAGCGCTTCGCCGACCTTGAGATCGCGTGTCCAGATGCTCGCACCAAGCCCGTACGCGGAGTCGTTCGCGACGCGCACCGCGTCGTCGGCGTCGCGGACGCGAAGCACCGCCGCGACCGGCCCGAACGTCTCCTCCTTGAACACCGGCATGTCCTCGGTCACATCGGCGAGCACCGTCGGCTGGTAGTACCAGCCTTTGCCGACACCACGCTCTCCACCGGTGAGAACGCGCGCACCCATGCGGACGGACTCGCTCACCTGCCGCTCGAGCGTCTCGCGCAGGTCCGCGCGCGCAAGAGGACCAATCTGCGTCTGGGGGTCGAGCGGGTCGCCGACGCGCAGTGCCTCGACCTCGGCCGCGAAGCGTTGTTCGAAGTCGCGCGCGACCGACTCGACAGCGATGAACCGCTTGGCGGCGATGCACGACTGTCCATTGTTCTGGTTGCGAGCGCGAGCGCCGACCTTCGCGGCAGCGTCGAGGTCCGCGTCGGCCAGCACGATGTACGGATCGGAGCCGCCGAGCTCGAGCACGCTCTTCTTCAGCGCTCGCCCAGCGAGCTCGGCGATGCGCGAGCCGGTGTCGGAGCTTCCGGTGAGCGTGACGGCGCGTATGCGGGGGTCGGCGATCACCGGCTCGATCCCGGAGCCCGCGACCAGGACCGTGCGCAGGAGCCCTTCGGGGAAACCAGCGTCACGGATCACCTCTTCGATCGCGAGCGCGCACTGCGGCACGTTCGAGGCGTGCTTGAGCACCGCGGCGTTGCCGGCCATGAGCGCGGGCGCGGCGAAGCGCACCACCTGCCAGAACGGAAAGTTCCAGGGCATCACCGCAAGCACGATCCCCAGCGGTTCGAAGGCCACGATGCTGCGCTGCGCGCTGGACTCGATGACCTCGTCAGCGAGGTAACGCGCGGCGTTCTCGGCGTAATGCTCGGCCCCCCAAACGCATTTCTCGAGCTCCGCCTTCGCCTCCGCGATCGGCTTCCCCATCTCGATCGTGATGAGCCGTCCGTATTTGTCGGCACGCTCGCGAAGCAACGCGGCCAGCCGCCGCATGGGTAC
>Ga0207674_10003444_pt1 | contig 19357 bp, 19 predicted proteins | sample KBSCornC72_FD_184303 | JGI IMG/M metagenome (GOLD analysis project Ga0207674, IMG submission 184303) | Corn rhizosphere microbial communities from Kellogg Biological Station, Michigan, USA - KBS Corn C7-2 (SPAdes) (version 2) | ecosystem: Host-associated > Plants > Roots > Rhizosphere > Soil ... | reverse complement strand
TTGGCAGTTGTTGTTTTCCGATCGTTTTACGGGAGCTCGGAACCCGGCACGACTTCCCACGACGGATGCAATCCCGTCGAATCCGTTGCGCCCCCTTTCTCATTCATTCTACCATTTGAGAGTTGACAGTCCCCACGACTACTCCGGAAAGCGGAACTTCCGAAAGCGAACGCCTCGCCCCGCTCTACCATGTCGTCCTGCTCGATGACGACCTGCACACCTACGATTACGTGGTGGAGATGCTTTGTGCGTTGTTCTTCCTGCCGGTTGAAACCGCCTATCAGCACGCGGTCGAGGTGGATACCACGGGGCGCACCGTTGTGATCACCTGTGAGCGCCCGCAGGCTGAATACGCGCGCGACCAGATCCATGGGTATGGCGCTGATCCGCGCATGCCTCAGTCGAAAGGGTCGATGAAAGCGGTGATACAGCCGGTTTCCGCCGGTGCAAGCTAGTCCGGGGGCTGGCTTTAGGCGTAGCGCTTCATGATCTGCTGCAGGTTCTGCGAAAACGCCGAGCGCGCGAGCACCATATCGCAGCCAGCCTCCTGCGCCGCCTGTTTCAATTCGCCCGCGACGTGCGCGACGTAGCCGAGCAAGCTGATCTTCTGGAGCGCTGGGTCAGCCTTGAGTTTCTGAATCAGAGCCACTGGCTCGACTCCGGCGAAGTTCAAATCCAGAATGATCAGGGCCGGGTGTTCGGCGGCTTGGTCAAGGGCGTCCTGCTCGCTCTTTACGAAGGCGACGCTCAACCCGGCGCGTTTGGCGGCCTCGTTGATCTTTACGGTGAAAAAGAGATCTTCCACCACAGCCACAACCTTCTTGGGGGACGTCGTTGTCATGGTAATGATTTCGAAATACCGCGGCGGGTGAAGTCCAATCCTAGCATGCTAACGTGAAATTACGTGACCGACTCCAACCCTTTTGCCGATCCGCTCCGCTTCGAACGCCAAGTACCGGAATGCGCCATCGTCATCTTCGGAGCCAATGGCGATCTCACCAAACGTAAGCTGATTCCATCGCTTTACCGGCTAGCCTACGAGCGGCGTCTGCCTGCTACGGTTTCGATTATTGGCACCTCGCGTACGCCCCTCGGCGACGACGAATTTCGCGGCAAGATGCGCGATTCCGTGAAAGAGTTCTTGGAAGACAGCCCGTTTGACGAGGATCAGTGGACCGGCTTTGCGAAAGGTCTGCACTACATCGCCGGCGACTTGAGCGATCCGAAACTGTACTCCGCGATCAAGGACAAATTGACGGCTCTGGGCCGGACCAATGTTCTGTATTATCTTTCCACTCAGCCCAGTTACTACGGCGAGGTGGTGGAACGGTTGGGCGCCGCCGGTTTGGGCCACACCACCGCGCAGGGCTGGCAGCGCATTGTGGTCGAAAAGCCGTTTGGCCATGATCTAGCCAGCGCGCGCGAGTTAAACCAGCGCATCCATGGAGTGTTCGACGAAGCCGACGTCTACCGCATCGATCACTATCTGGGCAAGGAAACGGTGCAGAATATCCTGGCCTTCCGCTTCGGCAACGGCATCTTCGAGCCGCTATGGAACCGCCGCTACGTGAACCATGTGCAGATAACGGCGGCGGAATCGATTGGCCTCGAAGGACGGGGAGCGTATTATCAGGAAGCCGGCGCCGTGCGCGACATGATTCAGAATCATCTGCTGCAGGTAATGGCTACGGTCGCGATGGAGCCGTCGGCGGCGTATGAGCCGGACGCCGTGCGCGACGAGCGCGCGAAGCTGCTGCGATCGATTCGGATTCTGCGCCCGGAGGAAGTCCCGCTCTACGCGGTGGCGGGACAATACGCGGGATTCCGTCATGAGCCGGGCATTGACCCGTCATCGCAGACGCCCACCTATGCCGCGGCGTCGTTCTATATCGACAACTGGCGCTGGGCGGGCGTGCCGTTTTACATCCGCAGCGGCAAGAAGCTGCCCAAGCGAACCACCGAGATCGCCATTCAGTACAATACGGCGCCGCATGCGCTGTTCACTCCCGATGCGGGCGGCGTGACCATGCGGCCCAATCTTCTGATTCTTCGGATTCAACCCGAAGAAGGCATCTCATTGCGGTTTTTGTCGAAGCAGCCCGGCAGCGGCATGCGTCTCCGGCCGGTGTCGATGGATTTCAACTACGGTGTGAGCTTCGGCGAGCGGTCGCCCACGGCCTACGAGACGCTGCTCGAAGACGCGCTGACTGGCGACGCCACGCTATATACGCGTCAGGACATGGTGGAGGCCAGTTGGCAGGTGGTAATGCCGATCCTCGAAGACTGGGCCAACCGCAAGTTCGAATATCCGAATTACGATCCGGGCACCTGGGGGCCCACGGCGTCGGATGAAATGCTGGCGCGCCAGGGGCACGTGTGGAGAAATAGTTAGATGCGACGGAGGAACCGTTGAAGCCCGCGGCGCCCGTCATCGATCCGGAAAAGATTCTGCGCGATCTGCGCGAGTTGTGGGCACAGCTCGCCAAGGATCAGGGCAGCGCCGGGGGCGTGCTGCGGGCCTGCTCGATGACCTTGATCGTGGTTGCTGAACCCGACGACGAGGCGGACGCCGAATCAGCCAGGACGACCATCGGTGTGTTGATGCACGGGCATCCCAGCCGCGCCATCGTACTGAGGCCGCGCGAGGGCGGCGAATTCAGCGGCCGGGTATTTGCAGAATGCTGGATGCCGTTCGGCGGTCAGCAGCAAATCTGTTCCGAGGGCATAGAGATTACCGCCGATTCAGAACAGAGCGATGAGGTGGCCCGGCTGCTGGTGCCGTTGATCGCCCCGGATCTGCCGGTAGTGCTGTGGTGCCGCGGGCCGCGCGCATTCCTGGACCGGTCTCTCGATCCCTTCTTCCCGCTGGCCAACAAGATTATTTTTAACACTCGTGCGGTGCGTCATCCCACATCGGCAATCGAGTTTCTGCGGCGGATGCGCAAGGACGGGCGGCAGGTGGCGGATCTGGCATGGACCCGGCTCACCGGATGGCGCGAGGCGGTGGCGCATTTGATGGACGCGTGCGACGACGGATGGCTAGCGGCGGCGAGTGGAGAGGTCCGCATCGAGTACGGCGGCGGCCGCCCCGGAACCCGGTCTCTGTATTTCGCGCGGTGGATGGAGCGCGCTCTCCCCGGGGTAAACGTGACGCTGATTCCGGTTACGGGCGGGCCAGGAGTGCATTCGGTGGTGTTCGCGGGCCGCGGAGCGGAAACCTCAGTTCGCCTCGGCGAGGGATCTTCGCTCGAAGTCCGCACCGCGGAGCGCAGTTATTCGGCCGTGCTGCCGCCGGACTCTGAAGAATGCCTGATGCGCGAGGAATTATCCATCCTGGGCCGCGATCCCGTATTCGAGCGGGTGCTCGGTTGATGGAGGTTCGTCAATTCGCCGACGCTTCCGCGGCAGCAGAAGCTTGCGCCAGGCAGATTCTGGATTGGCTGCGCGAGGCACTGGATGACCGCGGGCTGGCGTCGCTCGCGATTTCCGGAGGGTCGTCGCCGCGCAGGATGTTCGAAATCTTCGCGCGCACCACTTTCGATTGGGAGCGCGTGCATCTGTTCTGGGTGGACGAACGCGCGGTGCCGCCCTGGGATCAGCAAAGCAATTTTAAGTTTGCCAAAGATGCCTGGCTGACGCCCGGCAACTTCCCCGCGCCCAACATTCATCGCGTGCTTGCCGAATTGAACCCGGCGGAGGCGGCGGCGCGCTACACCGAAGACATCCAGGGATTCTTTGGCTTGGCCTCCGGCGTAATGCCGCGCTTCGACGTCGTGCATCGCGGCATGGGCCCGGACGCCCATACCGCTAGCCTGTTTCCAGGAGAGCCGCTAATCGAAGACCGGTCGGGCATTGCCGCCGCCGTTTGGGTGGAAAAATTCCAGCAGTGGCGCATTACTCTGCTGCCCGGGGTGCTGTTGGCCGCGCGGCACACGGCTCTGCTGGTCACGGGCGGGGATAAAACCGCCGCGCTGCGCTCCGTGCTTCATCAGCCGTTCGATCCCCTGCATTATCCGGCGCAGATCGCTTCAGGCCCGGGGGCCGTCTGGTTTGTGGACGTGGCGGCGCAGGACTCCCAATAGCACCAAGCCGCCGCCAATGAGAGCAGCGCTCGAAGCTTCCGGGGTGGGCGAAGATTGGCCCAGCTCGAAATCATTGATCTGGAGCGGTGAGCCTCCAGCAATGGAACCTACGAATAACTGGCTCAACGGCGTGGCACTGATGATTCCGAAGAATTGGATGCTCCCACCCGACGGAATGATGATGTTGTAGTTAGTGGCGTTTACGTTGTGATCGCCGACGGCCACCCAGGGATTCGTAAATCCGGACCCGGCGGGCGTAGTGATCTCCATCGCAAACGCGTAGGTATTCGCCGGAAGCGCGATTTCAATTCCGCTTCCGCCACCGCCGACGGTTTGCAGCAGCGCCGTTCCACTCAAGACGAGGCTGTTGGGGTTAGCACCGTTGTAGCCGGTGAGGACCGTCCCTGTCGGATCGCTGTATACGCCGCTCACCAGGTTGCCTCCGGCAAACGTCGCCGGGGACATGGAAAACGTCAGTCCGGCCGAGCCCGGCGCGTTTTGCCAGACGCCGTAAGTGCCGGTGCTGCTGCCGCAGCCACTCGAGCACGACGTATAGCTGATAGTGGCGAAGACAGGCCGCGCCAGTGCCGCGAGTGCAAACAGAAGGACTATTTTTGGGAATGTTCGAACCATCGATGTCATTTCGGGCTCTCCACGGATGCAAAATGAACCCACCTACGGGCCGGTAACAGCTCCGGTTCGCCGATTTGGAATTCACGTTGCTATATGGTTCCCGAAGCAGACCGATTCTCTCCGGATGGAACGCTAGGATGTGCCCGTACTCCTTGCCCGAGAAACACAACGGGAAAGAGCACACAGGTTTCGCGCGGACACCGATAGCGCAAGGCACCTGGGAACGTGCGCCAGGGTCCCACAGCGCGTGATCAAAGATATTGAGACGCTTAGGCTTTGGCGACAGGTGGTGGTAAGGCTCGGGCAGGGCACGCCGATTTGAAGCCGACCTTGCCGTGGGTCCCGTCGCAGAAGGGTTTGTTTTCCGATTGTCCGCAGCGGCATAAACCGATGGTTTCGCGGCCCGCGAGATCGAACGGATTGCCGTTCACGTCGTAAATGGTGAAGTCCCCTTCGACGCGAATCGAGCCATTGTCGCGGATAGTGATTTTCGTTGGCATTTTTCTCATCCTAACAGATCCCAGCTGCGGGCTTGCGCCGCCAACTGCGTGCTGCACGCTGAGCCGGCGTCATAGCCAGCCTATAATGAGAGGCACCACATGATTCATCTTTCGAGCGATACCGGAGAACTGTTCGCCCACTCTTACCAATTCGCGCAGCGCCAGGTGCGGAAGCTGATCGACAAGCATCCCATGCTGTACCCTCTGCACACCAAGGATGGAGAGTGGAAGCATGAAGGACAGGTATGGACTCACTGGTCCGACGGCTTTCTGCCCGGCATGATGTGGATCTTTTACCGCCACGCCGAGCCGGATTCTCCCGAAGCGAAGTTCTGGTACGAAAATGCGGTGCGTTACACCGAACCCATCGAGCCGCGCAAGAAGGATCGGGACGCGCATGACCTGGGTTTCCTGTTCCTCTCTACTTACTACCGCTGGAACCGTCTGCACCCGGATGCGGCCCGGCGCGAAGTGCTGATCGACGCCGGTCGCACGCTGGCGATGCGCTTCAAGGAAAAGGGCGGCTACCTGCGTTCCTTCGTGGCGGACAATTCGGTGTTCATAGACACCATGATGAACGTCGGGATCATTCTTTATTCCGCGCGCGAGAGCGGCGACCGCAAATTGCGCGACATCGCCTTGCGCCATGCGCGGACCACCAGGCGCGTGCTGGTGCGCGGCGATGGATCGACGGCGCACGAAGGAGTTTTTGACACCGATACTGGCGAATTCCTGCACCAGACGACGCATCAGGGTTATCGCGGCGATTCCTGCTGGTCGCGCGGGCTGAGCTGGGCCATGTACGGTTTCACTACGGTCTACGAATACAGCCGCGACCCGCATTTCCTCGAAACCGCCCAGGCGTGCGCCGACTTCTATATCACGCATTCGCCCAACGATGGCGTGCCGCCTTGGGATTTCAACGCGCCCGCCGAGAACCGAACCCTGCTCGACACCTCGGCCGCCGCCATTTACGCAGCGGGGCTGCTGCGTTTGTGCCGCCTGGTACCGGATTCGATGAAGGGGCACCTCTATTGGTCTACGGCGGTCCGCATCCTGCGCTCGCTTTGCGAAAAGCATCTGGGCAAGTCCGACCCCAAGTGGGAGGGCATCCTCAAAGGCGGCGTTTATCACGTTCACAAAGGTCTGGGCGTGGATGAATCCGTGATGTGGGGCGAATATTTCTTTTGCGAGGCGCTGGAACGCGTGCTGTGGTAGATGCTGACTTTATTCCACACTACTGCGTCGAATGAAACTTTGTTTCGCGGGTTGTTGGCGGAGATGGGTCCGGAGATTCCGTCGCGGCATGTGGTGGCTGCGGATCTTCTCGACCGCGCCACCGCGCAGGGCCGCGTCACCGCCGATATTGCCGCCGATGTAAAGGACCGGATGCGTATGGCTCTCGACGATGGCGCGCGGATGCTGCTTTGCACTTGTTCCACTCTGGGCACATGCGCCGACCAGATGAACGATCCCCGAGTCCTGCGCATCGATCGAGCCATGGCGCGGCGCGCGGTTGCGAAAGGCGGACGTGTGCTGGTGGCGGCGTGCGTGTCAAGTACGCTCGATCCAACAGTCACGTTATTGCGCGAGTCGGCCCCGCCCGGGCAGCGGGAAGTACCGGCGCCCGAAATACCCCGGATGGAAACGCCAGAGATCGAAACTCTTTTGATGGCCGACCTGTGGCCTCGCTTTCAGGCCGGTGAGCGGACGCTCTATTGGCAGGGGATCGCCGAACGACTGCGCAAACGCGCCCCGGCATTCGATTGCATCGTGCTGGCGCAGGCCTCCATGGCCGGAGCGGCCGACCTGCTCAGCGATTTACCGATTCCCGTGCTGGCCAGTCCGCGAATCGGTATGGAAGCGGCGATCACCGCGTACCGGAATTTACGTTAGCGGTTCCTTGCTGTGGCGGAAACCGATTGGGCGCCGAAAACCGCCAGATCGATGGCGTCGGCCATCGCCTGGTAGCCCGCGTCACTCGGATGCAGGTGGTCTCCTGAGTCGAATTCAGGACGGAATTGCTTGGGATTGTTAGGATCGCGTGTGGCGGCTTCGAAATCGACTATGGCATCGAACGCACCGCCGGTCTTGATCCAGGTATTGACAGCATCGTGGATCGCTTGGCCCTTTTCGCTGGAGTAACCTGCGCCGCCGTATGGTGTCAGCGTGGCTCCCATCACTTTGATGCCGTGCAGGTGGGCGCGTTCAATCATCTGGCGGTCAGCCGCAATGAGTTCCTCCGCGGTGACGGCATTTTCGGGGAGAGCGTTCGCGCGCGCGCCCTGGCCGATGTCGTTAATGCCTTCGAGCACGATCAGCCACTTTACGCCCGCGGGACTCAACACGTCTTCGTCAAAACGCGCCAGCGCGTTGGGGCCGGTGTTGTCACGCAGGATGCGGTTGCCGCCGATACCCTGGTTCAAAACCGCGAAGCGAGCGGTGTCCCGATTGGCAGCCAAGCGGCGCGCCAAGCGGCTGGGCCAACTGCGGTCGGCCTCCGGAGTCGAGCGCGCGCCGTCGGTAATGGAATCGCCGAATGCCACGACGGCCGCAGCTTCCGCCGGAGCCAAAACCTGTATGCTCGACAGCCAATACCAGGACTGCGTTGTGATGCCATCCTCAATCGAAGGCTGCGCGGTGGCGTCGCCCGACTTCGAGATATAAGTAGTGTGAAACGCGGCCGAATGAATGGTGGGCGGCCCCGTGGCTTCTGGCACGAAAACGCTGACGGCCAGCTCGCCCAGCGCAGGGACATCCAGATCGACCGGATCGCTGAGAGCGGAGGCCCCCGGGGGAATCGTGAAGCCGGGTTGTCCGCTAAACGTGAGCGTCCGGTCCGAGCCCGGGACGATTCCGGAATCCTTTGCGCGAAGGGCCACGTGGACTGCGCCCAACTTCAGAGCCGCAGTTCCATAGGCGTTTGAAAACTGCAAGCGTACCCGCCGGCCGCCGATGCTCACGGGAGCGATCATACGGATGGTTTGATTATTGAAGCCGAGCTGAGCCTGCTGGGCGGCCGTGAACGGTTGTCCGACAGCAGCGGAAACGAGCGACGGCGCGGCACGAAGCGCCGTGGTCCAGGTGGCCACCCAGTGTTCATTCTGGCCCTGCGCGAGAGCGATATGCGTGGCAAGGGCCGCGAGTATAGCGAACGCCAACATCCGGCGACGGAGCAGATTGCAGGTCTTCACGGACACCTCCAGACGATGAGAATAAGAGGAGTATACACGATTGAGCTAGATCCAATATGGCTACACTAAGAGTCACGGGACCGCCAGACAAGTCTAACGATGACGCTACATAAGAGAGAACTCCACCGCACGGAACGCAGCGGCTGGCTGCGCGCGGCGGTGTTGGGCGCCAACGACGGCATCGTTTCAACGGCCAGCTTAGTGCTGGGCGTCGCGGCGTCCCATGCGAGTCACGGCAACATAATGGTGGCGGGAGTGGCCGGGCTGGTAGCGGGGGCGATGTCCATGGCTGCCGGCGAGTACGTATCGGTCCATTCCCAGGCGGACATCGAGGGGGCCGATCTGGCGCAAGAGCGCGTGGAACTTAGAACTGACGACAAGGGCGAGCACCGGGAACTGGCGGCAATCTATGTTGGCCGGGGACTGGATCCCGCGCTCGCAAAGCAGGTCGCGGAGCAGTTGATGGCTCACGACGCGCTGGAGGCGCACGCCCGGGACGAACTCGGCATCTCGTCGACGCTGAGTGCCCGCCCGGTTCAGGCTGCGCTGGCCTCGGCGGCTAGCTTCGCGGTGGGAGCAGCTATGCCTTTGCTGGTTTCGGCAATGGCGCCGGTGGCGAGTCTACTCTATCTGGTATCCGGCACCTCACTGCTTTTTCTGGCACTTTTGGGCGGGGTAGCTGCGCGCGTGGGAGGCGCGCGTGTCACGGCCGGCGCGATTCGCGTAACGTTCTGGGGGGCGCTGGCGATGGCAATCACGGCGGGAGTGGGGGCGCTGTTTGGAACGGCCGTGTGAGAGAAGTCAATATCCCGAGGCCAAGGTCATGTCGAGAGCGTGAGCGCGGATGGAAGGAACATCGGCATCGCTATAGAATGTGAAGCGGTCGTAGTCCGGATACGGCTCGCCGGTTTCGTCGTCGGTGGATGCAATCATCCAAGCTAAGTCACCGGCTCCTTCCTGTTCCAGGACGGAGCATAGCCATGCGCGGTAGATGTCATCCCGTTCGCTGGCCGAAGACAGACCGCGACGGCCTCCGACCGTCATCCCATACTCCTCAAGCAGCATGGGTTTCCCGGCGCTTCTTCCCGCGGCAAGGCGCCGCTCGATCCAGCGCAGTCCGAAGCTGAGAGGATCGCGCTGCTTCCAGGCTTGCGGATAAAGGTGGAAGGTGCCGAAGTCGACGTCGGGGACGTTAAGAAAGGCGCCGCAATCTACGCCGTGTTTCCCAAAAAAGCCTTCGTCGCCGACTCCCAGCAAGTGGTTCGGATCGCATTGTTTGATCCAGCGGCTCATGTCGCGCACCCATTCGAGCAGGATCGCGCCGCCCTCGCGAGCATCGCAGCGCGGCTCATTCGCCAGCTCCCACGCTAGAATGGCGGGCTCGTCCTGGTATACGCGTCCGGTGATCGTGTTCTTCCGCGTCAGGATCTGGCTTACGTAAGATTGATAAGCCCCACGAATGCCGGCGTCGGTATAGAAGGCATCGCGTGAAGCGGCGTTGAACCAGGCGGCGTAGCGATCCATGCCGCCGAAGTCAGGCCAATGGTTGACGAGTGGAAGAATCAGTCGGATCCCAGCTTGTTCCGCGTCGGCGATGAGGTGGTCCAGGCGCTGGAGCCCGTTTTCGCCGATATTCACTTCGGGGCGATGGGTTGCGGGATTCCAGGATTGGAAATAGGCGCCGCGCCAGGATTCGCCATCGAGGAACGCCGGAACTCGCAGAGCATTGAGGCCGATGCGTTTGGCCGAGTCGATGACGGCTGTGCGCATGGCGTGGGTCGCGAATGCGGCATAGTAATTATTGGCGCCGGCGATTTTGAACCGCGACCCGTTGTCGTCGAAGTGACCGTTGCGAGCGCCTATCAGGTTCATTAGGGGCGTTTAGTAATCGGGCAAAAGCTGGTGCGGCGCGTCGATCCAGAAGTCGGGCGACCAGCGGGCGAGTTCCTCGCGTTCCCCGTAGCCCCAGGTGACCGCGCAGGTTGGGATTCCGGCGCGCCGTCCGGCTTCCATGTCGGCGGCGGAGTCCCCGACGAACAGGCACTCTCCGCGGCGCGCGCCGAAGGTTTCTAGAGACTTAAGCAGCACGTCGGGCTCGGGTTTGGCCGGAAAGCCATCGGTCCCCTGCACGTGATCGAAGTGCCGGATGAGCGCGAATTGTTCGAGCACGATCCGCGTAGTGGGAGTGCCTTTGGTGGTGGCGGTGGACTTTCTGCCGCCTAGCCGCGCGAGAGCGGCGGCGACTCCCGGGTACACCACGGTACCCGCATGTTTGCGGGCCGAGTAGGTCGCGCGATATTCCAGCATCATCTGTTCGGCTTCGGGCAGCGCGAACCCGAGCTCCAGGAACTCCTCGATCAGATGACGCCCGATGTAACGGCGCAAAACCTCATGGGTAACGTCGGTGCGTCCATGGGCGGCAAGGACTTCCGTCACCGCGCCGCAGATGTCGGCTTGTGAATCGACGAGAGTACCATCGACGTCGAACAGGTAGACCGGGAATGGCGGGATCACCGCGTAGTCGTTCGCTGCGCGGCACTAAGCCGGCTGCGGGCCGCCTTCCAGCATGCCGGGGAGACGCCGCGGCGGCTCCGGCTTGATCACCTGCTGCGTCCCGTCGCCGGCCGAAGACGGTGGCGGCGGAGTGGGCATGGCATCCAGAGTTTCGCCGTCGATCAATTGCCGCACCTCGCTGCCGTCCAGTACTTCACGTTCAAGCAATGCGCGGGCGATACGGTCGAGCGCGTCCCCTCGTTCTTCAATGATCCGGCGGGCGCGGTCGTAGCCTTCCTGTACCAGCTTTTTCACCTGCTCATCGATGCGGATGGCGGTGGCTTCACTGAAATCCCGATGTTGCGCGATTTCGCGCCCCAGGAAAATCTGCTCCTCGCGCTTGCCGAAGCTGAGTGGGCCGAGTTCGCTCATACCCCACTCGCACACCATTTTGCGCGCCATGTCGGTAGCGCGTTCGATGTCGTTGCCGGCGCCGGTGGTCACATGATGCATGAAAATCTCTTCAGCGATGCGGCCGCCCATCAGGATGGCCATCTGCCCTTCGAGATAGTCCTTGTCGTAGCTGTGTTTGTCGTCGAGCGGCAGTTGCATGGTCAGGCCCAGCGCCATCCCACGCGGAATGATGGTCACCTTGTGCAGCGGATCGGCGTTGGGAGTGAGGGCCGCTACCAGCGCGTGTCCGGCTTCGTGATAAGCAGTGTTCTTCTTCTCTTCGTCGCTGAGGATCAGGCTGCGGCGCTCCACACCCATGATCACCTTGTCCTTGGCAAGCTCGAAATCGAACTGCATGACGACTTTACGATTCTGGCGGGCGGCCACCAGCGCAGCCTCATTCACCAGGTTCGCGAGATCCGCGCCGACAAATCCCGGCGTGCCGCGCGCGATAGTCATCAAGTTCACATCGTCGCCCAGCGGAACTTTCTTGGTGTGGACTTTCAGAATCTGCTCCCGGCCCTTCAAATCGGGACGCCCCACCACCACGCGGCGGTCGAAACGGCCGGGGCGCAGCAGTGCGGGATCCAGCACGTCGGGGCGATTGGTCGCCGCCACCAGGATCACGCCTTCGTTGGATTCGAAGCCATCCATCTCTACCAGTAATTGATTGAGAGTCTGTTCACGCTCATCGTGCCCGCCACCCAATCCGGCTCCGCGATGGCGGCCGACGGCGTCGATTTCATCGATGAAAATAATACAGGGGGCATTCTTCTTGCCCTGTTCGAAAAGATCGCGGACGCGGCTGGCGCCGACGCCAACAAACATTTCGACGAAATCCGAACCGGAGATGGAGAAGAACGGAACGTTGGCTTCACCGGCGATCGCGCGGGCCAGCAGGGTCTTGCCGGTGCCCGGCGACCCTACCAATAGTACGCCCTTGGGAATGCGTCCGCCCAGCTTCTGGAATTTTTGGGGTTCGCGCAGGAACTCAATGATCTCCTGCAGCTCTTCTTTAGCTTCTTCTACGCCCGCCACATCCTTGAACGTGACTTTCTTCTGCTGCGAGGAGTGCAGGCGCGCCCGCGACTTCCCGAAGCTCAAAGCCTTGTTGCCGCCGCTCTGCATCTGGCGCATCATAAACACCCAGAAGCCCACCAGCAGCACGAAGGGGATGGCGTTCATCAGGAGGGAAACCCAATTCCCGCCTGCGTCCTTTTCGACGTTGACGGCAACGCCCTTGTCGATCAGCAGGGTGGTGAAGTCGTTATAGGTGTGGGGAACCGTGGAGGTGAACTCATCACCATTCTTGTACTTGCCGTGGACGTCGCCAGTCACGCTATTAAGCGTGATCTTTTCGACCTTGCCGGCCTTGACATCGTTGACCAGAACCGAAAAGTCCGGGTGCGCCCCCGTAGGCTTGGTATTCTTGATCACCGCAAAGACCAAGCCCACCAGACCCAGCACCACTACCCACAACACCAGATTTCTGACGCTCGAATTCATGCCTTCTCCCCAAATGATTCCGGCAAAAAAATGCCCTCTACTGTACAGACGAGATCACCGCACCAAAAGGTTCAACTGTTCGGCGGTTCCCCTTCCCAGACCCGCAGCACCGGGCCGGGCTCGCGGCTCGCGGCAAACTCCGCGGCGGCTCCGAACGTTCTGGACCACAAGATCGTGTCTCCACTACTCACAATCGGCCACGACGGCCTTAACCAGGAGGGCACGCGCCAGACCTGGAACATTTCCTTGATCTTTTGATCTCGGGTTTGCCCCTCGGGACGGTAGTGATCTCCCGGCTTCCACCCCCGCAATTCCAAAACCGGGGGGAGGCGCCGCAGACTCAATTCGGCTGCTTTTAGCGTAGCACCCTTTTTTGAGGAGCAAGATTGCGGCGCGATCTCCAGGTGCAGGCAGGCGCCGTCGGCTAAAGCGTAGACTCCTGGGATGGCCGGACGGGTGGCTGCAAGGTCGAGTTGGCAGCCGGCCGGCGCCACCCGAATCCAATCGAAAGAGCGGCGGATGTCGATACCGGGCAGGCGCAGGCGGCCGTCGCCCTCGGCTTGCGCCGCCAGCTCCAGAACCCGCTCGACGTGGTCATATTCCAGACGCCGCAGATCGCCTTTCACCTGTGCGATCGCGCGGCGGACCAAGCGGCGGCGGACAGCAGTCGGGAGCCCAGCCAGAGCGGAAACGCGCAGCTCGATTCCTGCGGCGCGCGGAATTAGCATCCCAGTTGCCAAGTCGTCAATATAAGACCGCCACCAGCGCTCTTCATCGTGCGCGAGGCTTGCCAGTTGAGCCAGCGATTCCCCGATCCGCGGATTCCAGTCGCAGGCCAGTTGTGGCAGCAGCGAAGCGCGGATGCGGTTCCGCGCGAAGCGGGGTTCGAGGTTGCTCGAATCCTCGCGCCAGCGGATGCCGCGGCCGCGCAGGAACTCGACCACCTCGGCGCGGGTGGTGTCGATCAAAGGCCGGATGTACGATGGCCGGCCACTTTCTCGGTCCGTCACCGGATAAATCCCCGCCAGACCGCGCAGGCCGGACCCGCGCAAGAGGCGAAAGAGCACAGTCTCGGCTTGATCGTCACGAGTGTGTCCCAACGCGACGCGATCGCTCTTCAATCCTGCGAAGAAAGCCCGGCGCGCGCGCCTTCCGGCTTGCTCCAGATTGTCTTTCGCGGCGGCGATGCCGGCTCCTGCACGATAAAAGGGAAGATCTAAACGCGCAGCCAGTTCGGCCACAAAACGTTCGTCCCCATCGGATGCAGCGCCGCGTAGCTTGTGATTCAGGTGGGCGACGGACAACGAAACGTCGAAGGCCGGCGCCAGCTCCAGCAGCAAATGCAGCAGGCAAACCGAATCCGGCCCGCCGGATACGGCGACGGCCACGCGGCTGCCGCGGGGCAGCATGTTATAACGAATAATGGTTTTGCGGACCCGCTCCAGCACGGCCAACTCTTTCACTATTGTAGTGTTTAATGATGGACCCCCAGCTTCAGCAACGCGCGGCGAAAATTCGTCTGCTGCTTATGGATGTCGACGGCGTGATCACCAACGGACTGATTTACAATGTGCCCGGGCCGAAAGGCGACCTGGTCGAGACCAAGGGCTTCAACTCGCAGGATGGGATCGCGCTCCAATGGCTCATATGGAAGGGATTCCAAACCGGGGTAATCAGCGGGCGGGAATCTCAAGCATTAGATGTCCGCGCCAAGCAGGTGGGCATGACGTATGTTTACCAGGGGCACATCGAGAAGGTGCCGATCCTGGAAGAAATCGTCCAGCGGAGCGGCTTCGGGCTGGACGAGATCGCCTACGTGGGCGATGATTTAACCGACGTTCCGATTCTGCGGCGCGCGGGGCTCGCATTCGCTCCGGCCAATGCCCGTCCGGAAGTGAAACGATGCGCCCACCACGTGACGGCCGCGCCCGGCGGCGAGGGCGCGGTGCGCGAAATCGCGGAGATTCTGCTCCAGGCACAAGGCTACTGGGACGGGCTGCTGAAGAAATACGAGGTGGCGTGAGTGGCGAATCCGAAGATTGGCATTGAGATTCTTTCCGCCTCGGGCCCCGGGATTCTGCACGCGACTACCGGCGTGATTGCGCGGCATCGCGGAAACATCACCAGCGTAGAAATTATTGAAGGGGGTGAAACCGGCACCGACCACACATATTTCGAAATCGAGGCGCAGGGCGATCCCGGGCCCATGCTGGAGGATCTGCGGCAGCTTCCGATTGTCCGCCACGCAGACCAGGTGGACACCATGGAAAAAATCTATGGAAAACGGATCATCATCGTGGGCGGCGGGGCGCAGGTGGGTCAGGTCGCGATCGGAGCCATTCTCGAAGCCGATCGCCACAACATTCGCGGAGAGCACATCTCGATAGACACCATTCCGCTGGTGGGGGAGCAGCCATTGGCCGCCGCCGTCCGCGCAGCCGGCCGGCTGCCGCGCGTGAAGGCCATTGTGATGGCGGGATCGCTGATGGGCGGCGATATCGAGAACGCAGTGCGCGAAGTGCGCGCGCAGGGGCTGCTGGTAGTGAGCCTCAACATGGCGGGGAGCGTTCCCGATGCAGCCGACTTGGTGGTGACCGATCCGGTGCAGGCCGGCGTGATGACCGTGATGGCGGTGGCCGATACCGCAAAATTTAGCGTGGGGCGTCTGACACGCCGCGTTTTCTAACCATCCCGCGTGTTTTTGTCAGGCAGTCAGAGCTTGCAACTCAGCGATTTCGCGGCGTAGTGTTTGGAGTTCCTGAAGGGCTGCCGCGAAGTCCCGGCCGCGGGCCGCCAGTTCGATGCGCTGGGCGCACTCGCTGAGCGCGCGCGAAGCCAACTGCTCGGCGGCTTCGGATATTTTGCGGGACTCGCTGCCCAGCGTGGTGCCATCGGCCTCGGCCGCGGCGGCTTCCAGACGCTCCAGGCGCTCGGGCGCTAGTTGAAGAAACACTTCCAGCAGATCGTTTGCCATCGCCGAGTCTTCCAGCAGCAACCGCGTGGTCACACTATTGTCGGATACAGACCCGTGCTGAGGAGGCGTCTCGATCGTCTGTTCCTGCAACTGTTTCTCGATGATGGATAGCAGATGCGCCGGCTGGATGGGCTTGGACACATAGGAATTCATGCCTGCCTGCAGGCAACGCTCGCGATCGCCGTTCATCGCGTGCGCGGTCATGGCGATAATCGGCAGGCGGTCCCAGCGCGAGTTCAGGCGCACGATACGCGTGGTTTCCAGGCCGTCCAGCACGGGCATCTGCACGTCCATGAGGACCACATTGTAGGGCTGATTCGGCGCTGTCAGGCTTGCATCGAGTTTCGACAGCGCCTCCCGGCCGTCGCTGGCGACGTCGATCTGATAGCCCTTCTTGCGCAGAATCGCGAGCACCACTTTCTGGTTCACCAGATTGTCTTCGACCAGCAGGATACGCACCTCGGAAGGCGTGATTTTTTTCACTGCGGCACCGGCCTGTGGCTCCAAGGACGACGCGGCGGATTCAGCCACTGGCATCCAGGGCTGGGTGACGGTGAAGGTGCTTCCTTTTCCGACTTGACTTTCCACGCTGACCTTGCCTCCTTGCATTTCAACCAGCCGTTTGGTGATAGCTAGGCCCAGCCCGGTCCCGCCGTACTTGCGGGTAATGCTGCCGTCGGCCTGCGTGAATTTTTCAAAAATCGCCGTGAGTTTGCTGGCTTCGATGCCGGCCCCGGTGTCGCTGACCGCGATCTTCATTTGGGGCGGTCCGTCGGTGCCCGACGTACTGGAAAGACGCAGGCACACCCATCCACGTTCAGTGAACTTGAGTGCGTTGGACAGAAGATTGGCGGCAACCTGACGCACGCGGAGAGGATCGCCGATGACTTCCGACGGAGCGCCGGCGTCGATTTCAAAATGCAGCGCGATCTTTTTCTGCATGGCGCGCGCCTGAAAAGACTTTACGCAATCGTCGAGCACCGTCCGGACATCGTAGGGGATGTTCTCGATCATCATCTTGCCGGCTTCGATCTTGGAAAGGTCCAGAATGTCGTTAAGCAAAGCCAGCAGAGCATAGGCCGAACGCTGCGCGATCGCCAGTTCCTCGCGCTGCTCGCCGCTGAGCGCGCTGTCCAGCACCACCTCCAGCATGCCCAGCAGCCCGTTCATTGGGGTGCGCAACTCGTGCGACATGTTTGCCAGAAACTCGCTCTTCGCCTGACTGGCAGCCAGGGCGGCGCGCATGGCTTTTTCCAGATCTTCGGTGCGCTGGCGGATGCGCTCTTCCAGCAGATCACGGTGCTGGCGTATCTCAGCCTGCGACGCATTGATCTCGGCAATCATCTGGTTGAAACTCTCGCCCAGATATTGGATCTCGTCATGCGTGGAACTGATCTGAATCGGCTCGAATTTTCCTTCGCGAACGGACGTGATGCCTTGCTGGAGAAGGGCCAGAGGACGTCCCAGGGCGCGCATCGTAAATCGCGAGATCAGACCGCCCAGCAGCACCACAATCCCGCACATAAGAATGGCTTTAGGCAGGTTAAAAGCGTGGTTGCGCACGTCCCAAAGCACGATGAGCCCCACCATCCACAGAAACAACAGAACGGTGAAGCGAGAGAACTTCGACGACAACGAACGGAAGTTGGCCGGCTTTATTTCATCCACCTATTCAATGGTGCCTTTTCCCCGACTGAATCACCATTGGAAGTTGACCTTAGTACTTCTAAGGTCGCCCTTTGTTTCCATAGGGCGCCTGGCGGCGATTCCCTTAATTATTCCGGATTGTGCCAGCCGCCGATGTCGTCCGCCAGCCGCTCCGCTTGCGGAGGCCCCCAGGTCCCCGGATCGTAGATCTGCAAGGGCAAACTCCGGTCGGTCACGCCATCTACAGCGGACCAAGCGGTCTCCACCGCGTCCTCGCGGACAAACAGCATGCCATCGCCGCGCATCGCATCCGTCAATAAGCGCTCGTAAGGGCTCACGGCGCCGTCGATATTGAGTTTCATAACCGACAACTCGCTAGACATTGGAACCAGATCGAACCCTGGACGCTTCACCCGGATTCCCATGCTGACGCCGAAATTCGGGTTCAACTGGAGCCGCACATAGTTGGCCCCGAACGGCACCCGCCACAGCGGGGACTCGCGCATCCGGATAACGACTTCGGTCGCCGTCACCGGCAGGCATTTTCCGGTACGGATCAGGAACGGCACGCCCGACCAGCGCCAGGAGTCCAACTCGAAGCGCACCGCCGCGTAGGTCTCGGCCTTCGAGTCCGGCGCCACTCCCGGTTCCTGGTGGTATCCGGCGAATTGGCCGCGCACCACCGCGGACGGCGTCAGCGGAACGATCGTGCGAAAGACTTTGGCCTGCTCATCGCGCAGGGCATTGGGGTACAGGCTGGTAGGCGCCGACATCGCCAGGAATCCGACCACCTGCAGCAGATGGTTTTGCACCACATCGCGAATGGCGCCCACTTCATCGTAGAATTTGCCGCGGCCCTGGATGCCAAACTTTTCTGCCATGGTGATTTGAACGCTGTGAATGTAGCGTTTGTCCCAGATTGGCTCCAGAAACGTGTTCGCGAAACGGAAGAATAGAAGATTCTCCACGGCTTCCTTGCCCAGGAAGTGGTCGATGCGAAAGATCGATTCCTCCGGGAAGACGGAGTTGACGATTGCGTTCAACTCCTGGGCGGAGGCGAGATCACGGCCAAACGGTTTTTCGACCACCACGCGCGCTCCTTCGGCGCAGCCCGACCGGCCGAGGGCCTCTACAACCGCGCCGAACAGACTAGGCGGGATGGCGAGATAGTGCGTGGGGTGGCACGCGGAAGCAAGCATCTGGCGAAGCTGATTGAAGGTGTTGGGATCCTGGTAATCGCCGTCGATATACTGCAGCAGGCTGATCAATTTTGCGAAGGCAGTGTTGTTCACGCCGCCGTGCGCGCTGAGACTATCGTGGGCGCGCCGCCGAAGTTGTTCCAGCGTCCAGCCGGCTTTCGCAACGCCGATCACCGGTACGTTCAATTCTTCGCGGAGAACCATCTGCTGCAGCGCGGGGAAAATCTGCTTGTAGGCTAAGTCGCCAGTGGCTCCAAAAAATACCAGCGCGTCGGACGCCGCGCTACCCGGGGCCGCAGGGCGATTCCCAGTAGGGAAGGGCATCTCCTACGGCTTCCAATCCGCGCGGAAGATGTTGAACTCGTAGTTGCCCTTGCCCTGGTAGCTGGACGAAAAAATCAGATACTTGCCGTCCGGCGAGAATTCCGGGAATGAAGTGAACTTGCCGTAGTCGGTCACTTGTTCGAGGCCGCTGCCATCCAGGTTCATCAGGAACAGCTCGAAGTAACTCGAATCGCACTTGTTCTTATTCGAAGCGAAAAGGATCTTCTTGCCATCGGGAGTGAATGTCGGCGCAAAGCTGGCGCAGCCGAAATTAGTGATCGTTTGGGCGTTCGAACCGTCGGCGTCGGCGATATGCACTTCCATCTTCATGGGCGTGGTCAGGTTTTCCTTG
>Ga0207674_10003441_pt1 | contig 19368 bp, 17 predicted proteins | sample KBSCornC72_FD_184303 | JGI IMG/M metagenome (GOLD analysis project Ga0207674, IMG submission 184303) | Corn rhizosphere microbial communities from Kellogg Biological Station, Michigan, USA - KBS Corn C7-2 (SPAdes) (version 2) | ecosystem: Host-associated > Plants > Roots > Rhizosphere > Soil ... | reverse complement strand
CCAACAACCGAGAGAAAGGCTGGACCAGAACCGATGAGTGCTATTGTCAGAAAAAGTCCTTTGCCTCGCTACTACCAGCTCAAAGAGATTATGAAGGAAAAAATTCGCTCTGAAGAGTGGAAGCCAGGCGATCTTATCCCCTCCGAACGCGAATTGGGAGAACAATATGGCATTAGCCGCATGACTGCTCGCCAGGCCATCACCGAGCTGGTGAATGAAGGCCTCTTTTATCGCGAGCAGGGCAAAGGCACATTCGTAAGCCGCCATAAGATCACCCAACAATTGATTAACCTGACCAGTTTTAGCGAAGACATGAAAGCTCGTGGGCAGCGCCCTGGCTCGAAAGTGGTTGCCGCCCAGATGGTCCCCGCTGATGAAGCGCTGGCCGAACGCCTGCGCATCAAGCCAGGCCAACTGGTCTTCCGTATCCAACGTTTGCGCCTGGCTGATGATGAACCCCTCGCTATCGAAGTCTCCAATCTCAGTTTCATGGGCTGCGAACGCTTGCTGGAAGAGGATTTTGAAAAGAATTCCCTCTACCGCGTGCTCGAAGAAAAATATGGCCAGACGCTGATGGAAGCGGAGCAGGAGATCGAGGCCGGCCTGATGGGACCCGAAGAATCCCAGATGCTCAAAGTCTCGGTCGGAACCGCTGCGCTTTTCATTCGCCGCACCACTTACGCGGAGCGCGATCAGCCGATTGAGTACGCGAAGTCCACGTACTGTGGCAACAAATATATCTTCTTTACCCATATGAAACGCGAACAATTGATACATTGACGCTAATTTTGTGATAGAATTATTACAAATTATATCACACCTGGAGGAGTACCATCTATGGCAGACAAGCCACCGGTAGACTCAGAATTGGCGGTCAGCGCCCTGGAGACAGAAAAAGTCAATCCCGCTACGACCGAGATTGATCGCATGAGCGCGCTCGAAATGGCGCAGGTCATGAACGCCGAGGACATGAAAGTGACGACAGCAATCAAGGAGGAACTTCCACAGATTGCCAGAGCGATTGAAGAGATCGCCGCACGCATGCGCCGAGGCGGACGCCTGATCTATGTGGGCGCTGGCACGTCCGGGCGTCTGGGCGTGCTGGATGCCGCCGAATGTCCCCCAACCTTTAACATTCCCGCCGAACGAGTGATCGCGCTGCTGGCGGGCGGCCCAATTGCCCAAACCCAGGCACAGGAAGACATGGAGGATAGTTCTGAGGCTGGTGAAGCTGATGTGGCGCAACTCAAACTCAGTGCCAACGATAGCGTGGTTGGCATTGCCGCCAGTGGGCGTACCCCTTATCCCATCGGTGCGTTGGCCTACGCACAAAAAGTTGGCGCGCTGACGATCGGCCTGGCCTGCAATAAGGGCGTACCTATGGAAGAGGTTTCGGACATCATGATCGCCCCGGTCGTCGGACCGGAGGTCGTTACCGGCTCGACCCGTCTGAAAGCAGGTACCGCTCAGAAGCTTGTGCTGAATATGCTGAGTACCGGCACGATGATTATGCTTGGCAAGACTTTCGGCAATCTCATGATCGATGTCCAACCTACTAATTATAAATTGCGTCAACGCGCCGTGAGTATTGTCCAGACCGCAACCGGCCTGGAGAGAGATGAGGCCGAAGGGCTTCTGCAACGCAGCGGTGACGAGGTGAAAACGGCCATTCTGGTCGGCAAATCAAACCTCACCCCGCAGCAAGCCAGAGGGCAACTTACGACGCATCAAGGTATTTTGCGTGCTGCACTGGATGAATTAGCATGACAGAATTGTATTACCTCGGCGTCGATGGCGGCGGCAGCAAAACCCTGGCCGTGATCGTCAACGAACGTGGCGAAGAACTTGGGCGCGGACTGGCTGGAAGCGCGAATTATAACGCAGTCGGCCTGGAAGCTGCCGTGCGCCATATTTCCACTGCGGTCGAACAGGCCACGCACGCGGCTGGCTGTCAGTTCCCGCTGCATAAAGCCTGGTTTGGTCTGGCAGGCATCGATCGCGCGGCAGACCATCAGATCCTTCTTCCCCATCTGCGCGAACTCGCCGAGGTAGTACATCTCACCAACGATGCTGAACTCTTGCTGGCGGGTCTGGAAAACGCGCTGGGAGTTGTTTTGATCTCAGGCACCGGTTCGATCGCACTTGGTCGCGATGCCACCGGGCAACGGGCCAGATCTGGCGGCTGGGGACACATCCTTGGTGACGAGGGCAGCGGCTACGTGATCGCGCAGCAGGCGCTACAAGCCGTTGTCCGCGCTTCCGATGGACGTGGGCCGCACACCGCACTGAGCGAGCGCGTCCTGCACACGTGGAATCTACAAAATACCGATGAGCTGATTGGCGAGGTCTATAACGAACCCGACAAGGCCAAAATCGCCAGCCTCTCTTCCTGCGTAATGTTGACCGCGCGCGCTGGCGATCCGGTAGCAGCGGCTATTTTACAGCAGGCAGCGAAAGAGCTGGCCCTGGCGGTCCACGCGGTCTGCCAGGCGCTGGAATTTCCCAATCAGGAAGTTCCACTAGCACTCGGCGGCGGTCTGCTCATCAATGAGGCCGATTTCTGCACGCAGGTGATTCAGCACATTCGTCATCTTCAACCCATCGGCCAGGTTGCGCTGGTGAAGCAGCCAACATTGACGGCTGCCAGAGCGGCAAGACACCTGCCTTTCCGAGCTTAACCTGACCAATCTGGTTGTTCTCGATCCGACCGCGTGGGAGCGTTTCAGTGCTCTCGTGTCTGATGTGAGCAATCATCATGAAAGGAAGCACACTCATGCCTGGTTCAGCCAGCGAACTGACTCTGGAAGAACAAATTGGCCAGATCCTGATGGTCGGCTTCGCGGGTACAACCCCGACGCCCGAAATCCGCGAACTTATCCAACGCTATCACGTGGGCAATATCGTTCTCTTTTCGCGCAATGTTCAGGATGCGCACCAGTTGCGCGAACTGACCGACAGCCTGCAACAGATCGCCCGCGAGGCTGGTCATGTCGCCCCTCTCTTGATCTCTATCGACCAGGAGAACGGGCGCGTGCGCCGTCTGGGCGAGGATGCGACGACGCTTCCGGGCAATATGGCCCTGGGCGCGGTCGGGGATGAGCAGAGTGCCTATGAGATCGCGCTGGCCTCAGGAATGGAGTTGCGCGCCGTCGGCGTGAATCTGAATCTGGCCCCGGACGTGGATGTGAATAACAACCCGGCTAACCCGGTCATCAGTGTGCGCTCTTTTGGCGAAGATCCGCAACAGGTCGCACGTCTGGCCAGTGGAGAGATTCGCGGCTACCAGCACGCGGGCATCGCGACCTGCATCAAGCACTTCCCCGGCCACGGCGATACAGCCACCGATTCGCATCTGGCCATGCCGACGATTCCCTATGAGATGGAGCGCCTGGAGCGTATCGAACTGGTTCCTTTCAAAGCAGGAATCGCTGCTGGCACCGACTGTGTGATGAGCGCGCATATCTATTTCCCGGCACTGACAGGCGAGACGCAACTGCCTGGCACGCTCTCGCCCGCCGTTATCCGGCAACTTTTGCGCGAAAAGCTCGGCTTCTCTGGCGTCACTATCACCGATTGCCTGGAAATGGATGCGATTTCAGAGACGGTTGGCGTGGCCCAGGGTGCGGTTCTCGCCCATAAAGCAGGCAACGATCTGCTGTTGATCTCGCATCGCTATGACCGCCAGCTTGCCGGAATCGAAGCCCTCAAAGCGGCGGTCCAGAGCGGCGAGATTGCGGCGGAAAGCATCGCACAGGCAGCGGAACACGTGCTCACATTGAAAAAGCGTCTGCAAGAGCGAGAAAGCGCGCAAGCCGCCGCGCCTGATCTGGCCTGGGTTGGCTGCGAGGCACACCAGCAGTTGCGTGATCAGATCTATGCGCGTTCAACCACGCTGGTGCGCAACGACGCCAATGTATTGCCCTTGCATCTGGAACCGGAGCAGCACCTGCTGGCCATCTATATGCATCGCGAGAGCTGGACGCGCGTCGAGGATAAAAGCTATCCTGAAGAATTTCTGCTTAAGTGTCTGCGCCAGCGCCACGCCAACACCAGCGCCATCGTCCTGAGCAACACGACCACACCCGCCGAGTACGAGGATCTCTATCGCGCAGCCAGCGAGGCCGATACAATTCTGATGGTCACAGTTAACGCGCTGCTGGAAACACAGCAGGCGGAGGTTATGCGCAAGCTGATCGAGATCAAGCGTCCACTGATCGGCCTGGCTCCCTACAGTCCGTACGATCTGCTGGCCTTCCCTGAGCTTGGTACATACCTGGTCACGTATGAATATACGCGCCCGGCCATCGCAGCCGCCGTCCGCGCGATGTTTGGTGAGATCCAGTTCCAGGGCAAACTTCCCGTGAGTCTGCCCGGACTCTACCCTTTGCCGCTGTAAAGATTGTCCTCCTTTTCTTCCGGTGTGCGAGCCGCTCAACGCTCTTGTTGAGTGGCTCGCATTTTTATTGCATACGCTAGCGCTCCCTGGCAAAACGCGCCGCGAGATTCCTATAATGAGATGAATATGCTTATACTGCGAGCAACGATTGCGAAAGGGGGAATTCACAGTTATGGATGAATTTCAGCCGCCCGCTCAACCAGCCCGGGAGGAGCTACTCTACTTCTGGGCATTGGGCGATCTTCATTATCACACGCATCCCGCGTGGCAAGCCATTCACACGGAGCGCCTGAGCCAGATGTTTAGCGATGTGCGCCAACTCTGGGCCAGCGAGGGCACACCAGCCTTTTGCGTCTCACCTGGCGACCTGGTCGAGATGGCTGAGCCAGAGAACTATCAACTGGCGCGCCAGCAATTGACGCTGAATCTCGGCCCGGTGCCGTTCTATCCTGGCCTGGGCAACCATGAACTCCTCAGCAATAGTTTGGAGAATACGGCGGAGCTAATGGAGACCTTCACGACTTTCTGGGAGAAACCGCCGCGCTATTACTGGGTCGAGGGCGAAGTGCTGTGCGTGATGCTGGATGTCGTGGGCTATGGACAGCCAGTGCTAACGGGCGAGTCACTGGCTTTCCTGGAGACGGCGCTGGCCAAGCACCCCAGGCATCTCGCCATCGTCTTCGCTCATTGCCCACTTTATAATACGGTACTGGACCGCGACCCGGCGCGCGATCTGGACTATGACTCGTTAGAGCCTTTTTTCTACCTGGAAAACTCCGAGGAGGTGCGGGCAGTGCTGGCACGCCATGCCAATATCTGCCTCTATATCTCCGGCCACACCCACTCCAACGGGCAAACGCCCAATATCGTGCTGACCGAGAAGCTGGGGGAACATCCGGTGACGCACGTCAATGTGCTTTCACCCTGGTATACCGGCAAACATCACGGGATCGAGTGGCTTAACGATGGGCAGGAGTGTAGATATAGGCCCGACGAGCCAGATCTTATTCTCTCGTGGGCTGTGCGCGTCTCGCGTGAACGAGTCAATCTCCGCCTGCGCGACCATCGCGCGGGCAACTGGCTGGCCGAATGGAACGTACCAGTCAGATAGTAATAAGTTGGGAGAAACAGGCTCAACTATTATACTGAAAACAGAGGAATCGTGCAGGTCTGCGTGACAGACCAAGACAATAGAAAGAGAGTGAATCTATGTTGAAATCACTGGCTCAGATTCTGCTCGCGGGTATTTTTGTGAAAGGTGGAGCGGATGCGTTTTTACACCCCGGTGGCAGAGTGGACGCAGTGCAGGCGGCAGGCTTGCAAAATCCCAAAGCTGCGGTAGAATTAAACGGAGCGGCGATGGCAGTAGGAGGGGCGATGCTGGCGCTGGATATTGCGCCCAAACTGGCTGCGGTGGGCCTGATCGGCTGCCTGGTGCCAACAACTATCGTTGGGCACGCCTTCTGGAAAGCTGAGGGCGAGGCGGCGAAAAAAGCACAATTGACCCAATTTTTGAAAAACCTGGGTCTGCTCGGCGGGCTATTGCTGGTACTTACGCATCAAGAGGAATAGAATCCTGACGCTGATCTGTTCTCTACCGACAGGGCAGAAACATACCAACTGGAATTGTCGCCGATCTGTTGCCAGCAGCACAGGTCGGCAAAACATCAACTGGAATTGCAAAGGAAGTCGAACGTGAGCGAAGAGATTGAAAATAAGGTAGCGATGGTCATTATGGCCCATCCCGATGATGCTGAATTTAGTTGTGCCGGGACGGTGGCAAAATGGGTGCAGGAGGGTTGGAGCGTTTATTACGTTATCGCGACAGAAGCGGGCAGCGGCGGCCCCGACGAGGCTACCGATGTTGGACCGGAGGCGCGCCAGAAGGTCAGCGAGACGCGCCGCGCTGAACAACGAGCAGCGGCAAAGGTACTGGGCCTCAAGGACGTGATTTTCCTTGATTACCGCGACGGCGAATTGCAACCAACGTTGGAGTTCCGTCGCACCGTCGTGCGCCTGTTGCGCACCTACAAACCGTACCGCGTGATCTGCCAATCGCCGGAACGTTCATGGACGCCGCAAATGTATATCGGGGCCTATCACCCCGACCATCGCGCCTGTGGCGAGGGCGTCATCTCGGCCCTCTATCCCGCATCACAGAATCCCTGGGACTTCCCTGAACTGATGGACGAGGGCCTGTTGCCACACAAAGTCAAGGAACTCTACGTCGTGGGATCGCCGAATCAGAATCACTGGGTCGATATTTCCGACACCCTTGAAGTGAAGATCGGGGCGCTCATGGCCCACGCTAGCCAGTTCGGCGAACGCGCGCCAGAGGTCGCTAAACGGGTCCGCGAGCAGCGCGCCACGCTCGGCGAGAAATACGGCGTAGCCGCCGCCGAAGAGTTCCATCTTTCGATCAACCGATAAGATAATCGCCAAAAAATAGAAGAGTTTTCTCTGACACTTCAGAGAAAACTCTTCTATTTTTGGATGATTATCAGCAAACTACTTCCTGACGTAGCTCTTTATGCAGCAGGATCAGCAGCGCTTCGAGGGCGCGGCTGGGCGAGATCTCTTCGGCGAGCATGACAAGGCCGATTGGCAGACTCAGTTCGATCCCCTCGACATCGCGTAAGACAGTACCAGCGGGCAACGGATTGGCAGCGGCACGAGGGATAAAGGCGATGCCGAGACCAGCCTGGACCGCGCGAATCATAGTCTCCAGACTGCCGCCAATCTCCAGGCCAGAGTAGGGATTCTTGCGCCGTTTCTGTAATTCGCGCTCAAGCAGCCCACGATACGGACAGTCAGGTTCGCTGAGCAACAGGCGTTGTTGCGCGAGATCTTGCACACTCAGGGTTTCTGCCGTAGCCAGAGGATGGTGTGCGGGCAGAAGCAGGGCCAGTTGCTCGACAAAGAGCGGCTCAAAATCCAGGCCAGATTGAGCCTCTGGCGGTGAACAGATGCCGATGTCCAGCGCGCCGGAGATGAGACGCTGGCTAATCGTCGGCGTGTTGCCAACTTCGATGGTCAGTTGCATGCGCGGGCGTTCCTGACAGAAAGGGGCCAGAATTTGCGGCAGACGGCGGCTGGCGGTCGGCTCAATCACCCCGATGCGTACATGTCCGGCATCGCCAGCCACAAGATCGAACATCGTCTGCTGCAAAGCCATCGCGCGCGCCACCAGCGAATCGGACTGCTCCTGAAGTGACCGCCCGGCCTCAGTCAACTGCACCTTCTTTCCCTGGCGCAGAAAGAGCTTGACACCAAGTTCGGCCTCCAACTGCTGGATGTGCAGCGTGATGGTTGACTGGGCGTACATCAGTTTTTCAGCCGCTTTGAGAAAGCTGCCTTCCTGTACGATGGCCTGGAAGGTATAAATATGGCGCAGTTCCACCGCGATCGCTCCTTTTTCTCCACAAAACCGATTTGAACAGATCATATATTGATAATTGCTAAGATAGCATGCCTTTTCCAGCATGGCAAGAGCGATTTGCTTTCACGCAAGGCTACTTACGCACGTATCCCCGCGAGCAGTGTTTGAACCGACATCTCGATCTGTGCATCCCATTGCAGGCCGTGAGGATCAATAAAATAGAGCAGAGCGATACCCTCGAAGAGAGCGGTGAGAGTGATGGCGAGGGAGTTTGCATCGACGGTGCGAAACTCGCCGCGTGCGATTCCGCGCTCGATCAGGCGAGCCAGGTCGCCGCGATAGGTGAGATAATATTCGTTGAGGAACTGGCGCACGTCTTTATCGCGTCCGGCCAATGCATAGAATTCGAAGGCGATGGGCATAAGCCGTCCCATCCACTCCATAGCCTCGACCATCTTGCGAGTTAGAAGCATGATTTGCTCAGTCACGGGTTCTGGGCGTTCGGTCACTACAAAATCCTGTAGATGTTTAAGTTCCTGGGTGAAAAAATATTTGAGCAACGCGCCGATGATCGCGTCCTTGCTTTTATAGTAGAGGTAGAGCGCACCTTTCGAGAGGCCCGCCTGACCGGCAATATCATCCATGCGCGTCTGCTGAAAACCCAGGCGTGCGAAGACGGCAATCGCCGCCTCTAGAATTTGATTTTTTCGCTCTTCGCTGACATCAGGACGCGGCGACATACAAAAACCTCCAGCAGATGTATCCGACGCGGGCGCTCTGTCGTGCCAGCGTCGGACTCTATGGTATCACATTAACGGTGTGGTAGGGGTAGTCTCGTTGGTTCAAACACATGTGCAGGCCGATCTGCTAAGAGGCTCTCCGCCCCGAATTGCTGTCGGAGTAGGCCGCTAAAAGCCTCGCGCAATAGAAACTTCAGGCCGATCTGCTGGACAACTAAGCCCAGCGGACTTCCTGGGAGATAGTTTTTCGCAAATTTCCGCGCGTTCTCCTGACGCTGCTCAACGTATGGACGCACACGTTGCTCGTACTGGCGGAACGCTGAGGCATAATCGGGCGCTGTGTGCAGCGCCTCTGCCAGCATATACGCGCCTCCCATCGCCATCGATGCGCCCTGACCAGATAGCGAGGTGGGACAGCCACAGGCGTCACCAACCAGCGCGACTCGCCCCTGATGCCAGTTCGGCATGTGGATTTGCGTCATGGCATCCATGAAAATTGCGTCGGGATCGGGCGCGTCATCCAGCAATTGTTGCGTGACCCAGCCCATGCCCGCGAAGACTTTGCGCAAACGTGGTAAGCGCTGCTCGCGTGGAATCCGCCCCTCATCTGGCGTTTTGTACATGAGGAATGTGGCAATTTGATCTTCCTGACTGCTGCAATACGCTGAGGCCAGGCGACCGGGCTGGACATAGTTTTTCCAGGCGTGCCCGATCCCATAATGGTCGGTGAGCTGGTAGCTGGCAAAGTAGTAGCCGAGATAGCGTTCAAACAGCACGTCCTCACCAAAAACCAGGCGGCGTGTATTTGAATGCACGCCATCAGCCCCGATGAGCAGGTCAAACGTGTCGCTTGTCCCATCGCTAAAGGTTACTTCCACCGCATCCGGCCCTGGCCGAATCGCCGTGAGCGTTGTGTTGTAGCGTATCTCTACTGTAGAGGGCAAGGCGTCATGCAACACATCCTCTAACATCCAGCGCATCAGCGCCATATATCGCTGGTGCATGATTTTCTGCATTAGCGCATTATTGATGCAGATTACCATTTTTCCAGTGTCATTAACATAGGCTACATTATCAAAAGGGAGTTGACGTTCCCTGAGCTTTTCAAGTAGCCCCATACGTTCGGCCACATCGTAACCTGTCCCGTAAAAATCTAACCCATAGCCATCGTGGCTCACTCCTGCCGCTTGCTCGATTATAATAGATGTTATCCCATACTCGTGTAGCCAGTATGCCAGCGTCAGCCCGGCAATGCCGCCGCCAGAAATCAAGACACGCATTGTTCTGTCCTTTCCGCTCCTCATAAGCGTACCCTTTTTGATAGGGTATTTGCTTGTCATTAATAATAACTGACCGGTCAGTTATTATTATAAGAGAAGGACGGTATATTGTCAAGGGCAGATCAAGCAACCCTTGCTAGAACACAGGATTTTCCTGGTTGGGCGTTTTGCTCACTGCTGTAGGACCGTTCCCCAGGCGGTGAGCATGACAATGGTTCCGACAAAGCCTGGATCGTTCATCTCACGCACCATGCGCTGGTAGATTTCATCGTAGTCGTCAGGCAGACACATCCATTTTTGCAAGAACGGCTTGAACGTCCGAAAAAGACGTTGACCATCTTCGATAAAGGACTGTCTCCCTTCGGTTCCGTCACGATACTCCAGCGGATATGCGCGAGTTTGCACGTTTTGCAGACCATAACGGGAAAGCAGACCCGGTAGTTCAGAGGTGATCTTTGAGTCGCTTGTGTGAAAGAGATGGCCCGATTGGTACATGGCTTGCATCATGAGTTCGTTGAGTTGCTGAAGCGCCGGGCTGTTCCCCGTGGGAAATGTCTCGATCTCGGTGAGACGAATCACCCCCTGCGGGCGACCCACACGCGTATATTCCTGCAAAAGCTTGGGCCAGTCCCAGGTGCGGAGCCAGCTCATCGCCGAGCGCTGATTCACCAGGTCAAAGAAGTCGTTAGGAAATTCAAGCATGCGCAGCGCGTCCATCACCAGAAATTCCACGCGTTCAGCGACCCCTGCTGCTCTGGCCTGCTCGCGGGCGAAATCCAGCATTTTATTACTGACATCTACGCCAATTAATTTATTCATTGTAGGGTAGGCTTTGGCCAGTTCGATCAGCCAGCCGCCGGTGCCGCAGCCAACGTCGAGGATGTTGTGAAAGCGTTCCGGGTGTTCCTGTTCCGCTAGCAAACCGTCCATACTGCGATTGGCCATCTGATCTTGCAAATGTAAACGTTGCATCTCTTCTTCATTCGAGCGGTCCTGTACCGGATAGGTGCTGGAATGTTCTGGGCGAGGGGGTAATTGGCTTGACATGGTTGTATCTTCCTTGTCTACTTGCATGTGCGCGCCTTATTGGCTATTTATTTCACATGCCGAAAAAGTTATCCAAAGTATACATCAGCTTTGTGAATCATGCAACTGCTCCCGGCCCTATTGTAAACGCGCGGCGGGCCGATTATAGAAAGTTAGGGATGAGGAGCAATTGAGGTTGAGCTTAGTTTAGCGAGATAGCTGTCAAATCAGGCGCTGAGAGAGAGGAGCGCGCATATGACGCAAGCATATAATCCAAAGTTTCCGCAGACACCGAGCGGGTCATTGTATCCAACCAACTATATTGTGTGTGTGTTTGGCAGTCTGGAAGATGGACAACAAGCGTTGCAGGCGTTTCACGATGCTGGCTACGAAGAAGATACGGTGCGGCTGATGAACGCGGACGAGACGATTACCAAAATGAGCGAGTTGGAAGAGCGCAAGAATCCTTTCCAACGTTTCTTCTCCAGTTTCCAGGGCGCAACCGATGAGACAGGCGCGGAGATCTATCTGCTTGAGGCGAAAGAGGGCCACCACATCCTCTATGTGCGTGCCTGTGCCACGTCCATGCGTACCTGCAATACCGACGAGATCAGTGGGATTCGCGCGATCCTCAAGGCCCACAATGCTCGGATCGTGAAATTTTTCGGGACATGGGCGGTGGAAGACATTCCACTTTAAGCTGAGAGGGATGGGTACCTGGCAATAAGAGAGTGCTCCCAGGGCTTAACAAAGCGTGTATAATAGGCTGGTGATTTTCCGAAAGCTCCACGACGACGTGGGAGATTGGCTTGAGCGGAAGAGGCCGCGCGAACGAGGCGCGCCAGAGTAACTGGGCTGAAGGGAGCTTTTTACTTATGCAGCGTATCTTTTTAACGGGCCTGTCTGGCGCGGGTAAATCGACGGTGGGCAGGCGCGTTGCCACCTTACTCAACTGGGATTTTGTGGATACGGATGAACTACTGGCACAGCAGGCCGGAATGCCTGTAGGCCGGGCATTGACCACGTTTGGCGAGGAGCGTTTTCGCCAGCTTGAGAGCGAGGCTTTGCACGCAGCGCTTAAGCGTGGCGAACGCGTCATTATCGCAACAGGCGGCGGCATCGTCATCTCCGCAGGTAATCGCGCGCTTTTACAGGAACAGGGCCTGACTATTTATCTACAAACCGATGCTGAGGCGGCCTGGCAGCGCGTACAGGAGCATTTGCGCGTTGAAGGCGCGCAGGCGGAGCGGCCACTGGTCGCCGGCTCGGATGGGCAACAACGTTTGCGCGATCTGCTCAATACACGTGCCGCCTGGTACGAGCAGGCTCCGGTGCATATCTCGACCGCCGAGCAGACACCCGAACAGGTAGTGCAGCAGGTGATCGTCAGCGCGCTGGCCAGCGGGCAACTGTTGGCCGACGATTCGGCGCGTACCTCGTTGAATATGCGCCTGACCGGCGCGGTTTCTCAAGCTATCATCGAATGGGGCAGCTTCTGCCAGTTGCCCGCCGCGCTCCAGGCTATGAACAATCATGGCCGAGTCTTTATCGTGACTGATTCCTCTGTCGGCGCGCTCTACGCCAGGGCCGCGCGTTCGCTCTTTCTCCAGGCTGGTCTGGAACCACAGCTTTTCACGATCCCGGCTGGCGAGGGCAGCAAATCTTTCGCCAGCTTCCAGCAGATCATCGATTGGCTGGTTGAGAACCATGCCGAACGTTCTGAACCGGTGGTCGCACTTGGCGGCGGCGTGGTTGGCGACTTGACCGGTTTCGTGGCTGCTTCTTATCGGCGTGGAGTTCCGCTGATCCAGGTACCCACAACGCTGCTGGCTCAGATCGATTCGTCCATCGGAGGCAAAACAGGCATCAATCATCCCCACGCAAAAAACATGATCGGCGCGTTCTACCAGGCAAAGCTCATTTTTGCCGATCCGGCGATGTTACTGACTCTCCCGGAGCGTGTCTACCGCGAAGGCTGGGCCGAAATTGTCAAAACTGGCGTGATTCTCGATGCTGAACTGTTCGCCATGTTGGAAGAACGTCTGGCCGATTTACAGAGGCGCGACGAAGAATTGTTGACTCAGGTGGTGGCGCGCTGCATTCGCTTGAAAATGGATATCGTGCAAAGCGATGAACGCGACAGCGGCCTGCGCAACATCCTCAACTACGGTCATACCTTCGGTCACGCACTCGAAACGATCACTGAATACGGTACATGGTTACACGGCGAGGCTGTCTCGATCGGGATGGAGGTCGCGGGCAGGATCGCAGTCGCGCAGGGCTTGATTTCCCAGGACGATCTACTGCGCCAGCGCAAGCTGCTCCAGGCCATCGGGCTGCCTATCGCCTGTCCTGGCGTTGATGGCGCGGCTGCACTCGTGGCCATGCAGAATGATAAAAAAGTGCTGGCCGGGCGTTCGCGCTGGATTTTGCCCACGCGCATCGGACAGGCGCAGATGTACAGCGATGTGCCTCTAGAGGTCGTGCAGGAAACCATCGCCGCTGTGTGCCAGGTTGGGAGCGTGGTGCGATGAAATACGCTGGCGTGATCGGCTATCCAGTCAAGCACTCGCTCTCACCACAAATGCATAACGCGGCCTTTGAGGCTCTGGGCATTGATGCACGCTACGATTTATGGGAGACGCCGCCAGATGAGTTGGCGGCGCGGGTAGCCTCGTTGCGCGCGCCAGGAATATACGGGGCCAATGTGACGATCCCGCATAAAGAGGCTATACCATCATTGTTAGATGAGGTTGATCCGCAGGCCGCGCGGATTGGCGCGGTCAATACGATCGTGAATCGCGATGGCAAACTAATCGGCTATAACACAGATGCTCCGGGCTTCTTAAGTGCGTTGCTGGAAGGCGCAAGCCCTGGTTTCAACTTGCGCGATAAGCGCGTGGTGTTGCTTGGAAATGGTGGGGCGGCGCGCGGCGCTGCCTTTGCACTCCTGGAATGCTATGTGGATGAGCTGACCATCGTGGGACGCACAGAGACGCATATTGCGGCCCTCCTGGCGCGTTTACGCCAGAACACGAATGATTCTACCGTTCTGCAAGGCACAATATTCGGCTCGCGTGAGGCTCAGCGTGCTCTAGAGCAAGCGGATGTGTTGGTAAATACCACCTCGGTTGGTCTGAAAGAAGGCGATGAGACGCTTCTAATCAATGCTGAGCTACTCGCGCCGACCGCGCTGGTCATGGATATGGTCTATAACCGCGTGCAGACGCCGTTATTGCGCGCTGCTGCTGAGCGTGGTTGTATGGTCCTCAATGGCCTTTCGATGCTGCTCTATCAGGGGGCGCTAGCTTTTGAGCTATGGACAGGTCGCGATGCGCCATTGGATACAATGCGCGCCGCACTGATACAGTAAGCAATTATTCAGAAGGATATCATTTATGTTGAGATTTCTCACCTCCGGTGAATCGCATGGGCCGGGTCTGACGGCTCTTATCGAGGGGCTGCCTGCCGGGCTGCCCCTGAGCGCGGAAGAGATTGACGTTCACCTGGAACGTCGTCAGGGCGGGTATGGGCGCGGCGGACGCATGAAAATCGAAAAAGACCGGGCAATTATTCGTTCGGGCGTGCGCCACGGCCTCACACTTGGCTCTCCGGTGACGCTAGAAATCAATAATCGCGACTGGGAGAACTGGCTGGTCAAGATGAGCATCACACCCGTGGATGAGCAGGTTGAGCCGGTCACGCTGGCTCGTCCGGGCCACGCGGACTTCGCTGGCGTCATCAAATACGGCCACCAGGATATTCGCAATGTGATCGAGCGGTCCAGCGCCCGCGAAACCGCCGCGCGCGTCTCCGTGGGCGCGGTCTGTGCTGCTCTGCTCAAACAGTTCGGCGTGGAAATTCATAGCCATGTTCTCTCGATCGGCCCCGTCGGCGGGCGCGACGATGCCGGACGTAGCGCTGTGAGTCAACATTTCGAGTCCGACTACTGGACCGCAATCGAAACTTCGCCAGTGCGCTGTGGAGATAGCGTGTTAAGCGAGAAAATGGTGGCGTTTATTCAGGAGTGCAAGAGCAAAGCTGAGACCTGCGGTGGCGTCTTCGAGGTTGTGGCAACAGGCGTGCCAATCGGGCTGGGTAGCTATAGCCAATGGGATCGACGCTTGAGCGGAAAGGTTGCTCAGGCCATGATGAGCATTCCTTCGGTCAAAGGCGTTGAAATTGGTAGTGGCTTTGCGAGTAGCGCGAAATTCGGTTCGCAGGTGCACGATGTCATTCGCAAAAGTGAGACGGGCGAGTGGCAGCGTTTGAGCAACAACGCGGGCGGCATTGAGGGCGGAATGAGCGATGGCGAGCCGATCGCCGTACGCGTGGCAGTCAAGCCCATCGCCTCGCTGGCCCACCCGCTGCCCACCGTCGATATCCAGGCGCAGGAGAATGTCGAGGAGGGCCGGTACGAGCGTAGCGACGTCTGTGTTGTCCCGGCTGCTGGAGTGGTGGGTGAAGCCATGCTCGCCATCGCGCTGGCCGAAGCCTGGTTGGAGAAATTCGGCGGAGACAGCCTGGACGAGATGCGAGCTAACGTCGAAGCCTATACAGCAAGAACCAGGCCGCGCTAGAAAACGGCCTGGTTCTCACTGAAGCAAAGAAGGGTAGAAGTAGTTTGTTCAGCTTAACTGTTTCATCAAAGCCAGCACATTGTTGACATATTGCCAGTTAAAAATACCCTCGTGTTCGACCGCCCAACCGCCCTCGTTATAGGCGCTGATCACCTGGGGCAGATCACCGTTGAAGTCGTGATAGAGCCACTCCAGGTAGGTCGCGCCCAGATTGAGATTATCCCAGAGCGAGTAGGGATCGAGGCGCTGGCCGAGGCCCGAATTGACGCTCATGGCAGTATATGGCATCAATTGCATGACGCCGATGCCGCCATCCCAGGCAATCACATGCTGGGTCCAGCCACTCTCCTGCCAGGCAATAGCCAGCAACAGGCGCCGCGGCAGGTGATGGCTGTCCGCAACCTGATAGAGCAGACGGCGCACCTGCGTGCGATTCGACGAGTCCAGCGCGTCATAGGCATACCAGCGCACTGTGCCGTTAGCCGTAATGCCCGATGCGGAACTGCGACCGCTCGTTGGAATACAGATACGCTGGCTCACAAAGATCATATTGACATTGCGAATGCTATTCACGTGCGCTAACGTTGAGATAGTGGTATGATAAGAGGCGGCGATATTTGTGAGCGTATCACCACTCTCAACCGTATACCAGTTGCAGGCATCAGCGTTATTACGTCCGGCCAGTCCAGCCTGTAAACCATAGATAGCCACGCTCGCGCAAAGCAGCAGCACGCTCGCCAATAAGAGCGTACTCATCGTCATAGATTTGCGCAGGCGACGAGCCAGTCCCCGATAGAGGCGTCCCGGCATCGCTCGTAACCTGGCCCGACCAGGAAGATAGTCCTTGAATGCGGTATTCATCCGTGACTCCTTTCTGTTCTCACTATAGAGGGCCTCGGAATACATGCGCGGGAATATAGTGGGACGCAAAATTCTCAGGGCAGTGATAACGGCAGCAAGCAAACAGAGGAGCAGCATCATGAAGAGCGAAGAAGCGTTAACGGCAACCGTCGAGGAGTATTTAGAGACCATCTATAACATGGCAGCCGAGCAAGAAGTTGTGATTGGGGCGCGGCTGGCCGAAAAGTTCCACGTTGCGCCGCCGACCGTGACAGAGATGCTCAAGCGCCTGGTACGCGATGGCTACATTGAAATGGATCAGAAACGCCTGGTGAGCCTGACCGATGCTGGTTATCAGGCCGCCGAAGCAGTGTTACGTCGTCACCGCCTGACCGAGCGTTTCCTGGTCGATATGCTGGGCATGCAGTGGCACGAAGTCCACGAAGAGGCCTGCCGCCTGGAACACTTCATCTCCGGGGCGGTCGAGGCGCGCGTCCTGACCAGCCTGGATTTTCCAACCACCTGCCCGCACGGCAATCCCATTCCCGGCCAGGTACCGAGTGCGCGCACGTATCTCCAGGACCAGGGCGCGATCCGCCTTTCCACTGTGGCTGAGGGCGAATCCGCTAAAATCCTCTGCATTTCAGAGGTCGTCGAAGATGAAGAGGCGTTGATCCACTATCTGCACGAAAAGAATCTGACGCCCGGCACTAAATTGACCATCATCGTTCCCGCTGACCAGACGGGTGAGCGCGAGGACTCCGACTGCCAATTGCGAGTGAGTGATCAGGAGATTCGTATTAGCAAAACCGTCCCGGCCAAAATTTGGGTCACGCGCGTGTAGTGCGTGACCATCTCTTGACTTTTCAAGTTAGGTCGTGCTAATATCTGACTAGCCTACTAGGATTTAGGAAACGCTCCTGTTGGATGAACAGAATAAGGAGCGCATCGTTAGGAGCAGGAAGCCGTCGTTTGTAGAGAAGGTCAGTCATGTTAGCAACCTATGTACTTTTCTTGCGTGAAGGGCTGGAAGCCAGCCTGATCGTCAGTATTCTCTTCGCTGTTCTCCGCCAGCTTGGCCAGATGCGCCAGGCGCGCGCAATCTGGATTGGCGTCGGCCTGGCGCTCCTCGGCTCTATTTTGGGCGCGATCCTGATTTTTACGCTCGTCCACAACTATGTGGATACGACCGGCCAGACTATTTTTGAAACCTTTACCTATCTGGTCGCGGTCATTCTGCTCACCACCATGACTTTCTGGATGCAAAAGCATAGCCGTTCGCTCAAACAGGAGATTACGCGCAAAGCCGAAGTGGCTGGATCGAGTTTTGCCCTGGGTCTGCTGGCCTTTACATTTGTCGGTCGCGAAGGTCTGGAGACGGCCTTTTTTACGCTCGCCTTTGCTTTCCAGACGAACGGCTGGCTACTGGTGTCTGGTGGCCTGCTCGGCGTTCTCTCCGCCATCGTCCTCTGCATCCTGGTATACCGCATGGGTTATCGTTTGAACTATCGCATCTTTTTCCGCGTGATGGGCATTCTCCTGCTCTTCTTCGCCGCCGGGCTGCTGGCCGATGCTGTGCAGAATATGCAGGAACTCGGTTGGATCACCTTTGGCCTGACGCCGCTCTGGAATACCGCGCATTTTCTCAGCGAAGATAGCGCGCTTGGCGATCTTTTGCACGGCCTCGTGGGCTATGCCGAAGAACCAACCGTCTTGCAAGGGACGTTGTATATTCTCTTCCTGTTCATCTCGTGCGGCCTCTTTGGCTGGATGACGCGCAAACCCTCTTCCGGCAAACAGGCTAAAGCTCCAACCGTATCAACGACACCAACACTGACTGGCAAAGCTTAATATCCTTCCACCATCGTGCTGAAAAATCGATGTCATGCCGATAATTCTCTTGCTTTCAGATAAACAAGGCATTCCGCTTCTCAAAAATGGTGTGGCAGCTTGATAGGCCGCCACACCATTTTTGTTTCAACCAGCTCCAGGTGTTATCAACTGTCTATTTTAGTCGTTACCAGCCGGGGCGAGCGCGCCATCGGCGATCGTCAGCCCTTCTTCGCTGGTAATATCCGCGTGAGTCAGATCCTTCAGAGCCAGGACCGAGAAGAAGGAGATCAACGCCAGTACGATGATATAGATAGCAACCGCTTGCCAGGAGCCATTTCCGCCAATACTGATGCTCACACCGCCCAGGCCGAGATCCGCCAGGCTCGTCTTGCCATTGAGCAGGAGCAGCGCAATGATTGGAGCCAGACCACCGGCGAAAGGCGCGGCCAATTGGTAGCCCAGCGACGCTCCGCTATAGCGCGAACTTGTGCGGAAATTCTCTGCAATCATGGCTGCTTGTGGTCCATAAACCCAACCGTGGAAGAGAGGGAGCGAGATGACAATGCCCAGGATGACCAGTGCGGTCACGCCGCTATTCAAGAGCCAGAAGTACGGAAATGCGAACAGCAGCATGAGAACACAGCCGATCAGATACCAGCGGCGACGGCCAAAGCGATCGGAGAGCGCGCCAAAGAGCGGAATGGTGAACATCTCAATCACAGCCGCAATCGTGATGCTGGTCAGGACCATCGTTCCGTTTAGATGTTGCGTTTTCCCATATGCGATGGCGAACACGGCGAAAAGGTAGAACGGAGCCTGCTCAACGAAACGTGATCCAGCGCTCAGCAGAATTTCCTTCGTGTTGTGCCTGAACGCCTCAATAATTGGTGATTTGGCTTCGCGCTTCTGCTCTTTAATCTGAGCGAAGAGCGGCGTTTCCATCACGCGCAAGCGGATATAGAGGCCCACGATAATCAGCAGCGCGCTGACCAGGAAGGGGACACGCCAGCCCCAGGCGAGAAATGTGCTGGCGGATTGGGAGGCCTGCACAACGGCGACGATAACGGTTGAGAGCGCCAGACCAAGCGGCGCGCCCAACTGTGGCCAGCTTGCCCAGAAGCCGCGATTGCGTTTGTAGCCATACTCCATCGCCAGCAGGACCGAACCACCCCATTCACCGCCCACGCCCAGCAACCGCTTTCCATCAAGCCGCTCGCGGAGAAGAAGGTCGCGCAGCTTCCCGCCGGCACGCTCTACTGGCGCATCGAGAACGTGGCGACGCCCGAGGCGGGCA
>Ga0207674_10003436_pt1 | contig 19386 bp, 13 predicted proteins | sample KBSCornC72_FD_184303 | JGI IMG/M metagenome (GOLD analysis project Ga0207674, IMG submission 184303) | Corn rhizosphere microbial communities from Kellogg Biological Station, Michigan, USA - KBS Corn C7-2 (SPAdes) (version 2) | ecosystem: Host-associated > Plants > Roots > Rhizosphere > Soil ... | reverse complement strand
AAGGGCGGCACGCAGATTATCAAGGCGCAGGTCCCCATGTCCGAGATGCTCAGCTACCAGAACGATCTCACGTCGATGACGCAGGGCCGCGCGACGTTTCACATGGAGTTTTCGCACTACGACTACGTTCCGCAGTTGCAGGCGGACAAAGTAATCGCCGCTGCCAAGGCTGCCAGGGTCGGCGAAGTGGAAGAGGAAGAGTAAACACGGGTGTGCCCATAATAGTTCGTGTTCGAAAAACCCGCACCTGTTGACCACCCTATTCTCGACCTGCTCGCCCGCCGGTGGAGCCCGCGCGCATTTTCCGAGCGAGCCGTGGATCGGGAAACTCTTGCGAGCCTGTTCGAAGCTGCTCGCTGGGCGCCTTCGAGCGGAAACGGCCAACCCTGGAGTTTCCTGATAGCGACCGCAGAGAATCCAGCCGAGCATGCTCGGATGGCGAGCGTGCTGGTCACCGGCAATGCCTGGGCGCACAAAGCACCGGTACTGATGCTTTCCGTGGCGTCGCTTTTTCGCGGGGGCGACAAACCTAATCGCCACGCCTATCACGACGTCGGACTCGCTACTGAGAATCTGGTGGTTCAGGCGCATTCGATGGGGTTGGTCATTCATATGATGGCTGGATTCAATGTCGACAAGGCCCGTGAGATCTTCGAGATTCCCGCCGGCTACGACCCCCTCACGATGATCGCGATCGGGTATCCGGGCCACCCGGATTCGCTTTCCGAGGAACTTCGCGCGAAGGATCTGGCGCCGCGCCAACGCAAACCCATCGGCGAGTTCGTGTTCAGCGGGAAGTTCGGCCAACCCGCCGGTTTAGAATAGCCTCAGAGGACGAATTGGAAAAAAGAAAGATCGGATCACTGGAAGTTTCGCTGGCTGGACTTGGCTGTAATAACTTTGGCTGGCGAATCGACGCCGCCGGAACCGCGGCTGTAGTCAACGCAGCAATCGAATCCGGCATTAACCTTTTCGACACCGCTGATATCTACGGCGGCGGGCAGAGTGAAGAATACCTGGGCCGTGCTCTCAAAGGGCGCCGCGACAAGGTACTGATCGCCACTAAGTTCGGGATGAAGATGGGGGAAGACAAGCAAGGCGGTAAACCCGACTATGTTCGCCAGGCCGCGGAGGACAGCCTGCGGCGTTTGGGTACCGATCATATCGACCTTTATCAGATACACCAGCCAGATCCTTCAACGCCCATCGCCGATACCCTCGGGGCGTTGACGGATCTGGTTAAGGCCGGCAAGGTTCGCGAGATCGGATGCTCGAACTTTTCCGCCGCACAGCTTCGTGAGGCGGCTCAGTTCAAAGGCGCGCGCTTTGTGAGCGTGCAAAACAACTACAGCATGTTCCATCGTGAGCCCGAAGCCGAAGTTCTGCCTGAGTGCGAGCGCCTGGGAACTGCGTTTCTCCCCTATTTCCCGCTTGCCAATGGACTGCTGACCGGAAAGTATCGCCAAGGCCAGCCTTTCCCGAAATCCAGCCGCGCCGAGGACGGATTCGGTCCCAAAGTCTTTACCGACGAAAACCTCGCGCTGGTGGACGCCCTAAGGCGGTTCGCCGAATCCGGGCGGCATACGCTGCTGGAACTGGCCATGTCGTGGCTGGCGTCCAGGCCTGTGATCGCATCCATCATCGCCGGAGCAAAAACTCCGGAGCAGGTGAAGGCCAACGCTTCTTCGGTCAACTGCCGGCTCACCGAAACCGATTTGGCCACGGTGAATAGCATCCTCACACCCGCAAAGTAACCTTTTATGGACGAACAGGAATTTAAGAATCACGCCGAGCAGGCGTTAGACGATCTCTACCGCCGCCTCACGGCTGCCGCGGAAGAATACGAGTTCGAGGCCGACTTCAACGCGGGCGCGCTCGCCATCGAATTTGAGACGCCTCCGGGAAAATTTGTGGTGAGCCCCAACTCGCCGGTCAGCCAGATCTGGGTTTCGGCGCATTCGAAAAGTTTCAAGCTGGATTGGGATCCGGCGCGTGGGGCGTTTGTGCTGCCCGGCACCGGACAATCTCTGGCTGAATTAATCGGCGATGCGATCGGGCAGCAGCTCGGCGAAAAGGTCATGCTGTAAGAAGATGGCGGGCGTCTACATTTCCTATCCGTTCTGCGCTCAGAAGTGCACCTACTGCAACTTCGCATCAGGGGTGTTTCCGCGCGCGCTGGAAGCCGGATATTTGGATGGCCTTCGGAATGAGCTTGGGAACACGGAGTGGGCCTGGACTCCGGAGACGGTATATTTGGGCGGCGGCACGCCCAGCCTGATCGATCCCGCGGCCCTGGAGGATTTACTATCGACCATTCCAGGCAATCCGTGGCAGGAAGCGACGATGGAAGCCGCGCCGGGCGGCATCACAACAGAACTGGCGTCCGCCTGGCGACGTGCCGGCATCAACCGCGTCAGCCTGGGCGTGCAATCGTTCAACGCGCGCGAGCTGGCCCGCACTGGACGCAAGCACACGGCTGACGTCGTCGAACGGGAAGTCGCGATCCTGCGCACGGCGGGAATCGGCAACTTCAATGTCGACCTGATCGCCGGACTGCCCGGTCAGACGCTCGAAAGCTGGAATGCATCGTTAGATTGGGTGGAGCGCCTGGAATCGCCGCATGTCTCGGTCTACATGCTGGAAGTAGATGAAGACAGCCGCCTGGGTTCAGAAGTCTTGGCGTTCGGCAAGCGCTATGGCGCGCCCGACATCCCGTCTGATGACCAGATCGCCGACTTCTATGAGATCTCGGTAGATCGTCTGGCCCGCGCAGGCATCCCTCGTTACGAGATATCGAACTTCGCCCGGCCGGGTTTCGAGTCCCGTCACAATCTGAAATACTGGCGGCGCGAGCCCTATCTGGGTTTCGGCGCCGACGCGCACTCCTTCGATGGGAAGTGGCGCTGGCAGAATCCTGAATCGATGGAAGAATATCTGCGCGGTATTAAACCTGAGCGAACACCCGCGGACGCTTCCGCCGAGCCATTTTTCCTCGGCCTGCGCCTGGATAGAGGAATTGATCGGGGGATCGACGCCGATTGGTCCGCCTATAAGCCTGTAGTCGAGCGCTTCATCCGCGACGGACTTCTTGAAACCAGCGGAAACGTGCTGCGCCTGACGCGCCGCGGCGTGCTGCTCTCGAACGAAGTGTTTGCCGAATTCTTATGACCGAATTCTTATGATTGACCTGCGAAGTGATACCGTAACGCAACCCACTCCGGCCATGCGGCGCGCTATGGCGGCAGCCGAGGTCGGGGACGACGTGTACGGAGAGGATCCCACAGTCAGAAGGCTTGAGGAGCGCGTCGCCGAAATGCTGGGCAAGCCGGCGTCTCTATTTCTGCCCTCCGGGACCATGGGCAACACCATCGGGATCAAGCTCCACACGCGCCACGGCGAAGAGGTGGTGTGCGATCATCGCGCGCACATTCTGGACTGGGAAATGTCCATGACCGCGTGGTTTTCAGGCTGTCTGGCCCGGCCCGTGCCCACCGAGGACGGCGTGCTGCGTTGGTCCGACATTGAACCCGTGGTTCGTTCGACAACGGGATTTCCCTCGCCTACCGCGATGGTCAATATCGAGCATCCGCACAATATGGGCGGCGGAACGCTTTTCCCCATCGACGGAATCGAAACTATCTGCGATCGCGCCCATGAGCGCGGCCTTAAAGTTCACATGGATGGCGCGCGGTTGTTCAATGCCGTGGCCGCGTCTGGGCTCAGCGCCGTCCGCATCGTCGCCAAGACGGATACGGTGATGTTCTGCCTGTCGAAAGGCTTGGGGGCGCCCGTAGGCTCCATGCTGGCCGGCGATGCCTCTACGATGGCTGAGGCGCGCCTGTACCGCAAGCGTTTGGGCGGGGGGATGCGTCAGGCCGGTATTCTGGCGGCGGCCGGTCTGGTCGCGCTGGAGCACCCCGAAACCCTGGCCGAGGACCATGCCAACGCCCGGCTGATGGCGGAGCGCATTGGCCTGGATCCGATGAAGGTCCAGACCAACATCGTGATCTTCGACATCGCCAAAACCGGTCTAACGCCAGCCGATTTTCTCGCCCGGCTGAAGGAGCGTGGAGTTCTGGCCGGGTCGATCGGCGGAACCCGCATCCGCCTGGTGACTCACCTCGACGTTTCGCGCGAGGATTGCGTCAAGGCAGGCGAGGCGATCGCCACGCTTCTGGCCTAGGTGTTTACTTTGCCATCTCCGGCGGTACCGGTATTGTGACCTTTCCGGTGGTGGCCCATTCGACGCCGCGCATGAAAATGGCCTTGAATTCCGGATTCTCGGTATCCTCAGGACCGTGGCCCAGGGCGATGTTAAACACCCGGCCCTTGCCGAACTCCGTGGTCCACAGAATCGGCTCTTCGGTGCCCGCGCCGACCTTGGTCTGCTTGTCCTGGGCGCCGTAGAGAGAGTGGTCGTCATAAGCGCTTGCCAGGACGTGGTAGCTGCCCGCAGGCTGCCACCGCAGATTGGCGAACAGCTCGTCGAACTTGATGTTGAGAGGCGTCTTGAAGCCGCTCATAATCGGATGATCGGGGTCCTTAATATTGAGCGCGAAATCATGCTGCGGTGAATGGTGCCCCTGATTCGGCCGCCAGTTTCCGCCGGACATTTTTTCGTAGTCGGTCCAGCCGTCGAAGGCGCCCAGCGACAAATGATACAGGACCAGTCCCTTGCCGCTGCTGACGAAGTCGGCCAGCGCTTTCTCCGCGCGCTCGCCCCAGCGATTCTTGGCATTCCCGTCGTAATAATTCACGATAACTACCTGGTAGGGCTCCAGGATTTCAGGACCGCTGCCGCGGAACTCTTCCACCACGCGCGTTTCGAATTTTTCCGTATCGTCCAGCGTCTTCCGCAGGGATGGCGTTGTGGCCCGCCAGTCGTGCGGGTTTTGTCCGGTGATAATCAAGACCTGCATCCTCTCCGGATGATTGGCTCCCGGGGGGCCCTTGCGCCCGGCTTTGCCTTTACCGCCTGCCGCGGGCGGCGCTTGTCCGGAGAGACTCAGCGTGTACAACATTACTGCGCCGCACAAAGTGAGAGAAAGAGTTCGAGCGAGCGAGAGAGTTTTGGGAAGACGCATGGCTAATTTTGTTCACCGTAGATGAGGTTGTCAAGCCTACCGCTGAAGGTTGTTCGGAGCGCAAAGGGCGCGGCGAGCGCCTCTCTAACTATGCAGGAAAGCTCGCGCCGCGATCCGTTTTGCGCGTCAAGATTAGAATCGTATGCGTGCAACGATCTGGCCGTTCCGAGCTCCGTTCGTGCCGTTGGTTGCGATGAAGCCGTAACCGGACGCGAAGGCTCCTCCGTTGGCGCATGTTCCGGTTGTGCCGCTGACGCCCGATACGAAGCACGTCGGCGCCGTCGCCGGGTTGGACGCAGTCGGGTTGCCGAGACGCGTGCGATTGAACGCATTGGTGAACTCTGCCCGAACTTCGAAGCTGACTCGTTCCTTGATCTGGAACAAGCGCCCGAAGGTGATGTTTTCATCCGGCCGCCGCTGCGTGCGGAAGTCGTTGTAGTATCCCGTGGAAGTCCCCCACGTGCCAGGAGCCGGATCCACCCACGCCTTGGGATTCAGAACCAGCGTCTTGGTCGGATCGAAGCAGTGGCAGTTCATGTCCTGTAAATACAGCGGCTCGCCGGGTACGCGGTTCATTAGAGTGCCGCGGAACAGCTGCGTGGCGAGGTTGTTGGATGAAGTGGGAACCGCGAGCGGTGTTCCACTGGCGTAAGTAAGAATGGCGCCGATCTGCCAATCGCCCGTGACGTACCGCAGGATCTTGTTCTTGCCCCACTTGGGCGCGACGTAATTGACCGCGATGTTGCTCACCAACGGCCGTGAGTACACCGAAATGTACTTGTTATTGTTCCGGTTGAACACATCGTTCACTACACCCGTGGCTCCGAACGGGCCGGGGCTGTCGGCTTCCGCGCCCAACGTGAGTTCCTGCGCGTAGGTGAAGTTGTAGGTGAAATCGACACCATGAGACAGACGCTTGATGACTTTGAATTGCAGCGAGTTGTACCAAGTGCTGCCCAGGGGCGCCCACAGTGCGGCTAAGCCGGAGGTGAACTGCGGGAACGGCCGCAATGCCTGCGCTACGGTTTGCGAAGTGGGGAAACCCGCGTACGGCAGCTTGTTCTGCATCTTACCCGCCGCCGCAGTGCCGATGGGAGCCGCCAGGATGGCGCGGTCCGCCGCATTGGTAATATCCAGCCCGTAATATTTCACCAGATCCTGCGGAGTGAACGTATTGTAGTTATCCAGGACGTTGGCCTGCCACCAGATTCCGCGGCTTCCGACGTAGGCGGCGTCGATGATGAGATTCCTGAAAATCTCCCGTTGTGCGCCGATGCTCCACTGATACGACCGGCCCGGACGTCCGCCGTTCTGATCGATCAGGAAGGGCGGCCCACCGCCGACTGTGCCGCCGCTGGGGAAGTAGCTGGCGCTGAAGTTGGGATATGCGATCTGAGCCAGTGTGAGGGGCAACCCAGTTCCCAGCACCATGGATCCTTGCGCGAATCCGCTTGCACTGAAAATGTTGTTGGAGGTTACCTGGCGGGTGACCACGTTGTTATTGGGCGTCCCGTTGTACAGGATTCCCGCTCCACCGCGAATTACGGTTTTGGAATTCACCTGATAGGCGAAGCCCAAGCGCGGGCCGAAGGCCCAAGGATAGTTTTTCGAGAAGTTGCAGCCGCAAGTGGCTTCGTAAATCACGCCGCCGGGATGGCCGCCCGCGGTGTCATTCGGCGTAGTCGGTGAGAAATTCCCGAATCGGCCGTATTGCTCTTTCTGATAGGTCGAATAGTCGTACCGCAGTCCGTAGTCGAGCGTGAACTTGCGAGAGATCTTCCAGGTGTCCTGGACGAACAGACCGACCACGTGCTTACCCAGCCTCGCCACGGCCGGGCGTGAAACGTTTCCGTTATTGACCATGCCGAGCAGGAAGCTGGCATAAGGTAGCCCGATCGTACCCGTGACACCACCCGAGGTGATCGAATTGGTGTTCAGGTACGGAAGCGCGGTTTCGTTTGCACTGAAATTGAACAAGCCGTTAGTGCGCTGGATGTTGAAATTGGGATATCCCTCAAAACGCAATTCGCCTCCGGCCTTGTAGTTGTGGTTACCCTTAATCCACGTCAGACTGGCCGCCATGTTGGTCTTTTGTTGCAGCGACCGTTGCGACCCCTGGAATCCGGAGTTGCCCAGCATATTCAAACCGCCGGTGTTATTCGCGCCCAACAGGGAGTTGCCGGTGGATCCGATATTCGGGAAGCCGTGCGGTTCGAACGGCCCCTTCAAGCCCAGTTGCTTGGTCACGTCGTAATCGGTTGTGTAGGACGGCATGTTAAGGACGCTGTCCACGAAACCGCCGCCCAAGTGCAGCAGCATCGTGGGGGTGACGGTATAGTCGTAATTCAGCCGGTACGTTTTCGTGATGAACGACGTCGCGGCGAAGGTCGAAATGGGCTGAGGAAATCCTTCCGAGGTTCCGGGATTCCCTTCGTTGGGCGTGCCCTCTTTGTTCAAGCCCCAGAAGCCGCTGATCTTGTTTCGCGAACTGAGCGAGTGGTCGATTTTAATCGACGGGACCAGATACACGCTGTTATTGCTGAAAGGGTTGAGGTAGTTGTTGGTCAACCCTGCCGGATTACACAGAGACAGGTCGGTTCCCGCGGGACAGCTTGCGGTGGGCACTAACGCCTGGATCTTCAGCGCGACCGGATCCAGCTGAGCCGTCGGAATCACGTTGCCCACGAACGGATCGCGAACCAGCCGTGAGTCGGTTGCGGACGCGGGTCTCTGCGAGGCCGGATTGTAAATCGAGTTTTGAATGATATTGCGGCCCAGGATGTCAGTCCCCAACGACCGATTGCCCTGCGCCAGCGTCGCGGCGGAGAAATCACCGATGCGATATGCCGCGGTGGGAACGGTTTGGGTAGCGGTGGTAGTGTTCACCGTGGTGGGACGCGTCTCGTAGTTAAAAAAGAAAAACGTCTTGTCCTTGCCGTTGTAGACTTTCGGAATCCAGACCGGACCGCCTACGGTGCCTCCGTAATCGTGTCGGCGCGTCTTCGTCCGAATGTGGGTATAAGCTCCGCGGGCGAACAGTCCTTCATTCACCCAGTAGTCGTACGCCGATCCGTGGAATTGGTTGGTGCCCGACTTCATCGTCAGGTTAAAAACGGCGCCTCCGGCCAAGCCGTATTCGGCGGCGAAGTTGCTCGTCTGGACCGCCACTTCCTGGATCGCATCCACGCTAGGCGTTCCGAACGACGATGTGCTCGCGCCCAGGCTATAGGTGGCGTCCAGCCCATCGATGCGTACCTGCTGGGAGTTGGCTGGCGTTCCGCTCACACGAAGCGTGCTGGCGCCGACCACGTAGCCGCCTGGGATCAACTGCGCTACCGTGAGGGGATTCCGCACCGCGCCGGCGTTGCCTAGCGGTAGATCGTTCAGCCGTTGTGAGGTGACGTTATGGCTAACGTCGCCGCTTTCTGTCTTCAGCAGCGGCGCAGCTTCGGTGACCGTCACGGATTCGGTGGATGATCCGATTTCGAGCGTCACGTCCACGCGCAAAGTCTGCAGCGCTTGGACGGTCAGGCCGGCTCGGGTGTACTTCTTGAACCCGGCGACGGTGACATTGATTTCATAAGTGCCGGCGGGAAGCTGGCCGAGAGTGTAGTTTCCCGTGGCCGAGGTTCCGGCTTGAGAGACGACTCCAGTTTCCAGGTTTTTGGCTTCGACTGGAGCGTTCGCAACCACTGCACCGGCGGGATCGGAAATCACTCCTGTAATGGTTCCTCGGTCGCTCTGTGCGACAGCTGCGAGAGCGAATACGAATAGGCAGAGTCCTGGTTTTCGAGCGAGCATGACTACCCCCTGAATTTACAGCTTCGGACAATGATTACGCTCTAGAGTTGGGATGTCAAGTTTTGAGGCCGCTCACTGGCGTTCGCGGTTCGCTCTTTCGCCAGGAACAAGTAAGCGCCCACACCCACGATTAACACCACCCAGATGGTCTGCATGGGCGCCATGTAAGATCCCGTAACGGATTTGAGCCATCCCGTAATGATCGGCGCGACAATGCCCGCCAGATTCAGCGCCGTATTCTGAATGCCGGCCACTCGCCCCGCAGCGACTCCCGGCAGCAGAGTCTGCGTGATCGCCCAGTAATTGGCTGTCGCCAGGCCCAATCCGGTCATGGAAAAGATCGCGAAGAAGATGGCGACGTCGGTCGAAGCCGACATCGCGCCAAAGACTTCGGTGGAGGCGGCCAGAAGCCCTGCGATGGTGAACCAGCGGCGCGTATTCACCGCGCTCGCTCCGCGGCGGATCATCCAGTCGGCTGCCGCACCGGAGAGGATAGCCACGACGCCCGTGCCAGCGAAGCTGAACATCGTATAGATGCTCATGGAACTCAGCGTGAGATTGCGGCTCTCGACCAGATACGCCGGGAGCCAGGTCAGCGAGAAAAACAGGAAGTAGTTATAGCAAAACGTGCCGATGACGGTGGCCCACATCGCGCGAGTCCGGAACAGCGTACCCATGGACGGTGCTGCGACGTTGGTTTGTGCGCGAGCAGGCCCTCGTTGGTCTGGTTCTGCAAGCAGGATCCATGGGATTACCCACACTAAACCTCCGAGCCCCAACAGCAAGAACATGGTCTGCCATCCGTAGCTCAGGATCAGCCACGTCGCCAGCGGAGACGCGATGGCTGGTCCCCATTTGCTTCCCGAAACGAAGATACCCGCGGCCAGACCGCGCTGGCGCTCCTCGATGTTCTCAGCCAGCCAAGCGAGCCCCGCCGGGAACAGAGTCGCTTCGGCGACTCCCAGCATTAGTCGCAACGCCGCCAGTTGCCAGAATGCTTCCGCCATGGACGTGGCCGCGGCCACCAGGCACCACAGCACGAAGCTGATCGCCAGCGGACGCTTGACTCCGAAGCGGTCCACCACCAGGCCGGCGGGAATCTGGAGAACGGTATAGCTCCAGAAAAAGACCGAGTTCAACAAGCCTCGATCCGTGTCGCTAAGTCCGAAAAAGTCCTTAAATTGCGGGGATGCCAGGGCAATCGCCAGGTTGGTCCGATCGACGTAGGCGATGATCACGCCCAGGCCGAGCAGCGTGACTAGCGACCACTTCCGAATCGGATTTGCGCCCAAGCAGGCAGTATAGTGCAAGGTTTCAGAGAAAAAGGGGACGGGTTACTCTGTCCACTCCCGCAAGCTCCCGCATTCTAGTACCAGAGTGAGAGTGGAGAGAGCGCCTGTCCCCTTTTTCGATTTCCGGTCAGACGCGGTCTTGATCGGCGCGCCAGTTCTTCACCGATTTCTTGATCTCATTCGGCGGCATGCTTCCTTCGGCTGCCTTGCGCGCCAGTTCTGCGAACTCCGAGTCGGAGGCGAATCGCAGGGCGACAATCTGCTTCATCGTAAGGCGCGGATCCAGTAGCTTGCCGGTCAACGCGACGTGGCGCAGATTCTCTTCTGCCCGGATCGCCCGGTCCTGCACGCCCATCGCGAACGTCCTGGTGAAGTAGAACAGCAGCACCAACGCCACCGTGATGGCCGTAATCAACGAGGCATTGTAGATGCGCTTGTGATCTCCCAACGACCGCCCAAGGTTGACCAACGATCCGATAAAAGTCAGGACGATGATGCCAGACAGCACATAGTGGAACATGGGCACAAACTTCGCGTGTTTGGCGTAGCTTTGCTCTTGCATTTGCGGTTAAGGGCTCCTACCCTGTGCGCTGATTATAGGCTGTCGTGGAGCTCAGTCGCCCGTAGCGACCGGTTCCGGCTCGTGCGCGATCCGGCTGGGGATGCGTTTGCTTCCCAACCGCGTCTGGAGCGCGGCCATATAGGTGTAGAACACAGGCGTCAGATACAGCGTGACCAGCTGCGAGAACATCAGGCCGCGCACCACCGCCAGGCCCAGCGGCTGCCGGGCTTCGCCACCAGCTCCGTAACCCAACGCAATGGGCACCGCGCCGAACAGCGCCGCCATGGTGGTCATCATGATCGGACGGAAGCGGATCAGGCAGCCCTGGTAGATCGCCCTAATCGGCTCCAGGCCCTGATTGCGTTCGGCGTCCAGCGCGAAGTCGATCTGCATGATGGCGTTCTTTTCCACGATGCCGATCAGCATGATCAGTCCCACGAACGCATAAATGTTCAGGTCCATGTGGAACAGGTACAGCGTCGCCAGCGCGCCGAATCCGGCCGAGGGAAGTCCGGACAGAATGGTCAGCGGATGGATGTAGCTTTCGTACAAAATGCCCAGTACGATGTAGACGACGAAGATGGCGACCAGCAGCAGCACCCAGGTATCGCCCAGTTGCCCCTGGAAGGCTTTGGCCGCGCCCTGCCAGTTGGTGCCGACCTCGGGTGGCACGTTCTCCGCCGCGATCGCCTCAATCTTTTCGAAGACGTCGCCGAGCGATGCGCCAGGCGCGAGATTGAACGAGATTGTTGCCGCCGAAAGCTGCCCGTAGTGGTTCACCGACTGCGGCCCAACCTCCTGCTTCACGCCCGCCAGCGTGTCCAAAGGAATAAGGTTACCGTTATCGGCCTTGAAGTACAGCAGGGACAAAGCGCGCGGATCTGACTGGAATTCCGGCTTCAGTTCCAACAGCACTTTGTACTGATTCGACGCGCCATAAATCGTCGACACCCATCGCGGACCGTACGCATCGTAGAAGGCGTTTTCGATCTGGCTGGCATTCACCTGCATGGCGGCGGCTTTGTCGCGGTCGATGTTGACATTGATCTGCGGGCTGTTGATGGCCACATTGGAGGTGACATCTTCCACGCCGGGGACGCCGGAGATCAGCTTTTCCAGCTTCTCGGCCGTAACGTAAAGCTGGTTCTTATCGGAGGACTGCAGCGAGAACTGGTACAAGCTCTTGGTGATCTGGCCGCCAATCCGCACGGTCGGCGGATTCTGCAGATACACGCGCATGCCCGGAAGGTTATCCAGCTGCGGCCGCAAGACCGCGATGATGTTTTCCACCAGCTCTTTCCGCTGGGCACGAGGTTTCAGGCGCACTACGAGCTGCCCGAAGTTGGGTCCGCCGAGCGAGTTGGAGGCGGTGCCTCCCACCGATGAAGTGAAGGCTTCCACGTTGGGGTTGCGCCGCACGATCTCGGCCACCTCGCTCTGATACTGCACCATCTGATAGTAGGAAGTGCCCTGCGCCGCCTCGGTAATCACCGATAACTGGTCGGTGTCCTGGTCGGGGATAAAGCCTTTCGGAATCTTGATGAACAGGTATACGGTTCCCACCAGAACGGCTGCGAACACCAGCATCGTGGCGGGCCGGTAACGCAGAACCACTTCCAGCGTGCGTTCGTACACCCGCAGCATACCTTCAAAGAACTTTTCTGTGATGCGGTAGAACCAGGAATGCTCGCCGTGCTTGACGCGCAGGAACCGGCTGCAGAGCATCGGCGTAAGCGTTACCGACACCAGTCCCGAGATCAGGATGGCCACGCATATGGTGACTGAAAATTCGCGAAACAGGCGCCCCATGATGCCGCCCATGAACAGCACGGGAATGAAAACAGCGGTGAGCGACAAGGTCATCGAGACGATCGTGAAACCGATCTCGCTCGATCCGATCAGCGACGCGGTCAGTGGCTTCTTCCCTAGCTCCATGTGGCGGAAAATGTTTTCCAGCATCACGATTGCGTCGTCCACCACGAAGCCGACCGATAAAATCAGCGCCATCATGGACAAATTGTCCAGGCTGTAGCTGAGCATGTACATGATGGCGAACGTGCCTACGATCGAAAACGGCAGTGCCAGGCTGGGAATCACGGTCGCCGACACATTGCGCAAGAACAGGAAGATGACGCCGATCACCAGGGCCAGCGTCATCAGCATGGTTACTTCCACGTCGGTATAGGAATCGCGAATGGTCTGCGACCGGTCGTACAGAATGTCCATGTGGACCGAAGGCGGCAGTTCGGATTGAAACACCGGCAGCAGGTTCTTGACGGTATCGGTCACCGCGATGGTGTTGGTGCCAGGCTGGCGCTGGATGGCCAGCACGATGGCGCGCTGCTGATCCTGTCCGGTATAAAACCAGGAAGCCGTCTTATCGTCCTCGACGCTATCCTTCAGCTCACCCAGTTCCTCTAATCGGACCGGCGTGCTGTTGCGATACGCCACCACCAGCGAGCGGTATTGGTCGGCGGTGGTGAGCTGCCCGGAGGTCTGCAAGGTGAACGAGCGCTGCGGTCCAGTGATCTGGCCCGTGGGCAGGTTCACGTTCCACACTTTTAAAGCGGACTCCACTTCGTTGATCCCAATCTTATGAGAAGCCAGTTGATGGGGATCCAACTGCACATGGACGGCGTACTTTTGCGCGCCCAGCACCTGCACCTGCGCCACGCCGGTCACCTGTGAGATGCGCTGGGCAATGCGGGTTTCCGCGTATTCATCCAGCGTCCATAACGGAACCTCCTTGGAGGTCAGCGTCAGGTACAGGATCGGCTGGTCGGCCGGGTTCACGCGGGCAAAGGTCGGCGGCGTCGGCATTCCTTGGGGAAGCTGCCGCGAGGCCTGCGTAATGGCCGACTGCACGTCGATGGCGGCGCCGTCCATGCTGCGGTTCAATGCGAATTCGAGAGTGATCTGGGTGGCTCCCAGCGAGTTGATGGACGTCATCGACTCGATGCCCGCAATGTTGGAGAACTGATTCTCCATCGGCGTCGCGACGGATGCCGCCATGGTGTCAGGGCTGGCCCCGGGCAGGGCAGCGGTGACCTGAAGGGTCGGAAAGTCCACGTTGGGCAGATCGCTGACTGCCAGCTTCTGGTAGGCCACGGTGCCAAACAGGGCGATCGCGCCCATAAGCAGGCTGGTGGCGATTGGCCGTTCAATAAATGGTTGCGAGAAGTTCATGCTTGCCGAAAAAGCCCGGAGCGTTCTAGTCCGAGAACCCTGGGGCGACCTCAGGCTGACCGATCGCCACTTCGCGGTGCTGTTTCATCCGCTTGGTAAATCGCGACATGTACGTGTACACCACCGGAGTGAGATACAGGGTCATGACTTGCGATACCGCCAGCCCGCCAATCACGGTAAGTCCGAGAGGACGCCGAGCCTCACCGCCGGCGCCCAGGCCTAGCGCTACCGGGATCGAGCCCAGCATGGCCGCCGCAGTGGTCATCATGATCGGCCGGAATCGGATGATGCAGCCCTGATAAATGGCTTCCTCCGAGGACATGGCTCCCTGGCGCTCCGCCTGCAGCGCAAAGTCGATCTGCATGATCGCATTCTTCTTCACGATGCCGACCAAAATAATCAGCCCGACGAAGGAGTATATATTCAACTCGCCCTTGAATACGTAAAGCGTCAACAAGGCGCCCAGACACGCCGAGGGCAGTCCCGAAAGAATGGTCAGCGGATGAATGTAGCTTTCGTACAGCACTCCCAGCACGATGTACACCACCAGAACCGCCACCAGGAACAAAGTGCTCAGGTTGGCCAGCGAATCCTGAAACGCGGCTGCGTTCCCGGAGAAGCGCGCCGATATCGTCGCCGGCAGTGTCTGCTTGGCTAGCTCCTGAAGCTTTTCGGTCACGCTCCCTAAGGAGATGCCCGGCTTGAGATTGAACGAAACTGTGACGGCGGGAAGCTGCCCGGCATGCGAGATGCTTTGCGGACCCACGTCTTCCTTGATCTTCGCGAGGGAATCCAGAGGAACCAGAACTCCGGTGTTGGTCTTGAAATAGATCTTGGATAAATAGTCCGAGAAGGCCTGGTATTTCTTGTCGACTTCCAACACCACCCGATACTGGGATTTCGATGTATAGATGATGGAGGCGTAACTGGGACCGTACGCGCCATACAAGGCGTTCTGGATATCGCTGGGATTAAGGCCGTACAGCGCAGCGCGCTCGCGGTCGATCTGGACATTGATGCGCGGGCTGCGATATTCCAAATCCGTATTGACGTCCTGCACCTCAGGCACCTTGCGCACTTCTTTTTCGAGCAGCGCCGCCTGGATATATAAATCTTCAGTGTCGGGACCCTGCAGCGTAAAGTCATAGTTGCTGCGGGAATTAAAGCCACCGCCGCCGATTCGAATAGGCGGCTGGACGTTCGGGAACACGTTGAAACCGGGGATGCTGGAAATCTTAGGCCGCAAACGCTCGGCCACCTGCTGGGCGGTGGATTTCCGCGCGGGATGGGCCCGCAGCATCACAAAAAAGCGCGCGCTATTGCCGTTTCCGGCGTTGGTCATGAAGGCTTCGACGTCGGGATCCTTGCGGACGATATCGGCGATGCCCTTCTGGTACTCCACCATCTTGTAGAAGGAGGTTCCCTGCGCCGCCTGAATGTTCAACTGCATCTGATCGTTATCAGCGTCGGGGATGAATCCCTTGGGAACTTTTTGGTAGAGGAACCAGGTGGCTCCCAGGACCGCGAAAAACAGCACCGCCATGACCGGGCGATAGCGCAGAACGCCGCGCAGGGTCCAGCCGTAGAACCGCAGCAGGCCATTATAGATCCGATCCGTGGCGCCATAGATCAAACCATGCTTCTGAGTACCTTCGCGCAGCAGCCGGCTGCACAGCATGGGAGTCAGAGTGATGGATACGACACCCGAAACCAAAATGGCCGTGCAGATGGTCACGGCGAATTCCCGGAACATCCGGCCCAGCGTGCCGCTCATGAACAGAATCGGAATGAATACCGCCGCCAGCGATAGCGTCATCGAGAGGATCGTGAAACCGATTTCCTGCGATCCTTTGTAGGCGGCCGCCATGGGACTCAGGCCGCTCTCAATGTGACGAACGATATTCTCCAGCATGACGATGGCGTCGTCCACTACAAAGCACACCGAAAGAATCAGCGCCATCATCGAAAGCGTGTTGAGGCTGAAGCCCAGCAGCGCCATCACCACCAGCGTTCCCAGGATCGAAAAAGGCAGCGCCATGGCCGGAATCAAGGTCGCCCGTCCGCTGCGCAGGAACGCGAAGATGACAATCACCACCAGCAGGAGAGTGAATCCCATGGTGGTCTGAAAGTCGGTGAACGCGTCCCGGATCAGCTTGGCGCGGTCGCCGCGCGTCGCGAAATGCACCGAGGGAGGCAACTGCGCCTGAAAGGAGGGAAACAGGGCTTTGACCGCGTCCGATACTTCGATGGTGTTCGCGCCGGGCTGCTTCATCACCTGCATCTGGATGGCGCGTTCCATCTTGCCGCCGGTATACATCCAGGCAGCGTTCATGTCGTTCTCGACGCTATCCACCACCTTGGCAACTTCACTAAGCCGCACCGGTGTTCCGTGGCGCCATGAGATCACGATGTCGGCGAAGCCGGCTGCGTCATGCAGCTCCCCGTTGGTCTTTAGCGTGAACGCCTGACGGGGCCCGTACATGGTTCCGGTGGGCGAATTCGGATTCCAATTCGAGATAGCCTGGCTGACTTCGTTGATGCCGATTTTCTTGCCCACCAGCTTGTCAGGATCCAATTGGACGCGAACGGCGTACTTGGTGGCTCCGCCTACTTGCACCTGCGACACGCCGTTCACCGTTGAAATGCGTGGCGCAATCAGAGTCTCGGCGTAATCATCCAGTTGCGCCAGAGAAATCGCATCCGAGGTAAGCGTGAGGTAGAAAATGGGCTGGTCCGAGGGGTTTTGCTTCTTAAACGACGGCGGGGCCGGCATGCCGGCGGGCAGCAGCGGCACGGCCTCGGCGATCGCGGTCTGCACATCCACCGAAGCTCCGTCGATATCCCGGCTCAGGTCGAACTGCAGCGTAATGGAAGTCTGCCCTGTGGAACTCTGCGAGCGCATCGAGTCGATGCCGGAGATGGCGGTGAACTGCCGCTCGAGCACCGTCGCCACCGAGGATGCCATGGTGTTGGGATCCGCTCCGGGCAGGTTTGCCTGCACCTGGAGGGTCGGCATCTCCACGTTGGGCATGTCGCTCACCGGAAGGCTGCGGTATGCGACTACGCCGAACAGCGCAATTGCCGCCATCAGCAAGCTGGTGGCGATCGGCCGCCGGATGAAAACTTCCGAGAAGTTCACACGCTCTCCTGGATTGCCGGTTTACGGCGACGATCGCGGACGGCCTTCTCCGGTCTGTTGACCGCGGACCTGCACTTTGGATCCCGGCTGAAGGCGCAGTTGGCCTTCCGTCACTACGGTTTCCCCGCCTTTTAATCCATCATCGATCACCATGTCCTGATCGATGCGCGGGCCGGTTTTCACCGGGCGCACGGAGACTGCGCGATCTTCCCCGACAACGTACACGTAGGTTCCATCCTGACCGGTCTGCACGGCCTGATTCGGAACCACGACGGCGTTATTGCGGGTGGTTAGCCGCAGCCCGACGTTGACAAACTGTCCCGGCCAGAGCTTATGTTGCTTGTTGGGGAAAGTGCCCTTCAGCTTGATGGTGCCGGTGGAGGTGTCTACCGTGTTGTCGATAAAGGTCAGCTCGCCGGTTTCGACGCTCCCGCTGCCATCCTGCGCGCGCGCGGTAACTGCCAGCTTGTTGGCTTCCGAATAGCGCTTGATGTCCGCCAGACGAGCTTCCGGAACGGCAAAGGTGACATAGATCGGTTCCACCTGATAAATAGTAGCCAGGTCAGTGGTATTCGCCGTGATAATGTTGCCGGCTTTTTGCGAGATGTTGCCGGTGCGACCACTCTGCGTGGCCTCGACAGTGGTATAGCCGATCTGAATGTTCAGATTGTTGATGGCGGACTGGTCGGCTGAAATCTGCGCTTCGGCGCTGCTGATCGAGGCGCGATCGGCTTCCAGTACCTGCATCAGCGCGGCAGCCGCGCTCTTCAGTTGCTCGCCTTGCTCTTTGGCGAAAACCCCTTCGGTCACGCCTTTTTGATAGCGCTCTGCCTGATCCCGGGCGTAATTGGCACTGGCCGTATCCCGAGCCAATTGCGCTTGCGCCTGCTTCAGCAGCGCGGTGCTTTTCTGCACGTTAGCTTTCGCCGAATTCATCTGGCCTTCCAGGGGCTTAGGGTCGATGACGAACAATAGATCGCCCTTCTTGACGTAATCGCCTTCGCCGAAACGCACCTCATTCAGCATGCCGCCGGTTTGCGCGCGAACGGTGACAACGGAGTAGGCCTCCACGTTGCCGACCACGGTGATATCCACCGGAACGCTCTTCAACACGGCATCCGCGACCTCCACCGGAACTGGTCCGCTATTGCCCGCGTTCTTGCCTTTGCCCTTGCCTCCTTTGCCGCCCTTACCGCCATCCGTGGCTGCATCCGGCGAGGATCCGCAGCCAGCCAGGCAAATGGCAAGCAGTAGGGCAGCCATCAGGCCGCCGAGTAGTCTCGAGGGGTGTAAACAAGTTGATTTCACGCAGCCTTCAGTATACTGCCCAGACAGGAGTTACGTATTGGTAATATGGCAGGGACAGACATATAGAAATGGCGGGCTTCCCGTGGTTTAGGTTACCGAAATTGAGTCAAGAAGATAGGACCCTTCTGCCCCCCTGCCATTCTGGAACACCACGCGCAAGTGGTGGTCCAAGCTGCCGGTCGACTGTGAAATACTGAAAAATCAACCTCTTGCAAAACAGCCTGATTATCGCTATTGATGGTCCCGGTGGGTCCGGAAAGAGCACCGTCGCCCGTGCGGTAGCCCGGCGGTTGGGGTTCACCTATATCGATTCCGGCGCCATGTACCGGGCCGTGGCTCTATGGGCCCTTCGCCTGAGTATGCCCCTCGACGATCTCCATCGCTTGGAACAACTTGCGCGTGAAGCCCGCATCGAGCTTCCCAACGACCGAGTGCTCCTCAATGGCGAAGATGTAACGGCCGAAATTCGAGAGCCGCGCGTCAGCGAAGCCGCGTCACAAGTCGCTGCCTGCCCAGGAGTTCGCCGGGCAATGCGCGACGAACAGCGCCGTATCGGCTCGGCTGGTCCGGCTGTGATGGAGGGCAGGGATATCGGCACCGTAGTTTTCCCCGACGCCCGCGTGAAAATCTTCCTGGACGCCCAGCCTGAAAAGCGCGCGGAACGTCGAGCCGCGGAACTCGGTACCACTGTGGAAGAAGTCGCTCGCGAGCTAGCCGCGCGCGACGAGCGCGATCGCAGCCGCATCGAAGCTCCTCTGACCCAGGCTCCCGACGCGGAATATCTGGACACCACAAATTTGACGCTCGATCAGGCCGAGGAAGCCGTGCTGAAGCTGGTGCGTGCGCGCACATCCAATGGGAAGGATCACAAAGTACAGGCGTGAGGCTCTATTGATAGGGGATTTACTCGTCATGAAATTCGGCGGAACCAGCATGGGTTCAGCCGACCGTATCGCCGTAGCCGCCCGGCTTACCGCCGAGCAGCGCGCCAAACGTCCGGTGGTCGTGGTGGTC
>Ga0207674_10003434_pt1 | contig 19396 bp, 14 predicted proteins | sample KBSCornC72_FD_184303 | JGI IMG/M metagenome (GOLD analysis project Ga0207674, IMG submission 184303) | Corn rhizosphere microbial communities from Kellogg Biological Station, Michigan, USA - KBS Corn C7-2 (SPAdes) (version 2) | ecosystem: Host-associated > Plants > Roots > Rhizosphere > Soil ... | reverse complement strand
CTCCGCCGAGCCCGCCGATGGACGGGTCGGGCTCGGCTGGACCGACCTGCACGGCCGCAGCTGGAACCTCACCGACCTGCTCGATGACCGGGTATACGAGCGGAGCGGCGACGAACTGGCTGACCAAGGACTATTCGTCGCCCTGCCGCCCTGGGGCTGCCATCTGCTCGCCATGCTGTAACGCACGTCCCCGCGCCAGAACGGGATCAGCGCGGGTTCCTGGTCACTGGCTGGACTGTTAGATTGGTTCTGCACCGGCCTGCGGGCTCGGCCGAGATCCGAGAGGGAGTTTGGCATGGCGGCGACCCAGCCAGAATCGGACGGCGACGAGCTGGGCCCGGTCGATTTCCTCGCGATCGAGTTTCCGGGCGGTCGGCTCACGGCTCCGGGCTTTGAGAAACTGCTTGGCCTGGCCGACCAGGGCATCGTCGACATCCTCGACATGGAGTTCATCGCCAAGGACGCCGGGGGCACAAGCAAGAAGGTTGACGTCTGGGAGTTCGCCGTTCCCGCCGGTGTCGACCTGGCGGTCTGGGCCGGGGCGTCGTCGGGCTTGCTCGATGACTCAGACGTCGCCGAGATCTCCGCGGCGATGCAGCCTGGCAGTGTCGCCGTTGTCGTGATCTACGAGAATCGGTGGGTTCTCGGCTTGGTGGACGCCTGGCGGCGTGACGGCGCGCGGCTGATTGCCGACGGCGGATTGTCCGCGGACGACATTATCGCTGCCCTTGATGCGGCCGAGTCCTCCTGACGCTAGCGACGAGGAGATCACCTATGGGCCTCTTGAAGACCGCCGCTAAGGTCGCGGTCGCCAGTTCCGTGCACGGCCGGATTCAGCGTCGGCAGCAAGCCCGGTGGGCTGCGCAGGATCAGGCCCCGGCGGACGTGCCCACCCCGCCGCCGCCAGCACATTACGCGGCCCCGGCCCAGCAGGCCTACACCGAGCCCGTCCCGCCGCAGGCACCAGCCGCCCCGGCGCCGCCCACCGACATGAATGACCGGCTTGCCCAGCTGAAGCAGCTCGGCGAGCTGTTGTCGGCGGGCATCCTGACCCAGGCCGAGTTCGAGCAGCAGAAAGCCCGCATCCTGAACGGCTGACCTGGCGGCCGCCGCAGCCGAAGCAGGTCGACCACACCGCGATTCCCGGCACTTGAATTTAGGTTCATGTCGTGTTATCGCCACTCATCGTTTACCTTTAATTGCTGGTAAGTTCATCGAAGGGCCGAAATCCCGGCCGGCGCGGCTTGTTTCCTGATTGTCAATCACCCGTGATGGGCGATGACGTGTCCTTGTATCGCTGGTAACACTCGATACACGATGAGAATGAATCCACGGTCGCGGAGATGACGAGCCTGCCAAGGTGGCGCACCAAAGAAGCGGCCAGCGTGGCGGGCTCGGTGAAGAGCTTCAGAACGTGTCTAGTCCGAAGGGCAGCTGACGGCTCATGCGGCAGGTATCTCATTGTGGCCGGGTGATGCGCCGTCCCGGTCCCGCCGATCGGCGACGAAGGGACAGAGAAACATGCCTGATGAGCCTGATTCGCCGGCCCTGGCCGATCCGGCCTTGCTGACCGCCGAGGAGCAGCGGCTGCAGGAGGCCCGGGCCGGCGTTCCGTGGCGGGCCTGGGGACCGTATCTCAGTGAGCGCCAGTGGGGGACGGTCCGGGAAGACTACAGCGACAGCGAGGACGCCTGGTCGTATTTCAGTCATGATCAGGCACGGTCCCGCGCGTACCGCTGGGGGGAGGACGGCATCGCCGGGATCAGCGACGACAAGCAGCGGCTGTGCCTGGCTCTGGCGCTGTGGAACGAGCGGGACCCGATCTTGAAGGAGCGCCTGTTCGGCCTGACCAACGCCGAAGGCAATCACGGTGAGGACGTCAAGGAGTACTACTTCTACGTCGATAACCTGCCGACGCACAGCTACCAGCGCTACCTCTACAAGTACCCGCAGGCCGAGTTCCCCTACAACGAGCTGGTGGCGGAGAACCGGTCCCGGTCCCGGCATGAATTCGAGTACGAGCTCGTCGATACGGGTGTCTTCGATGACAGCCGTTATTTCGACGTCGAGGTGGAGCACGCCAAGGCCGGCCCCGAAGACATCCTCTGCCGCATCACCGTGTACAACCGCTCGCCGCAGGACGCCGCGCTGTACGTGCTGCCGACGCTGTGGTTCCGCAACACGTGGTCATGGGGAGATCGTGACCCCAAGCCCCGGATCGCCCGCGTCCCAGGGTCCGGGCCGGCAGATCCGGTCGTCCGGGCCGAACACCATCAGCTCGGTGTTTTCTACCTCTACGCCCAACCGGAAGCGACGCTGCTGTTCTGCGAGAACGAGACGAACGCGGCGCGGGTCCCCTGCGGCGAGCCGACCACGCGCTTTCCCAAGGACGGCATCGGCGACCATCTCCTGCATGGCGCCGGCACCGTCAATCCCGATGCTGAGGGAACCAAGGTGGCGGCGCAGGTCCGGCTGGCCGTGCCGGCCGGCGGCCAGGCGGCGGTGCTGGTGCGGCTCACCCGAGAGGGGCCGGAGACGCTCACGGCGCCGCTGGCCGGCGCGGATGCGCTGATCGCGCGGCGGCGGGCCGAGGCGGACGAGTTCTACGACGCCATCACGCCGCCGGCGGTGACCGACGATGCGAAGACGGTGATGCGCCAGGCGCTGGCCGGGATGTTGTGGTCCAAGCAGTGCTATTACTTCGACGTGGACCGCTGGCTGCGTGAACGCCACGTGCACCCGCTGAGGGCGCCGACCCGGCGGGGGAGCCGCAACGAGTCGTGGTTCCACATGGTCAACCATGACGTCGTGTCCATGCCCGACAAATGGGAGTACCCGTGGTATGCCGCCTGGGACCTGGCGTTCCACTGCATTCCGCTGGCCATGGTCGACCCTGAATTCGCCAAGAGCCAGCTCGACCTGATGCTGTCCGAGGGCTACCTCCACTCGAGCGGCCAGATGCCCGCGTACGAGTGGAACTTCGGGGACGTGAACCCCCCGGTCCACGCCTTCGCCACGCTGTTCCTGGCGAACCTGGAGGCCGACCTGGGCAAGGTGGACCTCCCGTTCCTGCAGGAGAGCTTCGCGAAGCTGCTCCTGAACTTCACCTGGTGGGTGAATCGCAAGGACCCTTCCGGCCGTAACGTGTTCGAGGGCGGCTTCCTCGGCCTGGACAACATCGGCGTGTTCGACCGCAGTGCGGTGCTGCCGGGCGGCGGGCGGCTGGAGCAGGCGGACGGCACGGCCTGGATGGCGATGTTCAGCCAGAACATGCTCGAGCTGGCCCTGATGCTGCTGGACCACGACGAGACCTACCAGGGGTTCGTGCTGAAGTTCGTCGAGCACTTCTTCTGGATCGCGGCCGCGGTGGACCCGCTCGGTGAAAACCCCGACGAGATGTGGGACGAGGAGGACGGCTTTTTCTACGACGTGCTCCGCCTGCCCGACGGCACGGGTGCGCGGATGAAGGTCCGGTCCCTGGTGGGGTTGCTGCCGCTGTGCGCCACCACGGTGATCGAGGCCGACGTGATCGACCGTTATCCTCACATCGCCGAACACGTGGCTACCTTCCTCCGGCGCAACCAGGACCTGCTGGCCAACATCGCCGACCCGTTCGTGCCCGGCGTCCAGGGGCGGCGGCTGCTGTCCCTGGTGAACGAGGACAAGCTGCGGCGCATCCTGGCCCGGATGCTGGATGAGGAGCGGTTCCTGGGGCCGCACGGCATCCGCTCCGTCTCGCGCTGGCACCTCGAACATCCCTATACGGTCAACGTGGCCGGAGGCGAGTACTCGGTCCAGTACGAGCCGGCCGAGTCCACCACCGGCATGTTCGGCGGCAACTCCAACTGGCGCGGGCCGGTCTGGTTCCCGGTCAACCTGCTGCTGATCCGGGCCCTGCTCCAGCACTACCGGTACTACGGCGACGACCTGAGGGTCGAATGCCCGACCGGCTCCGGGACGATGATGACGCTGTTCGAGGTGGCCGAGGAGCTGACCCGCCGCCTGGTCGGCACCTTCCTGCGGGACGGTGACGGGCAGCGCCCCGTCTACGGCGGGACCCGGCTCTTCCAGGACGACCCGCACTGGCGTGACCTCATCTTGTTCTACGAGTACTTCCACGGCGACAACGGAGCCGGGCTGGGTGCCTCCCACCAGACCGGCTGGACCGGCCTCGTGGCCCGGCTGATCCAGAGCATGGGTCAGTTCGACGCCGATACCGTGCTCGAGGACCGGCAATGGCCGATGGCCCGGCCGTACCGGCGCCTCGCCGCGGCGTCCATGCCCGACGTCGCCACGGCTCGTGAAGCCCGTGGCGTCACCGAACCGCGGTTACCCCGGCCCGGTCAGCCGCGAAGGTGATCGGGTCAGCCCGCAGCCTGCAGCCCGGCGAGTGCCTCGCGCGCGTCGTCCGCGATCGGCGGCGGCACGTCGTCCATGGTCAGCACCTTCTCCAGGGCCCGGGCGTACGCCACGTCGTAGGCCCGCTCCGCGTCCGCGGGCACGTCTGGCACCACCCCGGTGCCCTGCCAGTTCGTGCCGGTCACCGGGTTGACCGAGCGCGCGAACGGGATGCCGATGTGCACCGCGGCGCTGATCGGGAAGCCCCGGGTCGGGTGCGCGCCGCCTCCGGTCGTCTCGCCGACCACCGTGGCCCGGCCCAGAGCCTGCAGCGTGTAGGCGAAATCCTCGCCCCCGGAGAACGTGCGCCCGCTGGTCAGCACGAAGACCGGACGGTCCAGGTAGCGGGTCCCCGGCACATAGGGCAGCGCCCAGAACTGCCTGGTCTCGCCGGTGTCGGCGTGGAAGATGTCGTTGAGGTGGGTGGGCCGCTCGTCGAGCAGGTAGCTGCACCAGAAGACCACGCCCTCGGGCGCGCCGCCGCCGTTGTGCCGCAGGTCGATGATGAGCGCGTAGGTCCCGGCCACGAGTTCCATGGCCGCGCCGATGGCCGGGCCCGCGTTGGCCGGGACGGCTACCCGGCGCACGTCCAGGTAGCCGACGTTGCCGTCCAATCGCTCGACCTGCCGGATGCCGAAGTTGTCCAGCCGCCCCATCCGCCGCATGGCCAGCCGCCTGGCCTCGTGGTCCTTCGGCTCCTCGGGTTCTCCGATCCGCTGGCGACGGGGACCTGGACCGCCGCCGAACACCACGCGCAGGTGCCGGTCCCCGGTGATCTCCTGCAGGTCCCTGGTCAGCCGCTCGGTCAAGGTGATCTCGTCCAGGTCGTCGTACTCGCCGGCCTCCAGCCGCGCCTCGATCGCGGTGGCGGCCTGCCCGGCCTGCTCGGGGAACACGTAGTTGGCCCGCAGCAGCTCCAGGGCCTTGGTCACGATCTCGCGTCCGGACAGCTGCTCGGCGGCCAGCGACCCGTCGTCGGGCACGCTGATCCGCGGCGCGCCGGGCTGGTCGCCAGGAGAATCGATGGTGAACTCGAGCAGCCGGGCCGCGGGCAGCCGCAGCGAAAGCTCGCGCCGGATCGCGTCGATCCCTTCCTGGTGGGCGCTCTGCCACGCGGTCAGACCCGGCTCGTCTGACGCCTCGACGAACACCCGCACCAGGAGCTGGCCCGGCTCGATCGCCGGGTCGTCGCCGTGCTGCAGCAGCACGGCCCGCTGCACCGCCCCGGCGCTGAAGCGCTCCTGCATCTCGTGGTTGATGACTCGTTCCACCATGGCCTGCTCGGCCCGTTCCATGGCGCCTCCGCCCGTCGGCTCCCCGGTCACCTCGTCAAACGCCGCGGCCCGCGGGACGGTTCCGGCCGGCCGGACGGGTGCTCGCGCGCTCGATCACGTGCCAGCCCGGCGGGTCCTCGGACCCGGCGGGCGGGGGCAGGCCGAGGGCGATGCGGGCGCAGCGCTCACCCTGGTCACGCAGCGACTGCCGGACGGTGGTCAGTCCCGCGGGCGCGGCGGCGTCGGTGTCGTCCCAGCCGGTGATGGCCACGGCGCCGGGCACGGCGCGGCCGGTCCCGGCCGCGGCACGGAGCGCGCCGAGGGCAAGCTCGTCGCTCATCGCGGTGATCGCGTCGGGCGGGTCGTCACCGCGGAGCAGCTCGTCGGCGAAGGCCTCCCCGAGCCCGGTGGCGTTGGCCTGGCACACGGCGACCCGCAGGCCGGCCGGGTCACCTCCGGCCTCGCGCCACGCGTCGAGGTAGCCGTTCCACCGGTGCCGGGTCACCGGGTAGGTCACGGACGGACCGGGCGCCCCGGTGAGCAGCGCCCGGTCGCGCTCGCGGTTGACCGGGAAGCCCAATACGACGGGTCGGGCCGCGCCGGCGAAGGCCACCCGGCCGATCGCGGCGGCGGCGGTCCGGTCGTCGATCCCGACCACGGGCAGCCCGGGCCGCCGCGGGCCTGCGTGCACGACGGCCGGGAGCCCGCTGGCCGCGACCGCGTCCAGGACCGGGTCGTCGTCGCTGGTGGTCCACACGATGAACCCGTCCACCACGGCGTCGGCGACCCGCTGCACGTCGCTGGCGGCCCCGGTGATCGGGACCAGCGTGAGACCGACGCCCTCGGCCGCGCAGACGTCCGCCACGCCGGCCAGCATCCGGGCCGCCTGCGGGTCGTCGAAGGCATAGGTCAGCCGCTCGCCGAGGATCACCCCGAGGCTGCCCGCCCGGCCCCGCCGTAGCGACCGGGCGCCGGGATGCGGGCCGGGATAGCCGAGCCGGTCGGCCGCCGCGCGCACCTTCGCCGCGGTACCCGCCGCGACCCGCTCGGGCCGCGAGTAGACGTAGGACGCCGTCATCACCGACACCCCGGCCGCCTCGGCGACCTGGCGCAGGGTAGGCCGGCTCCGTGGTTGGTCCATGTCCTACACTGTAGTTGTGTATCGATACACAAATCGAGACCTGGCCCTGGCGAGCCGGCCGCGGACCGCGGAGGCTCGTCCTCCCGGCACGGTTTCTCCCCGTGGCGAGGACTTCCGCCGGGACGCCCCCACCCTGCTCTGCTACGGCGCGATATCCGTCTACGCGTTCTGGCTGTACGCGTACGGGCCGGCCCTAACCCTCCTGCGGACCGAACTGCACTTCTCCTACACCGTGCTCGGCGTGTACTCGGCGCTGTGGTCGGTCGGCGCGGTCGTCACCGGGGCCAGCTTCGCCCGGCTCGCCCGCCGCCTGCCCCGCGCGGCGCTGCTGTGGTACTCGGCGGCCGGCGCCGTCGTCGGCGCTGCCCTGTTCGCCGCGGCCCGCACTGTCGCGCTGACCATGCTCGGCGGCGCGATGCTCGGCTTCGCCGGCACGGTCCTGCTCACGTGCGCCCAGGCCGTCTTGTCCGACGGGCACGGCCCGCGCCGCGACCGCGCGCTGACCGAAGCCAACGTCGGCGCGGCCGGCTGCGCGGTGCTCGCCCCGCTGCTGCTCGGCCTGCTCCAGGGCACCCCGGCGGGCTGGCGGCCGGTGCTGGCCCTGCCCGCCCTCGCCCTGGCCGGCCTGTACCTGCGCTACCGGCGCGAGCCGCTGCCCGCCGGGCCGGCCGGGCGGGCCGCCCGCGGCCGGCTGCCGCTGTCCTGCTGGCTGCTGGCCACGATGACCGCCATCGGCATCGCGGTCGAGTTCTGCCCGATCTACTTCGGCGCCGAACTGCTCACCGATACCGGGCTGCGGGCCGCCCAGGCCGCGACCGCGATGAGCATCTTCTACCTCGGCATCCTGACGGGCCGGGTCGGCGGCGTGCGGCTCACCCGCCGCGCCGGGCGCACCGTCCCGCTGCTGTGGGCCTCGCTGGCGGCCACCGCCGCCGGGTTCGTGTTCTTCTGGTTGGCTGCCTCGCCCGCCCCGGCCATCGCCGGGCTGTTCCTGTGCGGGCTCGGCGTCGCCAACCTGTACCCCCTCTCGCTGGCCCTCACCCTGGACGCCGGACCCGGCCACGGCGACACCGCCAACGCCCGCGTCCAGCTCCTCGGCGGCGTACTCGTCATCGTCGCCCCCTACCTCCTCGGCAGCCTGGCCGACCAGCTCGGGCTGCGCGCCGCGTTCACCGTCGAGCCGGTGCTCATCGGAGCCTGCGGGCTCCTGCTCCTGGCCGGGCTGCGGCTCAGGGCGTGAGGGCGGGGGCGTGAGGGTTCCGCCGCGGAATGTCAGTGGTCTCTGCTGAAATGAAGGGGTGAGCACCCCGCTCGGACCCCGCCAGCTTGGACCGGCACGGCTCGGCCCGGCACAGCTGGCGCGGTTGCTCCGGCTGCCCGAGCCGACGCCGGAGCAGGCGGCGGTGATCTCCGCGCCGCTCAGCCCGCTGGCGGTCATCGCCGGCGCGGGGTCGGGCAAGAGCGAGACGATGGCGGCCCGGATGGTCTGGCTGGTCGCCAACGGGATGGTCCGCCCGGACCGGGTGCTCGGCCTGACCTTCACCAGGAAGGCCGCGGCCGAGTTCGCCGACCGGGTGCGCTCGCGCCTGGAGCGGCTGCGCCGCGCGGGTCCCTTGAACACCGAGCTGCCCGGCACGAACAAGCCGGGCACCGCGGACACCGAGGACCCGTTCGGCGGGGATCCGGTGATCGGTACCTATCACGCCTACGCGGGCCGGCTGGTCAGCGACAACGCCCTGCGCGAGGGCCTCGAGCCGTCCATGCGGCTGATCACCCCCGCCCTGTCCTGGCAGCTCGCGGCGCAGATCGTGGCGGCCTACGACGGGCCGATGGACGAGATCATCTGGACGCCGCAGACGGTCACCGCGGCCGTGCTCGAGCTGGCCGGCGACCTGGCCGAGCACCTGCGCGACACGAGCGACGTCACCGCCGTCGGCCGCTGGCTCACGGCCGAGCACGACGCGTTGCCGGGGCGTATCAATGCGGCCGTTCGGAAGATAATCACCACCCAGCGCGCCCGGGAGCAGCTTCTGCCGCTGGTCAGCCGGTACGCGGCCGCCAAGGCCGCCCGCGAGGTGCTGGACCACGGGGATCAGGTGGCGCTGGCGGCCAGGATCGCCAGCAGGCACCCCGAGGTCGGCGCGGCCGAGCGCGCCCGCTACCAGGTGGTCCTGCTCGACGAGTACCAGGACACCAGCCACGCCCAGCTGGTGCTGCTGCGCTCGCTGTTCGGCGGCGGGCACCCGGTGACCGCGGTCGGCGACCCGTGCCAGTCCATCTACGGCTGGCGCGGCGCGAGCGCCGGCAACCTGCGCCGGTTCACCGCCGACTTCCCGGTGGTGGCCCGGGTCCGGCCGTTCGGCGCCTCGGCGTCTTCGGGCCCGGCGCCGGTGCTGCAGCTGTCCACCAGCTTCCGCAACTCCGCGCGGGTGCTCGACGCGGCAGCGGCCATCCAGACCGAACTGCGGTACGAGGCGCCCGACGTCCCCCGGCTGACCTCCGCGCCGGACCGGGCCGAGCGGGGCACGGTGACCTGCGCCCTGCTCGACACGATCCTCGACGAGGCCGAGTGGGTGGCGGACCGGGCCGCCGAGCTGCTGGCCGGCGGGCGTGGCATCGCCCCCGACGGGCAGCCGTGGCCCGAGGGCCTGGCCGCCGGGGTGCGGCCGTCGGACATCGCGGTGCTGTGCCGCAAGCGCTCGCAGTTCGTGCCGCTGCGGCACGCGCTGGAGGCCCGCGGCATCCCGGTCGAGGTGGTGGGCCTGGGCGGGCTGCTCGCCGTGCCCGAGGTGCAGGACGTGGTGTGCACGCTGCGGGTGCTGCACGACGCGGGCGCCTCCGACGCGCTGGCCCGGCTGCTCACCGGGCCGCGCCTGCGGATCGGGCCGCGCGACCTGGTCGCGCTCGGCCGCCGCGCCCGCGCCCTGGCCAGCGGCGAGGGCGACGGCCGGGCCGTCACCCGGGCCGCCGCCGTGGAGCAGGACGCCCAGGACGCCCTGGCCGAGGCCGTCACCGACCTGACCGCGGAGACCGGCAGCCTGGTCGAGGCCCTGGACGACCTGGGCGAGCCCGCCGCCTATTCGCGGGCCGGGTACACCAGGATGCACGCGCTGGCCGGCGAGCTGCGGCGGCTCCGCGCGCACATCGGCCGCCCGCTCGCCGACCTGACCGCCGAGGCGGAGCGCGTGCTCGGCCTGGACATCGAGGTGGCCGCGCGGCCCGGGGTGGACCCGGTGGCGGCGCGCGCCGACCTGGACGCCTTCACCGACGTCGCGGACGCGTTCACCGGCGAGGGCGCCGAGCCGACCCTGGGCGCGTTCCTGGCCTACCTGACAGCGGCCCAGCAGGAGGAGTTCGGCCTGGAGACCGGGCGGGTCGGCGACTCGGACTCGGTCAAGCTGCTCACCGTGCACGCGGCCAAGGGGCTGCAGTGGCCGGCCGTGTTCGTGCCCGGCCTGGCCATGGGGGAGCGGTCGCAGGTGTTCCCGGCCCGGCCGCGGGTGTCCACCCGGTGGACCGACAACCCGCGGCTGATCCCGTTCGGCCTGCGCGGGGACGCCGGGGACCTGCCGGAGCTCCTCGGCCTCGACGCCGCCTCGCTGGAGGCCTTCGGTGAAGCGTGCGCGGCCAGGGACCTGGCCGAGGAGCGCCGGCTGATGTACGTGGCCGCCACCCGGGCCGCGTTCTGGCTGGGCTGCTCGGGCTACTGGTGGGGCGAGGGCGGCAGCAGCCGGCTGGGACCCTCGCCGTTCCTGGAGGAGGTGCGCAAGTCCGGCGTGGCCGAGGTCTCGGCGTGGGCCGACGCGCCGGAGCCCGACGCGGAGAACCCGCTGCTCGCCGGCGTGGACGCGGCCGACTGGCCGGTCACCCCGGCGGGTCAGCGCTACGAGGCGGTCCGCGAGGCCGCCGCCCTAGTGGAACAGGCCCTGGCCCAGCCCGCCGCCACGCCGCAGTCGGAGGACCTCGGTGCCCGCGACCTGGAACTGACCGAGGCTTGGGGCCGGGACGCCGGCCTGCTGCTGGCCGAGCGCGCGCAGCGCCGCGGCGACGGCGCGACCCAGGTGCCGCTGCCCGCCCGGCTGTCGGTGTCGTCGCTGGTGACGCTGGCCCGGGACCCGGCCGAGCTGGCCCGGCAGGTGCGCCGGCCGATGCCGCGCCCGCCGGCCCGCCAGGCCCGCCGGGGCACGGCCTTCCACCAGTGGCTGGAGCAGCGGTACGGCCAGCAGCTGCTCATCGACGACAACGCGCTGTTCGGTCCGGAGGACGACGACACGGCAGAGGACGACCTGGCCGCGCTCCGGTCCAGGTTCGAGCAGGGCGAGTGGGCCGAGCGCTGGCCGCAGGCGGTCGAGGTGCCGTTCGAGACCCTGGTCGGTGGCCGGCTGGTCCGCGGCCGGATCGACGCGGTGTTCGCCGACGCCCCCGGGGGCGGCTACGACGTGGTCGACTGGAAGACCGGCCGTCCGCCAGGCTCCGAGGCCGAACGGCACGCGGTATCCGTCCAGCTAGCGGCCTATCGCCTGGCCTGGGCGGCGCTCGCCGGGGTGACTGTCGCCGACGTGAGGGCCGCGTTCTACTACGTGGCCCACGACCAGACCGTCCGCCCGGCCGACCTGCTCGACGAGGCCGGCCTGGCCGCGCTGATCGAGCAGATCCCGACCGAGGCCTAGACGTGTTCTGAGAGCAGGACGGCCAGCGTCCCCGGTTCCAGTGCCTCGAACACGTGCGTCACGTCGCCCGGGTACCTGATGTAGTCGCCCGGTGCGAGCTCGACCGGCTCGCCGGTCACCCCGACCAGGGCCCGGCCGGTGCTGAGCACCACGTGCTCGACCACGCCGGCGTTGTGCGGCTCGGACACCCGCGGGTGTCCGGGGTCGGCCTGGATCCGGTAGATATCGCGGCGCGCACCCGGCGGGCACGCGGCCAGCAGGGTGGCCAGGTAGTCCGCTTCGGCCGCGGCGATCGTGGGACCCTCGTGGGCCCGGATCACCTGGGTATGCGGCCGGGGCGGGTCGAGCAGCCGGGAGAACGGCACGTCCAGCGCGACGCAGATCGCCCATAGCGTCTCCACGCTGGGATTGCCGGTTCCCGATTCCAGCTGGGACAGCGTGGACTTGGCGATCCCGGCCCGGCGGGCCACCTCGGTGAGCGACAGCCCGGTCCGGCGCCGCTCCCGGCGCAGCGAGGCCGCGATGACCTCCAGCGGCGCCTTCTCTGACGCAGTGTTGGCCGATGGGGGGTTCGCCATATAAGTCGATCCGTTCGGTTTGACGAACAGCGGTATAAGTGTTCAGAATATACTTCATGCGTTCGATATGGCGAACCCTCGACCGCCGCGGGCTAGCTGACATCGGGCTGACCTGCCTGGCCGTATTCTTCATCGGCCTGTCCTACGGCGCCATCGCGGTCGCCTCCGGGTTCCCGCTCTGGGTGCCGGCCGTGCTGAGCGTGCTGGTGCTGGCCGGCGCGTCGGAGTTCCTGTTCATCGGGATCGTCGCGGCGGGCGGCAGCCCGATCGCCGCGGCCCTGGCCGGCCTGCTGGTGAACTCCCGCCACCTGCCCTACGGCCTGGCGCTGCCTCCGGGCGTGACCGGCCGGCGCTGGGGACGGCTGCTCGGGACCCACGTGATGAACGACGAGAGCGTGGTCTTCGCCCTGGCCCAGCCGGAGCTTCCGGCCAAGCGCGCCGCCTACTGGGCGTGCGGCCTCGGCGTGCTGGCCTGCTGGCCCGGCGGCGCGGTGCTCGGCGCGCTGATCGGATCCGTGGTGCACGACACCAACGCGTTCGGCCTGGACGCGATGTTCCCCGCGGTGATCCTGGCGCTGATCGTCAAGGACCTGCGAGACGCCAGGACACGGCGCGCCGCGCTGGTGGGCGCGGCCATCGCGCTGGCCACCACGCCGTTCCTGCCCGCCGGGCTGCCGGTGCTGCTGGCCCTGGCCGCGGTGGTGGTGACGCTATGAGGGAGCCCACCACGCTGGTCGTGGCCGGCCTGGCCATCCTGGCCGCCGGCACCTACGCCGCGCGCCTGTCCGGCCAGCTGCTGCGCGCCCGGATCACGTTCCCGCCCCGGGCCGCCAAGCTGCTCGAGGCCGCCGCCGTGATCATGCTGGCCGCCCTGGTCGCCACCACCGCGCTGACCGAGGGCCACGGCTTCTCCGGCCTCGCCCGCCCGGCCGGCGTCCTGGTCGCCGGCGTCTTGGCCTGGCGCAAGGCCCCCTTCCTCGTCGTCGTCCTGGCCGCCGCCGCGGTCACCGCCCTGCTCCGCGTCCTCGGCGTCAGCTGACCCCGCTCACCTCGCCCCGCTGACCTTGGCCCCCGGCTCACTGTGGCCCCCGCTCACCTTGGCCCCGCTCACGCCTGCAGGTAGCGCTCGACGGCCTCGACCTTGGCGGTGAGCGCGCCGGTCACGCCGGGCCGGATGTCCGCCTTGAGCACCAGGCTGACCCGCGGCGCCCGGGCCGCGACGGCGTCCACCGCCCGCTTGACCACCGCCATCGTCTCGTCCCAGTCGCCCTCGATGGTGGTGAACATGGCGTCGGTCTGGTTCGGCAGCCCGCTCTCCCGGACCACCCGGACCGCCTCGGCCACCACCTCGCCGACCGCCTCCCCGGTGCCCAGCGGCGTAACGGAAAACGCGACGAGCACAGCCCGCTCCTCTCCCTAGTAGGACCACCCCTACGCTACCGAGCCGCCCGATCACAACGGCGGAGATACCTCCGTCCGTTCCCCCGGTACTGGTGTGGCTGCTGATGCGGCCTGCGGGGTGTGGCCAGGATCGTGGACAGTTACCCCGGGATTCCCCCGGATTCCGTGATTCCGTGATTCCGGGGTCTGGCCTATATATCTCGGGACGATAACGTCTGCCGGCCGCCGGGCAGTTCTCACCTACCTCATAGGCACCACTGGCCGCTGCCGTCTGCAGGCGGTGCGGGGGTTGTGTGCCCTTACCCCCATTTTGCGGGGGTTGTGTGCCACAGCCCCCGCTACCCGGGCTGGCACGACGGCCGCGGCTATCACGATTTGTGCGCCAGAGCCGGATTACGCAGGCTTTCGGCCACGATCCTGCGTGGCCCTTCCCTGGTCCGCTCAGGCGGGGCTGGCGGGACTGCTGAGGTAATCCGGGGCGTTCGCGCCTGGAGAGGCCCGGCCCGCGCCGCCGCCTGCCGGCACCGAGTTGCCCGCCGCCACCCCCGCGCCGAACCACTGGACCGGTCGCATATCATCAAAAAACCGTGAAAATCCCTGGTCAGGTCGGCATGGTGAGCGAACGTTGTGGCCAAGCGCGCGATTGAAGCCACACAATGACGGGATGACCGGTTCTCTCGTCGCGGCCAGGAAGGCCGGCCGACACGCCGGCCGGGATGCCGGCCGCGACGTCGGCGTGACGGCGCCGACCGACACGGAATCCGGGGCCGGCACGGAATCCCGGGGCTCCGGGTCCGCGCCGCTGCTGACCGTGTCCGGGCTCAACCTCAGCTACGGCAGGCTCCGCGCCCTGTCCGACATCAACCTGACCGTGCAGAGCGGCGAGCTCGTCGCGCTGGCGGGCGAGAACGGCGCGGGCAAGACCACCCTGGTGCGCTGCATCGCCGGCGACGTGGTCCCGGCCAGCGGCGAAATCTACCTCGGCGGCAAGCGGGTGCCGCCGGATCCGGGCGGCGCGGCCCGGCAGGGGCTCGCCGTGGTCTGGCAGGACCTGGCGCTGTGCGACAACCTGGACATCGCGGCGAACATCATGCTCGGCCAGGAGTCGAGGCGGCTGATGCGGTCCGAGGCCCGCTTCCACGCGGCCGCCGCGTCGCTGCTGGCCGAGCTGAGCATCTCGCTGAAGGACACCACCCGCAGCGTGCGCTGGCTGTCCGGCGGCCAGCGCCAGCTGGTGGCGGTGGCCCGGGCCATGGGCCGCCGCCCGCGGCTGCTGGTCCTGGACGAGCCGACCGCCAGCCTGGGTGTCAAGGAATCGGCTCAGGTCGAAGAGCTGATCATGAACCTGCGCGAGCAGGGCACCACGATCCTGCTCGCCTGCCACGACATCGACCAGATGTTCCGGCTCGCCGACCGCATCGTGGTGCTGCGCCAGGGCCGGATCCTCGCCGACCTGCGCCCGGCCGACACGCACCCGGACGACGTGGTCGCGCTGCTCTCCGGTCAGACGATCGACTCCACCGCCCGCCGCCAGCTCACCCGGCTGCACGGGCTGACAGACCGCCTGGTGAGCGCCGACCCGGGCTCGAGCCTGTCGCTGATCCTGTCCGCGCTCGGCGCGGCGCTCAGCACCGAGCGGCTGTGCATTCACCTGGTCAGCGACAGGTCCCTGTTCTGTGCCGCGTCCCTCGGCTTCACCCCCGGCGAGCTGGGACCATGGGACCGGCTGCCGTTCGGCCCCAGCGGTGGCCCAGTGGGCCTGGCCGCGGCCGACGAACGCCCGGTGATCGCCGATAACGTACGGGTTGGCCCGGCCTGGCGGAGCTTCCGCGACCTGGCCAAGACGGTCAGCGTGGCCAGCTCGTGGTCGGTCCCGGTCCTCGGCCCGGGCGGGCTCAGCGGCGTGATCACGGTCTTCCGCACCCAGCACGGCGCGCCCCAGCGGGACGAGCTCGACCTGGTCACCGTCTACGCGGGCTACGCCGCCAGCGCGATCGAACGTGACCGGCTGCTGGACCAGGTGACGACCAGGAACCGGGTGCTCGAGACGATCAGGGAGATGCTGGAGACGCTGGCCGGCCCGGTCCAGGCCGGCGAGGGACTGTCCCTGGCGGTCCAGTCGCTGCGCCGCGGCCTGCAGGCCGAGGAGGTCGCGCTGATCACCCAGCCCGCGGGGCAGCAGGCCGCCTGGCGCGCCTACGCCGGGCCGGACGGCACCGACCCCGCCTCGGCCGCGCGCTCGCTACGGGAGATGGCCGCGGACGCGTTGTCCAGCGCGCATCCTGACGGCGTGGCCAGGCAACTGCGCGGCAGCCGCCGCCACCGGGCCCGGGCGGTGGGGTTCATGGCGGTCGGCGGGCCCACCGTGCTGCTGGCCAGCTGGCGGCGGGTCCCGCCGACCAAGGAGGAGACCGCTTTGATGGAGGACGCGGCGAATTCGCTGCGGCTCGCGCTGGAACGCGAGGAGGCCGCGTATGCGCACCAGGAAACCGCAGCCCTGAGACGATCGCGCGAGCTCCAGCGCGGATTCCTGTCCCGACTCAGCCACGAGCTGCGCACGCCGCTGACCGCCATCAGGGGCTACGCGTCCAGCCTCCTGCAGCCGGACGTGACCTGGGACCGCGACTCCCAGCAGCGTTTCCTGGACCGGATCGCGGCGGAGTCCGCGCGCCTCGGCCGGCTGGTCGACGACCTGCTCGACTTCTCCGCCATCGAGTCGGGCATCATGCGGCTGCAGCGGGACTGGTGCGACATCCGGCTGGTGATCGAGGCGGCGATCGCCTGCCTGCCGCCCGAGCACGCCAAGGAGGTCACGCTGAACTGCGATACGAGCCTGCCCGTGGTGTGGGCCGACCACGACCGGATGGAACAGGTCTTCGTGAACCTGCTGAACAACGCGTTCGGCCACAACCCGCCGGGCACCCGGGTACAGGTGAGCGCCGAGGCCGGCCCGGCCGAGGTGGTCATCAGCGTGCTGGACGACGGCCTGGGCCTGCCGCCGGAGCTGGCCGCCGCGCCGTTCGACCCGGCCCGCCGCCCGCGGGCGAGCACGGGCGCCGGGCTCGGCCTGTCCATCGCCAAGGGCATCGTGCAGGCGCACGGCGGCATGCTCGAGCCGGCCGCGCTGTCCAAGGGCACGTGCTTCAGCGTGTACCTGCCGGTCGAGGGCGAGGCGCTGGAAGCACGGCAGACGGATCGCAAGCCGGCCACGGGGGCAGGACGATGACGGCGATGAACGAGGATGTCCGCAAGACGTGCGCGCTGGTGGTGGAGGACGACCCCAACATCGTGGACCTGATCCGGTCCAACCTCGCCGTCCGTGGCTTCGACACGGTGGTGAGCGTGGACGGCATGCGGGCGCTGCAGCTGCTGGAGACCGAGGACCCGGACATCGTGCTGCTCGATCTGATGCTGCCCGAAGCCGACGGGTTCGAGCTCTGCCGCCAGATCCGCGAGCGCTCTCCCGTGGCCATCATCGTGGTCTCGGCCCGCGGCGGCGAGCGGGACAAGGTGACCGCCCTGCACATGGGGGCCGACGACTACATGACCAAGCCGTTCAGCATCGAGGAGCTGCTGGCCAGGATCACCGCGACGCTGCGCCGCACCCGCCCGGCCGCCCCCGCCGAGCAGCAGGCGCCGCCGGTCATCGTGGTCGGCGACATCGTCATCGACCTGGCCCTGCAGCAGGTCAGGCAGAACGGGCAGCCGGTGCACCTGACCCCGACCGAGTTCGCCCTGCTGCGCGAGCTCGCGGTCAACCGGGGCAAGCTGCTCACCCACGCCCACCTGCTCAGAAGGGTCTGGGGGCACGGCTACGAGACCGAGACCGAGTACCTCCGGGTCTACGTGCGGCGGCTGCGGGCCAAGCTCGAAGCGGAGGACAGCGCCCCGCTCATCCTCACCCAGCCGCGGGCCGGCTACCGGCTGGCCCCCGAATGATTGCGCTAACAATAACGCCCAGGTGACAAAACTAAATCGGTATTAACACGGCATGATCGCTGTTCACGGTATCTTCACGGACCCGCGCCGATGTTAAGGCTACGTTTATTTCTGCCGTCCTAAAGTCATTACCGAGACGCTATGGCCACGACGACCGCCAGGTCAGGGGGTCAGTCTCGCATGCCTGGATGTGACCCGACGGCCCTTCCTTCAGACGCGAGGTGGTTTTTATGATCAAAATAGCCAGGAAAGGGGCTGTTGTAGCATCAGCGTCGCTGGCTTTGTGCCTGGCCGCTGCGGCGTGCAGCAGCAGCTCCTCATCTAGCTCACCCAGCGGTGGCAGCTCCAGCAGCGCCAGCTCCTCATCCGGCGCCACGGTGTCGATCTCCGTGGCCCAGTTCACCCGGGACTTCTCCGCGATGTCGGTCCTGAAACCCCTCGCCGCCGCGGGCAAGGGCAACGTGGCCGTCATCCTCCCCGACACCGTGACCTCGGCCCGGTACGTCCAGTTCGACGCGCCGTACCTGACCCAGGCGCTGACCGCCGCGGGCCTGTCGTCGTCGCAGTTCACCGTGCAGAACGCGCAGGGCAGCGACGCCACCCAGCTCTCCGACGCGCAGACCGCCATCACCAAGGGCGCCACCGTCCTGATTATGGACCCGCTGGACGCCGGGGTCGGGGCGCAGATCGAGACCTACGCCAAGGCGCACGGTGCGGCCGTCATCGACTACGACCGGCTGACCCTGGGCGGCAGCCGCCAGTACTACGTCAGCTTCAACAACGTCCTGGTCGGCACCAAGATCGGCCAGGGCTTCGCCGCCTGCGCCACCGCCTGGAATGTCAGCAAGCCGAACGTGCTGGTGATGAAGGGCGACCCGACCGACAACAACGCCACCCTGTTCGCGCAGGGCTACCTCGGCGTGCTCAATCCGTTCTTCAGCAGCGGCAAGTACCTGAAGGTCGGCGAGCCCGCCGGCACCTGGACCCCGTCGGTGGCGCTGAGCGAGTTCCAGCAGAACTTCACCGCGCACAAGAACATCAATTCGGTCCTCGTCCCGAACGACGCCAACGCCGCGCCGATCATCCACTACCTGCAGACCAAGGGCGTCAAGGCCAAGACCTTCCCGGTTACCGGGCAGGACGCGACCACCATCGGCCTGCAGAACATCCTGGCCGGCTACCAGTGCGGCACCGCCTACAAGCCGATCTACCTGGAGGCGCAGGCCGCCACGGCGCTGGCCATGTACCTGCGGGCCGGCCAGAAGCCGCCGGCCGCCCTGGTGAACGGCAGCACCAACGACTCCAAGTCCAACACCGCGGTGCCGTCGGTCCTGCTCACCCCGAAGTGGGTCACCACCGCCAACATGGCCTCGACCGTCGTCGCGGACAAGTTCGTGACCGTGGCCCAGTTGTGCGTCGGCCAGTACACGCAGCTATGTAAGACTGCCGGGATATCGTAATGAGCAGGAGCTGGACCAACGTTAGGAGGCGCGCCCGGTGACCAATCCGAGCGCGGACGACGCCCGGCCCGCCACCGCGGGCCGGGCGCCGGCTCCTGACCCAAGCCAGCCCGGCCCGGCCCCGCAGGCCCCCCAGGACCCCCAGGCCCCGCGGGATCCGGCCGAAAGCGCCGCCGTCGAGGCTGAGGTCGCCGCGGCCCGGGCCGAGGCCGCCGCCGACGACGCGGAGACGGCCGCCGCCCAGGCCGAGACCGACTTCGCCCGGGCTCCTGCCCCCGCGGCCGCCAACGGCGACGGGCCGCTGCTCCGCCTGGTCGGCCTGGGCAAGAACTTCGGCCCGGTGCGCGCCCTCACCGACATCAACCTGGACGTCCCGGTCGGCCAGGTGACGGCGCTGGTCGGCGACAACGGGGCGGGCAAGAGCACGCTGATCAAGACGATCGCCGGCATCTGGACGCAGGACGCGGGGGAGATCCTCTGGGAGGGCAAGCCGGTCCGGCTGCACTCCCCGAAGGACGCCTCCGCCCTCGGCATC
>Ga0207674_10003429_pt1 | contig 19404 bp, 19 predicted proteins | sample KBSCornC72_FD_184303 | JGI IMG/M metagenome (GOLD analysis project Ga0207674, IMG submission 184303) | Corn rhizosphere microbial communities from Kellogg Biological Station, Michigan, USA - KBS Corn C7-2 (SPAdes) (version 2) | ecosystem: Host-associated > Plants > Roots > Rhizosphere > Soil ... | reverse complement strand
CACTTGACCTTTCCGAGGCCGTTTCCCCATCCAGACCCCAGCACCTCAAACCAGTCGGCCCCGCTCCAAAACCGGCCGCGCCCTGGCAGGCAAGCAAAGAGCCCCAACTCGTGCCGTTCTCCACCGCGCCATTCAATCCCCTGCTCAGGTCCGCCCGCACCAAAGACGAGCCTTCCTTCATCTCCATGCTCTGCGCAAAAGCCAAAGCAGCCGAGTCGCCCAAACCCACCCAGAGGGTCCACAGCTAAATCCAAACCGCAGAGGAACATCGAAAATCGCGACTAAGAAGCACTCTCCAAACTGAGGGAGCAGAGGCCTTCACGCCTCTGACATCGACACTTCATAGACGCGAGCTTTAGCCCCGGAGAATGCCCCTCAGCCCTATCCGTCGAAGACGGACAGGGGAATCCTGTCAAAAACCCGCCTTCATCACAACCGCAATCCATTCGCAACACCCTCAACCACTCAACACCGACTGTCATCCCGAGCGGAGCGCAGCGAAGTCGAGGGACCCGCATTACCCGCCTGCGTTTCTGCTCCGAGGTCCACCCCTAAACCCAAACTGCAGAGGAATCTGCAAAAATCTGCCATGCGAAGGTCCTTCCCCTACAATCGGTATGCATCTCTAAGTTCCCCGCAAGAGGCCAAATGAACCTGACACGAAGAGACTTCTCCCGGCTCGCCGCCCTCGGTGCCGCCGCTCATCTCGTCCCCACTTCTGCCCGCCCTCAAGCCGAAATTGCCCAGAAGAAAATCGGCTACGCCGTCATGGGCCTCGGCCGCATCGCCGGACACTTCATGCCCGGAGCCCGCAACACCACCAACTCGCAGATCACCGCCCTCGTCAGCGGCCATCGCGACAAGGCCGAGAAGATCGCCGCCCAGTACAACATCCCGGCCAGCTCCATCTACAGCTACGAGAACTTTGACCAGATCGCGAGCAATCCGGCCGTCGACGCCGTCTATATCGCGCTCCCCAACTCCATGCACGCCGAGTACACCATCCGCGCCGCCAAGGCCGGCAAGCATGTGCTCTGCGAGAAGCCCATGGCCACCAGCGTCGAAGACAGCGAGAAGATGATCGCCGCCTGCAAAGCCGCGAATAAAAAGCTGATGATCGCCTATCGCTGCCATTACGAGCCAACCAATCTGCGCTCCATCAAGCTCATTCGCGACGGAGCCATCGGCCAGGTCCAGACCATTCAGAGCGCCTTCGGCTTCAACATCGGCAAAGGCGAGTGGCGTTGCAGCAAAGCGCTCGCCGGCGGCGGCCCGCTCTACGACGTGGGCATCTATTCGCTCAACGCCTGCCGCTATCTCACCGGCGAAGAGCCCGACCACATCGCGGCCTATGCCTCAACCATCGACCACGACGGCCGCTTCAACGAAGTCGAAGAGAACGTCTCGTGGACCATGCACTTCCCCTCCGGCATCGTCGCCAGTTGCAGCACCACCTACGGCGCCAACATGCCCGGCTACTTCCATGTCTACGGCGCAAAGGGCTGGATACAGGTCGACAACGCCTTCGCCTACGACGGACTTCATTTGCGGGGAGAACTTTCCGGCAAGCAGATCGACGAGCCCAACACCTCGCACGATCCCTCGCACTTCCAGGCCGAAGCCGATCACTTCTCTCATTGCATCCAGAACAATCTCGAGCCGCAGTCCCCCGGCGAAGAAGGCCTCCGCGATATGCAATACATCGCCCAGATCTACAAAGCCGCCGGCATCAACGCATAACAGGCGGCTCATTTCATCAAGATCGTGGGTGCCCCATTCTAAAGCGTCCGTCAGGACGCTTTAGGGTGGGATGGAGAAACTCCACCGATAGATCATAGTGAGTAAGAGGATCCAGATTGGGTGCCTCCGGTCCCTCGCACGTGAGGACCGGGGACAGATGTGACTGGTTCACTAGCCTTCAGCCCGCGACTTGTCTCCAGCCTCCACCGCCTGCTCCGAAGCCCCGTCCTGATCCGCCGCAACCTCAGTCTGAGCACGAAGCCCGAGAATCTTCCGGTTCTTCTCCGCATCCGCTCCCGATCCGGCGAAATCATCAAACGCCTTCTCGGTCACCTTGATGATCCACTGCTTGATCAGGTTCGCGCCCTCCGCGGCTCCCACCTTGGGATGCTTGATGCAGCACTCCCACTCCAGCACCGCCCAACCTGGATAATCGTACTGCGCCATCTTGCTGAAGATTGCCTTGAAGTCGATCTGTCCATCGCCCAGCGAGCGGAAGCGCCCCGGCCGATCGATCCAAGCCTGGTACCCGCCGTAGACTCCAGCCTTCCCATTCGGCCTGAACTCCGCATCCTTCACATGAAACGCCCGAATCCGATCGTGATAAAAGTCGATGAACTCCATGTAATCGAGCTGCTGCAGAATCATGTGGCTCGGGTCATAAAGGATGTTGGCCCGCTTATGGTTGTTCACCGCCTTCAGGAACCGCTCGAACGTCACGCCGTCATGCAAATCCTCTCCCGGATGCAGCTCAAAGCAAACATCTACTCCCGCTTCATCGAACAAGTTCAGAATCGGAGTCCAACGTCGTCCCAGCTCTTCGAATGCTTCTTCAACCAGTCCCGCCGGCCTCTGCGGCCATGGGTAAAAGTAAGGCCAGGCCAGCGCCCCCGAGAACGTGGCATGCGCTTTCAGTCCGAGGTTGTTGCTCGCCTCCGCCGCCCATTGCAGCTGCTGCGTTGCCCAGGCCTGCTGCTCCTTCGGCCTACCGGCAAGTTCCGCAGGAGCGAATCCGTCCAGCAGCGCATCGTATGCCGGATTGCTCGCCACAAGCTGCCCCTGAAGATGCGTCGACAACTCCGTCAGCTTCAATCCTGCCGCGTCCAGAATGCCCAGCACTTCTTCGCAGTAATCCCGGCTCTCCGCCGCCAGCTTCAAGTTGAACAAGCGGGCGTCCCACGATGGGATCTGCACACCCACAAATCCAAGTTGCGCAGCCCAGCGAGCTATTCCGTCCAGCGAGTTGAACGGCGCCTGATCGTCAGCAAACTGGGCGAGAAAGATCGCCGGCCCAAGTATCGTTTTCATGATGTCGCTCCTATGGATCTTGTCTAAAACTCAACCCAGCTCTGCTTCTTGCTGCTCTCAACCGCGCGATCGATAAACCGCATCCCGCGCACTCCCGCTTCAATACCCGGCAGCGTGGGTGAAAGAACACTCTTCTGCTTCCAGCCAATGAGCGTATCGGCGAACTCGCGATACAACACCGCAAATGCCTCGAGGTAGCCTTCCGGATGTCCTCCGGGCAGCCGCGTCACTGCACGCGCGTCTTCGCTCAGGTAACCACCCGAAGCATGCCGAATCTCCTCTGGCGCATCCAGCCACTTGACGCTGAGCCGGTTCGGATCCTCCTGGTGCCACTCGATCGAACCCTTCTCGCCATAGACCCGCAGCCGCATGTCATTTCTCTCGCCGGCTGCAATCTGCGAGGTCATCAGCACGTTCTGCGCCCCGTTGTCCATGCGCAGCAGCGCCGTGCAATCGTCATCCAGCTTCCGCCCCGGCACGACCGACAACAGCGAAGCGTTTACGGCAACTACCTTCAGCCCCGTCACATATTCGCTGAGATGGAACGCATGCGTCCCAATGTCACCAATGCATCCGCCAGCTCCGCTTTGCGCGGGATCCGACCGCCACGATGCCTGCTTCTGCCCGCTCGTCTCAATCGGATTCGAGAGCCATCCTTGCAGGTATTCGACAGCAATCTTGCGAATCTTTCCCAGTTCCCCGCTTGCGCACATCTGGCGCATCTCACGCACCATCGAGTAGCCCGCGTATGTATGCGTCAAGCCGTATGGGAGGCCGCTCTTCGCAACTGCCTTGTCAAGTTCAACTGCCTCCGCATACGTTGCCGTCGCCGGCTTGTCGCTCATCACCGGGAACCCTGCTTCAAGCGCCGCTACCGCCACCGGCTTGTGGAGATGGTTCGGCGTGACAATGGCCACGAAGTCGATTGCATCTTCGCGCTTCTTCTCCGCCTCAATCATCGCCTTGTAATCGGGATAGGCACGCGCCGGATCGATCTTGTACATCTCGCCCGCGCCGCGCGAACGCTCCGCTGACTGCGAAAATGCTCCCGCTACGAGTTCGATCTTGCCATCCAGTTCCGCCGCAATCCGGTGCACCGGCCCAATGAAAGCTCCCGGTCCGCCACCCACCATTCCCATGCGCAACTTGCGCTGTCCCGCCATCTAAGCTCCTCTACTTTCTTCCGTTGTCACAAAGAAGTCTCAGCCCCGTGGTGAGGCTGAGTCAATACACGACTCTTTTCAAATGGCAATCAGCTGCTCGGCAACTCCGCACGCTTCAGTCCGGGCGCCAAGGTGCGCAGCAGCAATAATGCGACCAGATAAGCGCAACCTGAATAGATAAACAGCGGAACGAACCCTGATTGTGTATGCAAGTCGCGCGCCCGCTGCAGAACATCCCCCGCAATTGGCTGGAAAATCGCTCCGCCCAATGCGCCAGCAACCTGTCCGAAACTCACGACAGTCCCAACATGCTCAGAGGGAAACATGTCCGACGCCGTCGTGAAGATATTGGCCGACCACCCTTGATGCGCAGCCGCTGCGAGCGAAAGGAGGCCAACCGCGAGCCACTCCGAATTCAGGTTCCCCACAATCACCACTGGCAAAACGCAACATGCGCATGTAAGCATCGCGGCCAGCCGCGCTTTCTTCAAATCCATGCCGAGCCGCGTGTAGCCCTTGGGTAGCCATCCACCGTAGACGCTCCCGATCGTCGACACCACGTACACCGCAACCAGCGGCGGACCCATATGCGTCAGGTCAAGCCCAAACCGCGAGTGAAAATATTGAGGAAGCCAGAACAAAAAGAACCACCACACCGCATCGGTCATGAACTTGCCGACCATGAAGGCCCAGGCCTGCCGATACCCAAGCAGCCGCCACCACGCAAACTCCCTCGCGCCTGGTGCGACCACCACCTCGCCACGCGTCCAGTCCATCGACTCGCGCGGCTTGCGATAACGAATCGACCACCACACAATCCAGATGACTGAGAAGACTCCGGTCACCAGGAACGAAGCTCTCCAGCCAAAGTGCAGTGCCACCCACGGCACCACCAGTGGAGCGACAATAGCGCCCACTCCCGCACCTGAATTGAAGATCCCCGTGGCAAGCGCGCGCTCCTTTGGCGGAAACCACTCAGCCGTAGCTTTGATGGCTGCCGGAAAATTCCCGCTCTCTCCTAAACCGAGAAAGAATCGCGCAACCCCGAATCCCATCACGGAACGCACCAGTGCGTGTGCCATGGCCGCCAGGCTCCAAAGCCCGGTGACCAGCGGATATCCCCTGCGGCACCCCAGCCGGTCCACGAGGCGGCCAGCAAACACAACCCCGAGCGCATACGCGATCTGGAAGGCCGCTAAAATTTTTCCGTATTCCCAGTCGGTGACGTTGATTGTTGTTTCTACCGAGGGCCAGCCGGAAAACAAGGGCTGCAAGTGAATCGTCTGCCCATGCAGAATTGGCTTCAGAATGGAAAGCACCTGGCGGTCGACGTAGTTGATCGTCGTCGCCACAAATAGCATCGCGCAAATTGTCCACCGCCCTTGCAAGGCAGGCAGTTCATCAACGCCCCCGCTTGCCTCTGCGGGCTGCTCCACAGGCTTTGTTGGATTCGCCATTCGACCCTACCAGTCAGTCAGTGTCCCATCCAGTTTCCGGTTCACGGGCAGATAAGCCCGTTGATACTCGTACTTCGCCGCTAGCTGCTCGTCGAGATCAACGCCGAGCCCTGGCGCATCTCCGGGATACATCATTCCATCCTTGAACGTGTATTTGTGCGGAAAAACAGCGTCTGTTTCGTCCGTGTGCGGCATATGCTCCTGGATCCCGAAGTTATGAATCGCCAGATCGAAATGCAGGGCCGCCGCCATCGTCACAGGCGACAAATCGGTCGCGCCATGAAATCCCGTTCGCACGTGATACATCGCCGCGAAATCCGCCGTCTTCTTAAGGTGCGTCAATCCGCCGCCATGGACAATTGTCATCCGCAGATAATCTATCCACTGGTTGCGAATCAACTCATGCGCGTCCCACACCGAATTGAACACCTCGCCTACCGCGATTGGCATCGTCGTATGCTCTCGAATGATCTTGAACCCTTCCTGCAGCTCTGCCGGTGTAGGGTCTTCCATCCAGAAGAGATGAAACGGCTCCAACTCCTTCCCCAATCGTCCTGCTTCGATCGGACTGAGCCTGTGGTGGCAGTCATGCAGCAAATGCAGTTCTTCTCCAAACTCTTCTCGCACCCGGGCAAACAGGTTCGGAACATGCCGCAGATACAGCTCAGTCGACCACTCGTATTCATGCGGCAGTCCGCGCTCTGCAGGCTCGTACCGGCCCTCACTCTTAGGAACGCCATATGTGCTTTTCAAACCAGGAATTCCGCTCTGCACGCGAATCGCCTTGTACCCAAGTTCTTTGTGCCTGGCGACGTCCTCCACGGCAGCATCAACATCTATCCCATTCGCATGCGCGTACACCAGCACTCCCTCGCGGCTCTTTCCCCCAAGCAGGTTGTACACCGGCGTATTCAGCGCTTTGCCTTTGATATCCCAGAGCGCCACGTCCACGGCCGCAATTGCCGTCATCGTCACAGGCCCGCGCCGCCAGTAGGCGCCACGATACAGGTACTGCCAGATATCCTCCGTCTGGAGAGGGTCCCTTCCCAGAATGCAAGGAATCACGTGCTCAGTGAGGTAGGCTGCAACCGCCAGTTCACGCCCATTCAGCGTGCTGTCACCCAACCCATAGATCCCTTCGTCGGTCTCGATTTTCAGCGTGACAAAATTCCGTCCCGGCGAGGTGATATTGACGTATGCATTCGTTATCTTCACGCGCTTTCCGCCGTTCCAGATTTACTGCCAGTGCTGCTGCCAGACGTCCTGAGTCCCTTGACCCTCGGTCGTTGGTTCCATGCTCTACCGATTCACACCGCTCGCCAGGAAACCGCCATCCACCGCGACAATCTCTCCTGTCACGTACGATGCTGCCTCCGACGCAAGAAAGATTGCCGCTCCCGCCAGTTCGCTCGCTTTCCCGAACCTTCCCATCGGTACGCGCATATGCAACTCCTCCCCGCGAGGCGTGCCGGTAATCAACTTCGCATTTAGATCTGTAGGGAACATCCCCGGCGCAATCGCATTGACATTGACACCGGTCTGGGCCAGTTCCACCGCCAGCACCTTCGTCAATGAACCAACGGCCGCTTTGGACGCCGAGTAAGCCGCAACCTGGAAAAAACCCACAAACGTCGTCAGGGAAGCAATATTCACAATTCGTCCATACCCAGCCTTTACCATCGTTTTCCCGAAGATTTGGCATGCCCGCAACGTACCCGTCAGATTCGTCTCAATGACACGCGACCAGTCTGCTTCAGCAGTCTCCAGGGTCGGCGCCTTGTACGTGACACCCGCCGCGTTTACAAGGATGTCCACTTTACCGAACGCCTTGATCACCTCGTCATGCAGTTTCTCCAGCGATCCGCGGTCGAGCACATCGCTTGTAATCCGCAGAGTTTTGCGTCCGACACCCTCGATCTCCGATGCGGCCTTCTCCACCTGCTCCGCACGACGTGAACTGGCCACCACATCCGCTCCCGACTGGGCAAGCCCCAGGGCGATCGCGTGTCCGATGCCCGTCGTGCCACCCGTCACCACCGCAACTCTGCCGCTCAAGTCAAACAAGCTCTGGCTCATGTTCTTTCCTCGTATAGCTCAAAGGCACCTTTGTTTGCGTGCCGAATTAAACCCATTTTCCTGACCCCCAAAATCTATCACGCTCCCTCGCATTGCTTCCGGTCGCGCGCTTGCTCCGCAAGACGCCATGTCTCATCGCCAGACATGATGCATTACAGTTTTATTGGATCGATTTTCACTATGGAACCTCTTTTGATTCCCGACGCGAATCGCCGCTGGGACTGCATCAGCCTCGGCGAAGTCATGCTCCGCCTCGACCCCGGCGAAGGCCGTATCCACACCGCGCGCCACTTCACGGTTTGGGAAGGTGGCGGCGAATACAACGTCGCCCGCGGTCTTCGTCGCTGCTTTGGTCTCCGTACAGCCATCGCGACGGCTCTTGCCGACAACCCTGTAGGTCGTCTCGTCGAGGATTTCATTCTGCAAGGCGGCGTCGACTCTTCGCTCCTTCGCTGGATCCCTTACGACGGCGTCGGCCGTAACGTTCGCAACGGCCTGAACTTTACCGAACGCGGATTCGGCCTGCGCGCCGCCGCCGGATGCAGCGATCGCGGCCACACTGCGATTAGCCAAGTCAAGCCAGGCGACTTCAACTGGGCTGAAATCTACGGCTCAGATAATGGATCCCGATGGCTGCACACCGGCGGTATCTTCGCCGCGCTTTCCGCCTCAACTGCCGATGTCGCAGCAGAGGCCATGGACGCTGCCCGCGCTCAGGGCACGCCGGTTTCTTACGACCTTAACTATCGCGACTCCCTCTGGCGCTCGATCGGAGGAAAAGGCAAAGCCCAGGAAGTCAATCGTGCTCTCGTACGCAAAGTCGACCTCCTTCTCGGCAATGAAGAAGATTTCTCCGCGATGCTTGGCGTCGAGTTGAAAGGTGTCTCAGAAGATTTCGCTGAACTACCCGTAACCGCTTACGAAGAGATGCTGCGCGAGGTCGCCGCTGTCTACCCCAATCTCAAGCTCATCGCCAGCACGCTCCGCACGGCTACCACCGCGAGCCGCAATGCCTGGGGTGCGATCGCGCTGTACCAGGATCAAATCGTACACGTATCCCAGATCGACATTGACATTCTTGACCGTGTCGGCGGTGGCGACAGTTTTGCCTCCGGTCTCATTTACGGCTTGCTCGTCGGCAAGCCCATTGAGTGGGCAGTACGATGCGGAGTCGCGCATGGCGCACTCGCTATGACGACTGCCGGGGACACCAGCATGGCCTCGCTTGCCGAAGTGGAGCGCGCGATGAAAGGCGGCTCCGCCCGTATTGCTCGCTGATTCCTGAGAATCAGCTTGTAGTTGCCGCTCCATGCGAATGCGCATGACGCCGCCTCGCAAGGTGTCCTAGATCCGCAAAGGCTGTAAGTTTGTTCCCCGTCAGCTCCGCGTAGACCTTTTGCACTTGCCCGGGGAACCCGTCGTCTTTCCCGCCATCGGAGACATAGCGGGCAATCTGCGTGTTGGCCTTCATCGTCTTGCGAATGTCCTCGATGCGCGCCTTGGCTTCTTCCGGCGATGCGTCCACAAGTCGCGAGTGCACCTGCTCCTGCAGCACCTTGAAGAACGACTGCTGATCATCCAGCACTGACGCAACCGATCGCGGCCCATGTCCTGTGCAGATGGTCATCGCGCCAAGTTTCTTCGCCGCCTCAAGGGTCGCGATCCACTTCCCCACATCGCCATCTCCGACGAAGTTGTACGGTCCGTTCACGCACACATCGCCGGTAAACAGGATTTTCTCCTTCGGTAGCCAAGCCACCGCATCCCCATGGGTGTGCGCCACCCCAAGGTGCATCAACTCTACTCGGTGCGTACCGTCATCGAAGTACAGCTCCTTGGGAAAAAGCACGCTCGGCGCCTTCAGCTTCGTATCCTTCATGTCGGGCCGATATTTCAGGTCCTCTTCCCAATTCCGCGGCTCTTTCCGCCGCATCTCGTCAATAACCCCCGTGTGAGCCACCGGCACCGCGCCGGCCTCGACGTACACCTGATTGCCGTAGGCGTGATCACCATGATGGTGCGTATCGAAAGCAAAACGGATCGGCTTGTCCGTCAGCGCGCGAATCTTGCTGATCATCAGCCGTGCGCCGGCGGGGTAATTTGCGTCCACTACGAGAACGTAGTCCTCAAAAATGATCCAGCCGTTGTTGCACACCGCCGGGGCGTTATCCGCAAGGCTCCCCGCGTGAAAGTAGACATCCGAAGCTAGCTGATCAGCTTCCACCATCTGGGCGGCAGCAGCGATCGACTTTCCACCCAAAAGTTCTGTCTCCGCTGCCACGCTCAGAAACGCGGTACTGGTGGCAAGAAATTCACGCCGATTCACCTTGCACATTGTTCACTCCTTTGCCAACCATTGTGAATGGGCGAATTATACCCGGGCGATCTTCCAGGACGGACACCATTGCCGCACACATCAATCGATAGTCAGCAAAGTAGCTCCGAATAGATTCTGGATACTACCTGAAACGGAACACGACCCCGTTTACTGGGATGTCGACCTCATAAAGTGCGTCGCTCTGACCGATCTTCACCTTCGATCTTCGCGGCTTTCTGAAATAGACAATCCCCGATGCATAGGTTCCTTGCTGAAGAGTGACGCCACGCAGATATAGCTCTGCCGTTGCGGCAGCCGATCCAGGCATCTTTTCGTTCGCGTCTGTTGTCTCTCTCGCGGGCCCATTAAGATTTCCGCGACTACGTCTACGCACGTTTGGAACCCGGTCCCTGCCAGAGGCGTCTAAAGATTGTGTTCTGGGATCTCCCACTGAGTTCAATGCCAGGCTGTTGGATTCTTCGCGCGCTTCACGCATCCTGCGCGCATCGATTTCGGCTGCGATATCGTGAAATGAAAATCGCGTGTGTTCCGAATCTGAATAGAATGCAGAAAACTCCCTCGGCTCTACTCGCGCCTTACCTTCGCCGGTCCGGCGAATCGCAACAAAAACGCGAAACTCTCCATCGGGCGTGCTGGCAGGCGAACCAATCGCAACACTCGTCCCGCCAAACGTCGTCTGCCGCATCGACCTCCGTTCGATCGTTACCACCCTGCAATGTTCACCATCGGCTGGATCGAAATGGATCACTCCGCCAGGAACCTGTCCAGCAATTGGAAACGAGTGAGAAGTAGAAAGAGGGTGAGTTTAATCGCCTTTCCACTTCCCGCAATGAATGCTCATAGCACATGCCCTCGTTCCTGTCCGCAATGAAGGGGCTCGCTACCTCAGCTACGCAGATACTTCTCCTTCAGAATCCTGCAGTGATGCTCCACATGCCCCGGAATGATAAACGCTAACGCGCGGACGGTGAAGGGAAACCCGCTCGCAATTCCCTTCCGCATCCATGCATCCTTCGGCAGGTTGCGATAGAGCGAAATGGTCCCCACCCGCACGCGTGTGAATTCCTCCACGTGAGCACTCCACGGGACATCGTCCGCTTTCGCGCCAGAAGCGGCAATCTCCTGGTCAAAACTCGGCAGCGGATCAGCGAATCCTCGAGCAAACCATAAAGCCCGGAATGCGAACGCCCGCTCCGTGTCCGATATGTGATTCAGTACCTGCTTGATGCTCCACTTGCCAGGCGCATATCGGAACAGCGACTTCTCTTCCGAGATTCTTCTCAGCCACGGCGAGTACTGGTCAAGCTGGTTTTCGATGGCCCGGAGCGGATCCTCGCCATTGACCTTCTGCATATAGGTGACATAGTAGGAGTCGGCTTCGTCGGGGGTAGGACGACCAATCATGCTCTAGATTTTATAGTCCGAGTCGGTCCTTTGCCTCCTTCCCACCAAGCCGCGAACCGCAGCCGCTTCTGTGCAAAACCTTCACCATTCGTCACAACTACGAAGATTTTCGTTGACACTTACGAAGAACTTCGTATAACGTCTCCTCATCATGGAACACGGTACGACCATCCCCCGTCCCACCGAAGCCGAGCTGGAACTTCTACAGATTCTTTGGCAGAAGGAACCGGCCACAGTGCGCGACATCTATGAGGCCCTTAACGAGGATAGAGTCTCCGGCTACACTACAGTCCTCAAGCTTCTGCAGATCATGACAACCAAGGGCCTTGTGGTTCGTGACGAAGCGAATCGCGCCCACGTTTACCGCGCAGCATTCTCGCAAGACTCTATGCAGAGTCGCCTGCTCGCCGATCTCAGCAACCGTCTTTTCGCAGGCTCAGCAGCACAACTCGCGCTGCATGCACTTTCCATGGGACCGGCCAGCGATGACGAACTCGCGGAGATCCGGGCTGTCCTGGAACGCAGAAAATCGGCAGCACCATCCACGCACCAGAACGGAACCTCAGCACACAAATCCTTTCAAAAGGACCGGCCATGACGAACATCCCCGAAGCCGTTGCCTGGACTCTTATACACTTCTGCTGGCAAGCCGCAGCTGTTGCTGCCGTGTATCGCCTTCTCTCGTTGGTACTTGCACGCCGGTCAGCGGAAACCCGCTACACCGCAGCGCTCATTTCTATGCTGCTGATGCTGGTCTGCGCCACCGGCACTCTGGCCTGGGAGCTACGCTCGGATGCCGCGCCCGCTTCGCTCTCTACTACCGCTGCGAATATCGCAGCGCCGTTGACCGGAGACTTCCCGCGAATCGCAGCTCCCGGTTTCATCCCGTCGCAGGCTGATGCCCAGCATTTCACGCTTGCCACTCTTCTTCCATGGATCGACGGTCTCTGGGTCGCTGGAGTTCTCGCGCTGAGCATTCGAAGCCTCGGTGGATGGTGGTATCTGCGGCGGCTGCGACTCTCTGCGATCAATCACGCGCCGGTCGCGGTCCGCACCAGCTTCGATCGAATCTGCTCGGCTCTTGGTCTTCATCGCGTCGTCGCCTTGCGTATCTCAACAGCAATCGACAGCCCAATGACTTTAGGGACGCTGCGCGCCATCGTTTTGCTTCCCCTGAGCGCGCTAACTTCGCTTGGCCCCGATGAACTTGAAGTGGTTCTCGCGCACGAGCTCGCGCACGTGCGTCGTGCCGACTTTTTCTGGAACATCCTTCAAACGATTGCCGAGACCCTGTTTTTCTTTCATCCCGCCGTGTGGTGGATCAGCGCGCGCATTCGTCACGAGCGTGAACTCTGCTGTGACGATATTGCGCTGAAGATCTGCCCGAACCCAGTCACCTACGCCAGCGCTCTCTATCGGCTCGAAGAGCACCGCTCCCGTCATCTGCGCCTGGCCATGGCACTGGACGGCCACGCCTCTCATTCCACACTGCTCATGCGCATTGCACGCATTCTCGGAGAACCCATGACCCGCATTCCAAGCTCTCGCCTTCGTCCCTTCTCTCTTTTCGCAGCATGTGCCGGATTGATTGCTCTCCTCGTCCCGGCTCCGCATGTGCTGGCAAGTCTCAATCCCGCGCCTCAACCTGCTTTGAAGCCGGTCGCCTCCAACTCCACTAAAGCAGTAGTACACGTCAACGCGACGGCAGCCGTCGTCATGCACGTGGGAAAGCCGTCGCCGTATCCAGTCGCACAACCTTCGGCGACTCCTGACCCCGATCCCGCCACCGGAACTGCTGAGCAAGCGCAGCCCAAACCGGAGGCCTCTGCTCAGCCGCACAGCGACTACATCGACCGTATGAAAGCCGCGGGTTACGATGTCGATCTAGACAAAATGATCAACATGAAGATCCAGGGCATCACTCCGGAATATGCCCGTGAAATGGCCGCTGCTGGTTTTGGCAAGCTCAGTGCTGACGATCTGGTCTCTTGCAAGATCCAGGGAGTCACCCCCGAGTACATTGCCGATCTCAAGAAGCAGGGCTTCCAGGTCGACGATGTCAAGGAAGCGGTATCGTTCAAGATCTTCAACATTACACCCGAGTTCGTCTCCGGCATGAAAGCAGCGGGCTTTGACAACCTTAGCTCAAAACAACTTCTCAACATGCGCATCCAGGGTGCAACTCCTGAATACGCACGAACGCTCAAGCAGAAGTTCCCCGGAGTCACGGCCGAAGATGTGGTGCAGGCTCGCATCTTCCACATCGACGATGACTTCATTGCGCAAGCCAGCCGGCACGGCTTTACCAATCTGCCTTTCAAGAAGCTGGTTCAACTGCGAATCTCCGGCCTGCTCGACGACGAGTCAGTAAAGCCGTAACGCGAATAGCGAAGTAGTAGAGCACTCACTCCGCTCCTGTCGCGGCACAGGAAAGCCTCGCCTTCAATCGGCACCTGAGGAGATATTCCGATGCGTCTAAGATCAGTAACTCTTGTATTGGCGTTTGCAGCGTCTACACTTATTCTAGCTGCCCAATCTCTGGAACCGCTTCGCGCGAAATGTGACATCAGCCCCAGCAGCGACGGCGGCAAACTCAGCCTTCACATCTTCAACGACCGCGATTGCCCCGAACGCCAGCACTGCGGCTCCGATTTCAGCAGCGAATTCATGAGCCGATTCAACGGCGTCTCGCTCTCAGATCTGGCCCGCGACGGCGCTCACCTCACCGCCACGCTCAAAGGTGAAGCCGGCACGTTCACCTGCACAGGAACAGTCCACGATCAGGATCTTTACGGCGACGCGCTCTTCACCCCTGATTCGGCCTTCGTCGATCGCATGGCCAAGCTGGGCTTTACCGGCTACGACTCGCGGAAGCTTCAGGCGTACACACTACTCGATGTCACGAGTGACTTCGCGCGTTCGCTTCAGCAGGCCAACATCAAGCATGTCACAACCGACAACCTGATTGCGCTCCGCATTTTCAAAATCGATCCGTCGTATGCGCAAGGCTTTGTCTCGATGGGGTACGAACAGCCTGATGCCGACAAGCTCATCGCGCTCAAGGTTCAGGGCGTAAACGCGGAAGAAGTCGGCAAGATTCGTGACCTCGGCTTCAAACCGACCCTCGACGAGCTGATACAAATACGCATTTTTCACATCACGCCGGAGTTCGTGCACCGCATGCAGAGCCGCGGCCTCAAAGACCTGACGATTTCCAAGCTGGTGCAGATCAAGATCTTCAAGCTAGACGAGTAGTCGGATTCACAACAAAGCAGTGCGCGATCGAGCCACGCCCTCCGCAAAATTTCCCAGTAACCGCGGAGGCCGGTTTGCGTCGAATCGTTGTCCTCTCCCGGTTGTGCCTGTGCGCGTGTCTTCTTCTGCGCGCGCAGGCCCCTGCCATCAAATTCACTGCCAAGGACGCGCTCATGTCCCTGCACGCTGAAGGAACATTCGAAGTCAGGAACTCTCCGTTGGGCACTGATGACGCTCTGAACGGCACGACCGTCGGTCGATTCGGTCTTGATAAGCAGTTTCAGGGAGACCTTGAAGGCACCAGCAAGGGCGAGATGCTTGGCGCCGGCAATCCCGCTACCGGAACCGCCGGCTATGTGGCCATCGAACAGGTAACCGGTTTGCTGAGTGGCAGGAGTGGTTCCTTCGCACTTCAGCACTTCGGCACAATGGAAGAAAACAAATTCAATCTGCTGGTTAAGGTTGTTCCAGGCTCAGGGACCGGCGAACTCACCGGCATCTCCGGGAGCATGACGATCGCGGTTGCCAACGGGAAGCACTCCTGGAAGTTTGACTACGCTCTTCCCGCGGCTGCTAAATGAGCTTCGTGTTCCGTTCGAGGGCCGACGAGCGGATAACATGAAGACATGCCCCAATTCCCTGCCGGTCAGACGCTGCTTATCGATGCAGACGACACGCTGTGGGAGAACAACATCTACTTCGAGCGCGCGATTGCCGCGTTCATTAGCTACCTCAATCACCACGAGTACTCGGCGGTCGAAGTGCGCAAGGCGCTCAACGCTGTCGAGCGCGAAACCATTCTTGCTCATGGATATGGGCTGCCCAGTTTCACACGTTCTCTCGTGACCTGCTTTGAACGCCTCAGTTCGGAGCCTATGGATGATGAGAAGCGCCGCCGCGTCGTCGGCTTCGCACAGTCCATTGCCGAGCAGGAGATCGAACTTCTCCCGCAGGTTGAAGAGACTCTTCGCGACCTGGCGACGCGTCACAAACTGATTCTGATGACGAAGGGCGATCATGCAGAGCAGGCTGACAAGGTCCGCCGCTCGGGCCTGGAAGGATATTTCTCTGCCGTGGAGATTGTTCGCGAGAAGGATCCAGCCGCTTACAGGGCAGTCGTAGAGCGCCACGAGCTTCGAGCGCACTCTAGCTGGATGATCGGCAACAGTCCGAAGAGCGACATCAACCCTGCCCTGGCGGCCGGGCTGCACGCAGTTTTTCTTATTCATAAGGACACGTGGATCCTTGAACATGCGGAGCTCTCTTCCGCTTCGGAAGGCCAGCATCTGATCGAACTCGACGCATTCGCGAAACTTCGGATTCTCTTTTAATCGATTGCCCAATTTAGGGGATTCACATTTCGGGGTAAGATACGGTATGCATCAATCCCCCGCTCCTGATGCTGTGAAGAACGGCCGAGCCTATCCCGCGCCGCCGCCCGTGCATTGGTTTGTTCTTCTCCTGCTGATCGCCTCAGCCGAAGCGCTGGTCTGCTATCTCTTTCCGACACCCTACCGCAACTTCGCAATTTATGCCGTGGCCGCGGCCTGGCCAACTTATCTCTGCTTGTGGATTCGCCGTCTGAACCCCCGTGCAAGTTCCCTCTACTGGGCGATTGCATCGATTGTGACAGGCTACGGTTTCCTGTTTTCGTGGCTGCTTGGTGTGGTGGTGATTTTCGAACTCCGCGAGGAGCTTCTGGACCACTACAACCGACGCGAGCCGATCGGCCTGCGCTTGAACTGGCTGCTTACGACTCTCGGTTCTGTGGTCTACTTCCAGTTTGCGCTGAACCGGATCAGTCGCCGCAAGGAGGCCGGTGACGAGGTGGTCGCAGTTGAAGCCGAGCGTTCGGTTACAGCCTAGGAGTCTGGGTGACGCAGCGTCCAGGTAATTCTCTCTCACCCAGTTTTTTGGCAAATTCTTCAAAGCATTGACTTGATTCCTGATCAATCAGGGCACAACAGTTTGGACGCCTCTCGGTCGCGGTCCACGGTTCGGGCGACTTTTTCTTTCAGCGATCGTTCCAGTTCCCTACTGCAGGACGTTTGAACCGCGAACCTTGTGCAACAGATCCAGCTACTCTCCATCCACTTTCTGCAAGTTCTTCATCCTCGAGTGGTTATCTATTATTCATCCTTAAGTTCTTGATTAGATTGTGGTTCGATGACAGTGGTGACGAGTCAACCCTGCCTTCTCTCGTCTGCTGTGCGCCTTGCTCATGATGTTTCTATGGCCGGCACTGAGCGTTCTTACTTTTACCTACTCACGTTTTTTATAAGTTTCTTCATTTTCATGGAGGGTATCTATAGATCACCCTAAATCCTTGAGAATCTTAAAGTTATTGATGATATGTTGCCCAACAATTGATCTCTGTCTTTTATGGTCTATTGTGCGCCAAAGCTGCATTTGGCCTGCAAATGTGCCGCGGGATTTCTGCTGCTGGACTCACCGTAGTGGAGGAGGGCGCTTCAAAAGCGGCGTTGATCCAGTAAGAGCCACAGAGAAAAGCCGCGGCTGGCGCCGCCTGCGACCTTTGCAAGTAGGACTCAGGCAGGCGCGTGCGCAGGTGAAGTGCTGATGTTGGCTACTTGGCGATCTCGCCCTTGCAGCCAGAGTGGCCGCACTCGCAGGCGATCTCTGCGGTGTCTTTATGGTTCTCGCAGTAAGTGCTGCAGTACTTCTTGTCAGTCATGCAGGAACAGGCAGGGTGGGCACATTTCTTCATATCAGCCATGAATTCTGATCTCCTTCGGGGATGCCCGGTTGGGCAATCCTCGACATTGGATGCAAATCCGGGACCGGGAACTGGCTGATCCAAAGGCGCCCTGAGTTGTAAGAGTTGACATCTATCCGTAGCGGATATAGTCTCGGAGCATGGTGAAGCGAAATACGGCGCAAGCACCATTAACGCCCGCGGTGCTGCACATCCTGCTGGCGCTCTCCGGCGGGGAGAGGCACGGGTACGGAATCATGAAGCAGGTGGAGGCAGACTCGCGCGGCAAGGTGAAGATGGGTCCGGGGACGCTGTATGGCTCTGTAGGGCGCATGATGGAGGCCGGGCTGGTCCGGGAGAGCAATAAGCGCGTCGATCCGGAGATGGATGACGAGCGGCGGATCTACTACGGGCTAACGGGCCAGGGGCGGGCGGCGTTGGAAGCAGAGTTGCAACGGTATCGCGGCGTGGTGGCAGTTGCAGAAGGGCGGTTGGCGCATGGCCAATAAGGTCACGGACCGGCACTTCCGAAACTTGTATGCGATGCTGCTGCGGCTGTATCCGCGTGCTTTCCGCGACAAATTCGCCGCGGGAATGACGCAGACATTCCAGGATCTGTGCCGTGAGCGGGGAGAATCCGGTCGCGGACTCTTGGGGCTGGCGCTGTGGATCTTCTTCGAGACGCTAGCGGGAATTGCCAGGGAGAACATAACGCGTATGAATCAACTGGGAAGAACGATGCTTCGTGTTGCGCTGGTGGCGCTTTGCCTGTTGATGGTGCCGCTCGTGGCATCGCGCCTGGTGGATGGATGGAAGTGGGGCCTGGGAGCTTTCGTGATGGTCTACCTCCTGTTGTTCGTGACGGGCATGGCATATGCGGTGATCGCGAGGAAGATGGGTGCGTGGACGTACAAGGCGGGCGTCGGCGTGGCGCTGGCAGCCGGTCTTGCTCTGGGGTGGTCGAACATGGTCCACGTTGCGGACTCGGAGAATCCGGCCAATCTTGCATACTACAGCGTGCTCGCGGTCGGAGGCATTGGGGCCTGGTTGGCGCGACTGGAAGCACGAGGGTTGGCTCGTACATTGTTCGCGATGGCGGCGACGCTTGCCGTGATTGCAGTGATACTGCCCTCAGGCGCACCGCCCTACCTTGCCCGGAATATGACCATCGGGCATGTTTTATTCGTCGCGCTGTTCATCGCATCAGGTCTGCTGTTTCGGAGAGCGAGCCTAGCGGGAGCAAATTAGAGCAGAAACGGAATTTTATCGGCTGCCAGTTCGCATTGGCTCCGCAACAAGAACTGAGTTTCCCTCGGCGACGAAATCTAATCTCGCTACTCGAGTGAGTGCTGGCCACGGAGCTTTTTTCCCGAGACCTCCGCCCCAGGTGGTTCACGGAAGGGCTCCACAGAAATGCTCTCGTAGCGCACTTCCAAAACAGTGAGGTGTTCTGTGCCGCCGGGCGCATGGAGAACCACTGTATCATCCACTGCCGACCTCATCAAGGCTCGCCCCAGAGGCGACACCCAGCTGATGTGGTTGCGGTTTAGATCCACTTCGTCAGTGCCGACAATGCTCACCTCTCGCTCTGCTGAAGTTGAATTGGCGTAGCGCACGGTCGCGCCAAAGAAAACTCTCGTCGCCCGCTGTCCCGATCTCGGAGATTCCGGATCTACCACTTCCGCGACTTCGATTCGCTTGGTGAGGAAACGAATGCGCGAGTCGATCTGCCTCAGTCGCCGCTTGCCATATTGATAGTCGGCGTTTTCGCTGCGATCGCCATTCCCGGCAGCCCATGCCACCACCTCCGCCACGGCTGGGCGCTCCTTTGTGAGCAGAAACCGGTGCTCGTCTTTGAGGCGTTGCAGCCCGCCGGGCGTTATGTAGTTCTTTACTTGCGTCGCGGGCTCGTCGGGTCGTGGGTGTCTGGTGAACCCTTTCCGCATC
>Ga0207674_10003421_pt1 | contig 19428 bp, 12 predicted proteins | sample KBSCornC72_FD_184303 | JGI IMG/M metagenome (GOLD analysis project Ga0207674, IMG submission 184303) | Corn rhizosphere microbial communities from Kellogg Biological Station, Michigan, USA - KBS Corn C7-2 (SPAdes) (version 2) | ecosystem: Host-associated > Plants > Roots > Rhizosphere > Soil ... | reverse complement strand
CGGGTAAACCTCAGGTGGTGACGCTCAAGATGAGCGGGTATTACGAACTGCACAAAATGGAAAAATAGTTTAGCGCGCGACGCCAGTTTCCGCTAAGATCAAGAAAGTTGCCGTTCGGGTGGTACGGTGACCCTAGAGATCATCGAAACGAAGGGAAATGTTTTCATGGACGGTACACTAATCGGCGAGACGATGAAGATCAAGGGCGACATCACCAGTAAAGAGACGCTGCAGTTGAACGGCGAACTGGAAGGCACCGTGGAACTGAATGGACGCCTCACCATCGGCCCTAAAGGAAAAGCTGCCGCCAGCATCAAGGCGAATGAAGTCGATATTGCCGGCGCGGTGACAGGCAACATCGACGCTACCGAGCGCATCATGCTGCGCAAAGGCGCGAACCTGGTCGGCGATGTACGAACCGCGGGTATCGTGATTGAGGACGGCGCCTATTTCAAGGGCGGGGTCGATATCGCCAAGCCCGGCGCGTAGCGCCTAAGCACTACAAAGCAAAATTGGCCTAGGAGTGGGGAGGCGGGTTACAATAAGAGAGTTTCAGCGTTTCCCTTCCCCATCGGGCCGGTAGCTCAGTTGGTAGAGCATCGCACTTTTAATGCGGTGGTCGCGGGTTCGAGCCCCGCCCGGCTCACCATCATTCCAAAAGACTTGCGCGTATTTGTCAACGATCATTGACCCCGCCTTACACCGTGGACTTACACCGTAAATTTTTCCGACGCGCCTGATCTAGCTTGGTGGCGTTCAGCTTCATCTTGCGTTCGGAGACGAAGTGGTAGCTGCCGAACATCGAGCGGGTCAGTGATTTCCATCGCCTCACGCTCGGAACATTCCAGCGTCCACTATCAGCGTGGTCGCGGTCCGGCGGAGGTCGTGAAACAACGCCCAGGGCTCCCGGGCGGTCCGGGATTTTTCTCTTTCAGGCTACCCGGCGTGCCCCGGACCGAAGGGCTGCCAGCGCGTCCCGTGAAAGACCGCGTAAGGGTCTTCGACGCTCCTGTGCAACTGCCTAAGTGCATCGGTGACCGCGTGATACTTGGCGTTCTCCTGCTCTTGAAAGGGATCCTCCGTTACGGGAGTCCAATTCGTCAGAATTGTATTGCCGGGCGGGCGCATAATCTTGTATTGCCAGACCGCTCCAGATCCGTAGTGCAGCCACGCAACCTCTAAAAGAAGTCCGTCGAATTCGGTGCTGTATCCTTGACCTATTTCAGCCATTCGTCCGTTATGGTCCCACCTACAAATTCTACGGCCTGAGCCTGTCCTGGTCGGGGAACCAGCCGATATTCAACTAGGGTATGAAGACGAGGGAATTGATCATCGGGGCCTATTCTTCGTTGCCGGGACGGGCGTACACGAGCACGGCTGGGTGGAAGAATTGAGCTTCGGCGGGCTCTTTAGCACCGCGCTTTACATGGTGCTGTGCCCGCCCACGGACCCTCCGCCGCCCACACCTCCCTGGCCGAAGAATAACGTGGCTTTCGAACGTCGGCCATATGATCAAGGCTACCCCACCTTACGCTATTGGAGGGCTTAAATCTCAACACCGATGAGACGGGCTCGCCCGCAGACCTAGGATCGAGGCCCTCCGTACGCGGCCACGGCCGGAGCGTTTTGCCACCCGCTCAAACGCTGCAAGATACCTCGCTCGATATCTGCTTTACGATCTTCAAACGCTCTATTGTTGAACGTCATGATCTTGTAAGTTCCGCTTCCTAGCTCAGCCCATTGTGTACCCCGATCAAGGTAGAAACTGTACACCGGACCCATCAATCCGCAGACGTGATAGTAATCATCGTTGACCTGCTTAAATGCGTCCCAGATTTGGAAAACCACTTCGTCCAGATCATGGACTTCTCCCGCGCCCATTTATGTGAGCCCGCGCTTGTCGGGATAGCGCTGCGAATAGTAGGAATTGATTCGGGTGATACGATATGCAAACTTCGCTGAAAAGGGGAGCCCGGCCGCCGCCGCGAGATCAAGACAAACTCTGATGTTGTGCTCGCTTTCATCCTTGCTTCCTTTCGCCTTAACGCGTACTGCTTTCCGCATTTTGTCAGCACTGCCTAAGAGAGTCTGGTCTTTAAAGAGAAGGTAAGACTTGAGGAATTTCTCTGTGGCTTGTGTCGCCATCTCGAAAGCGGACCATAGGCCATTGATCATCCCGCAGCGCGCAAGAACGTAGTCGTCTGACGCCTTCGCGGCGAATCGCCAAGCATCTTTGTTCGCTCTGAGAAAATCCTGGAGCTTGTGTTGAGTCCACATGCAGGTCTCTGTTGGAAATACGATCTCATCCTACCGCGGACCTAGCATCTGCGCCCAGGCTCGGCGGATCGGGCGCGTAAAGCCACCCTACATTGGAACTTATGGACGATGTTGAATTTATGGTTTGATGGTTCTGATGCCTACGCAACGTCTCGCCGCGATCACGGCCATCGCCCTGACGAGCGCCCTTATCGCCTTTCCACAAACTTTGCCGCGCACGGGAGATGGCAAGCCCAACTTCGAAGGCATCTGGCAGGCGTCCAGCACCGCGGCAGCCGATCTCCAGGATCACGCAGCCAGCTATAACATGCTGGCCGGCCGGTCGGTTGTCGCAGGCAACGAAATTCCGTACCAGCCGTGGGCCGCTGCGCAGAAGGCCGAGAACTTTCGCAACCGGCAGAAGGCCGATCCGCTCAACCAATGCTACATACCGGGCGTGCCGCGGATCATGTATCTGGATTTCCCATTCCAGATTTTCCAGACGCCCAAGGAAGTTGCGATGGCCTTCGAGTGGTCCCTGAACTATCGCCTGATCCGTACGGACGGTAGTCCGCACCCTATGGATCTCGACTCCTGGATGGGTGATTCGCGAGGACGCTGGGACGGTGACTCGCTGGTTGTGGACGTCAGCAACCACAACGAGAAGACCTGGTTCGATATGGCCGGGGACTTTCACAGCGAGGCGCTCCACGTGGTCGAGCGCTACCGCATGATCGATTCCAACACAATTCAGTACGAAGCGACGATCGAAGACGCGAAGGTTTTTACGAAGCCGTGGACCATCAACATCGCCGTGCACCGGCGGACCGATCGGGACAGGCTTTTCGAATACGTGTGTCAGGCTGAAGCCGAAGAGATCAGCGGCGCGTTCACGCGTGAGGACCGCACCTGGTATCCGGGCAACGGAGTACCGCCTGCGACGATGGCGCCAGCGGCATCTCCGCGTCCGCCCGCGTCTGCAGTCAAACCCGTCGCGAACCTGCGCCGGAGGACCGACGGTAAGCCCGACCTGCAAGGTTTCTACGTACCCGACGCTGGAGGCGCGAATTACGGTCTGGAAAAACGAGCCGTCAGCGATGTTACTCCGGGCGGACGGGGTGTGATCATCGATCCGCCCGATGGTAAGCTGCCGATGCAGCCCTGGGCTGTGCGGGAAAGGATCGACCGGAACAAGACGGAACGCGGCTACGACGATCCTACGGCGCACTGTTTTCCTGCTGGCGTTCCGCGATCGATGTATATTCCGACCTCGATTCACCTGATTCAAACTTCCGATTACATCGTTTTTCTGCACGAACGCACGGCATGGCGCATTGTGGCATTGAATGGGCGCGCCCACCTTCCCGACGGGATGCGTCTGTGGCAAGGCGATTCGGTGGGCCGGTGGGAGGGCGACACCCTGGTGGTGGACACGACCAACTTCAACGGCAAGACCTGGCTGAACGAGGGCGGCGAGATTGTCAGCTACGCCGAGCACGTGGTAGAACGATTCATACCGGCCGGCCTGGACACCATCAACTACGAGGCGACCATCACGGATCCTGTGGTGTATACCCGGCCGTGGACCATTGCAGTCTCGCTCAAACGGGATGCACAGTTCGAGCTAATGGAAGCCGCGTGTCACGAGGAAGATCGCGACCTTCCGCGTCTGAAAGTGCTGAAGGACCGGGCCAAAGCGAAGTAACCTTTAGATTAGGATGTACGCTGCCATAATGTGTGCTGTGGCGGTTCTGACGTTGGCGCCACTGGCGCTGCCGCAGGAGATCGCCCTGCGCCAGATCGCGTCCGGCATCAGCGATCCAACGGACATTCAGTCTCGCCCCGATGACACCGGCCGATTGTTCTTTGTACAGCAGGCTGGATTGATTCGAGTCTTCCGGAATGGCGCAGTGGTGGCGCAACCATTTCTGGACATCCGAGCGCGGGTTAGCTCCGGCGGCGAACGAGGATTATTGGGGCTCGCATTCCCGCCTGGCTTCGCGTCTTCGGGACGCTTCTTTGTCAACTACACAAATCTGTCCGGCAACACTGTGATCGCGCAGTACCGGATATCGGGGGATGCCGACGTGGCGGATCCCGCCAGCGAGATCATCCTGCTGACCATCACCCAGCCGTTCCCGAATCACAACGGCGGGCATTTGCGTTTCGGACCGGATGGATATTTGTATATCGGCATGGGCGACGGCGGCTCCGCTGGCGACCCGCAGAATAACGGGCAGAGACTCGATTCGCTGCTGGGCAAAATGCTCAGAGTGGACGTCGAGAGTAGCCCCGGCCAGCTTCTCACTCCTTCTCAGAATCCATTTGTGAACAGGGTGGGAGCGCGTGGCGAAATCTGGTCTTTTGGGCTGCGGAACCCATGGGGCTTCTCATTCGATCGGGCCAACCACGACTTATATATTGCCGACGTGGGACAGAACCTATACGAAGAAGTCGATTATCAACCGGCCGCGAGCCACGGCGCCGAGAACTACGGCTGGAGAACCATGGAGGGCCTGCACTGTTACAACGCGGCCAGTTGCGACCTGCAAGGCCTGACGCTACCGGTGCTGGAGTATAGTCACAGCTCCACTATGGGGTGTTCGGTGACAGGGGGATTCGTCTATCGCGGGAAGGCCTGGCCGGGCTTGCGCGGCACCTACCTCTACGGCGATTACTGTAACGGGACGATCTGGGGACTGGAGCGGCACGGAACCGTCTGGATGAATCGGGTGCTGCTCAACTCCGGGATGAACATTACGGCGTTCGGCGAGGACCAGACAGGCGAACTGTATGTAGGCGACGCGAGCAATGGCGCGATCCTCCGCATTGAAGGGAGCCTCGCTCCTCGATTTATAGCCGCGGACGTGCAGAATGCCGCGAGTTTCGAGAGCGGCGTATCTCCCGGGTCTCTGGCGGCCGTGTTTGTCGACGGAGTCAAGGACGATCCAGGTATCGTTGCCGCACAGTCGCTGCCCCTGCCGCCATCGTTAGCCGACATTTCCATAACGGTCGATGGAGTGGCCGCGCCGATTCACGCCGTCGCCAATGTCCAGGGCCGCGAGCAGGTGAACTTTCAAGTCCCTTTCGAGATCGCGGGACGGGCCCAGGCATCCATGATCGTGCGGCGCGGTAACCAGGCGAGTGCTTCTGTAGTCGTTCCTGTGCTCCCCTTGCAGCCGGCGATCTATACGCTGGACGGCGTTCAGGGCATCGTCGTCCGAGTGCCCGAATACGTCCTGGTGACGGCGGACCGACCGCTCGCGAGCGGCGGATTCGCTTATGTGTACGCCGAAGGCCTCGGCCCCGTAACCAACCAGCCAGCTACCGGTGCGGGCGCGCCCGTCGCGCCTCTCGCCGCCGCATTGAGCGATGTTCGGTTGAGCTTGGGCGGTGTCCAGTGCCCGGTGCTGTTTGCGGGCTTGGCTCCCGAATTGGCGGGAGTGTACATAGTGGTCTTCCAGGTCCCCGCAGGAGTGCCCTCCGGCGTGCAGGATCTGGCGTTAGAGGCTGGAGGCGCAAAAGGCCCGGCTATTAAAGTGCCGGTCCGATAGGCTTTATCCTGTGTTCGTGCCCTCCGAGTTTAGATTGGACGCCTATCTTGCACGCATTGGATATGCTGGACCCCGCACCGCCACGCTCGACACTCTGCAGGCGGTGCACGCCCTGCATCCCGCGGCGATTCCATTCGAGAATCTAAATCCGCTGCAGGGCTGGCCCGTGAAACTGGACATGGATTCGCTGCAAGCGAAGCTGGTGGCCGGCGGCCGTGGCGGTTGGTGTTTCGAGCACAATACTTTGTTCCGGCATGCGCTGGAGGCGTTGGGATTTTCGGTTACCAGCCTGGGAGCTCGCGTCTTGTGGAACGCTCTGCCCAGCAATCCTGTCGGTCCGCGCAGCCACATGCTGCTGCTGGTGAACCTGGGGGGCACGTACTATATCGCCGACACAGGCTTCGGCGGTAACGTTCTCACGGCTCCGCTGCGCCTGGAGCCGCACATCGAGCAGCCCACGCCGCATGAACCGCATCGTCTGATCCCGATCGAGAACGGCTTCGTGCTCGAGGCTTTATTAGGCGGCCAGTGGATGGCGCTCTACCGGTTCACGCTGGAACCGCAGTTCCCGTCGGATTACGAAGTATCCAACTGGTATTTGTGCAACCACCCCAGTTCTTTCTTTCGCCAGATTCTGATCGCCGCGCGCGCGACTTCAGAGGGGCGCTACGCGCTCCGAAACAATAATCTCGCTATCCATCGGACGAACGGAACCGAGAAGCGCACTCTGGCCGATGCCGCGGCTTTGCGCGCTTCGCTAGAGAATGATTTCAGGATCCGATTGCCAGAATCGCCGGACCTGGACGCGATGATCGAACGCGTTAGCCAGGCGCCGGCGGAATCCGGTTCTTAGGCTGTTAGAACGATAATTTTACAGCGATCTGCAGGACTCGTCCGACGTTGCCGCGGATGGAGTTGGTCGCGCCGAATCCAAGACGTCCACCGGTTCCACCAAGCTGCGTGGGCAGGTTGGTGATTTTCCCGGTAGTCGGACTAAAGGTAGCGGCCGTATTCACACCGCCCCATTGAGTGTGATTGAAGGCGTTATAAGCTTCCAGCCGGAGTTGGGCTTTCGGCCCTTTCTCTCCCATCTGGACGTTCTTGAACACGCTCATATCCCACTGATGGAGTCCCGGGCCACGAAGCTGATTGAGCTCGGAATCCATGCCCTGGCTGCCCTTCACGGCCGGAGCGAAGCACGACGTGTTAATGAACGCATCGATGCTGCGGTCTCCGTAACCCATAGTGGGGTTGCAGGTAAAGATCACGCGGGGCGCTACATCTTCGCTGCCGGTGATCTGGCGATTCAGTACCGCTGCGCCAACGCCGGAAACACCGTAGGTGACATTGACCGGAGCCCCCGAGCTGATGCTGGTCAAGCCGGAAAGCTGCCAGCCGTTAAATACCAGCCGGGACGCCGCGTTATCCAGGAATGTGCCTTTACGCGCCAGACTCGGCACATCGTAGATGTAGTTGATTGCCAAGGAGTGCGGACGATCCTGCGCCAAGGGTCCGTAGTTGGCATTGCGAGCGTCGGTAATATGACCGGCGATCACGCCAAGCGCTCGAGACCAGGTATAGGCGACGCCGAACTGCAGCGGACCTTTCCGCCGATTCAACGATGTCTGCAGCGAATTGTAGTTGGCGGATCCACCCCAGGTGTAATCATTCCCGTTGCTGTAACCGGCGTACGGGCGATACATATTCACGGGGAGATTGGTCGAGCCGTCGAACTTCGGAGTGAAGGTCGGGTCCTGGCTGTAGGGCTGCCAGGCGCTGCCGAAAGGAACGTTGTTGAACGGCGCGGCCAGCCACAAGTGCCGTGAGATCGAACCGACATACGAGACGTCCAGCAACATCTGCCCGGGCAGTTCCCGCTGGATGCCGGCGTTGTAGTTGTAGACGGTGGGAACGTGACCATCCGGCGACAGCCGCGTGATCGCAGCCGGGCTCGAGGCTCCCGCAGAGCTTTGAATGTTGGCGACGTTGCCGTAGTACAGCTCGGCTAGCCGCAGCGTGGGAGGATTCGTGGTGTAGTTGCTGGTGATGCCGACTCCGAATGTAGCGATGCGCTCATAGAAGACGCCGCCGCCGGTGCGGAATACAGTCTTGGAGTCGATCTGATACGCTACGCCGATGCGCGGACCGTAGTGCGCTCCGCGATTCTCGATCAATCCGAGTGGCGTATCGCCCTTCCCGGAAAGAACCATGCCGTTGTTGATGTCGCCCACTCCGGGAACCAGGTATCCGATCAGAACCGCCGGCAGGATCTCTCCTGTAATCGGATTAATAGCGTGGCGATTGACGCCGGCGGACGCGCCCGTTGGCTGATAGAACACTGGGCGCTTGGCAGGATCGTACTTGTTGTAATCGAAATTCGCCATCTTGTTCAAGTCGTCGTGGAACGGACGGATGAACGCAACACGCAGCCCATAGTTCACGCTTAGTTTTCGCGTGACCTTCCAGGTGTCCTGGCCGTAGAACTCGAAATTGCGATAAGGGTAATTCGGTAACGGATCGTCATTAATCTGCTGGTACTTCTGATAGTTACCGAGCAAGGCGTTTGCAAACGCCCAGTTGGTGTCTCCCGGATTATTTGAATCGCGGTCAAAATTGATCGTGGAATTATAGGGCCTGAAGGCATTCTCGGTCTTCACCGCGTTCTCGAGGAAAAAACCCGCCTTCAGGGTGTGGGACGCGCTCACTTTGGTGACGTTGTCGGTCCAGTTCCAAACAGGGTTGCGGTTGTTATATGGTGACCCCGCAAAACTGGTCATCTGGGTACCTCCGCCCGCACCAGACGGGATGCCCCCGAAATTGAAGTTCGGGATCAAGCCGCTGGGATCCGCGTTGGGATATAAGAGAGGAATCTTGATGCCCGAAACGGACCGATAGTACGGGCTGCCGGAGGGCGGCGCATCGCCAGGGATACCGTTCACGGTATAGCCGAACTGGAATTCATTGGTCATCGTCGGATTGATGATGGTGACCAAGTTTGCCGCGAGCGACCATCCGTAGGTGGGAGCGGTTAAGGGCGAGAGGCCTAGAAGGTTCCCCGTATCCGCGCGGCCGTACGGATTATTCTGCGTCTGCTTGCTATTCAGATGCCGGGCGAAGAATCTCCATTTATCGCTAATGTTGTAATCCACCCGATAGACCTGGTCGTAAGAGGGCAAAGCGCTTGCGATCTGCGACTGGTAGTTGTAGGAGTTCTGACCTGTGACATTAGGCAGAGGCAGCCAGTTGAGAATGGGCGGCCCGTAGGGACTGAAGCTAGTGGAGGGAATCTTGTTCCCCACGTACTGCAAACCCTGCGGATTGGCTGTCGACCGTGTTGCTGGATCAAAGATCGGCTGGATAACGCCGGAAGCATCGTGGGTAGCCGAAAAGTCTCCTGCTCGTTCCGCCGCGGTCGGGACCGTAATCTGGCGCAGCGCACCCGGTTGGAACGAGCGGTTCCACTCATGCGACATGAAGCCGAACAGTTTGTCTTTGTCCTTATTGAACTTGCCAGGAATATAGATTGGACCGCCGAGCGTGTATCCGGCCGTCATGAATCGGTAAGCGGGAATCGGCGTACCCGTAATGTTATTGGTGAACGTGTTGGCGTTCATCCACTCGCCGCGCTTGAACCAGTAACCCGATCCGTGGAAATCCTTGGAACCACTCTTGGTGACCACCTGAACCTGCGCTCCGGAATTGCGGCCAAACTCAGCGCCCTGGCTGTTGGTCGAGACCTTGAATTCGGCGATGGCGTCCACGTTGATGCGATAGGCGAACTGCTGATTCACACCGATGTCGGTGACGGTCTGACCATCCACGGTGAAGTTATTCTGGTCGCCGCGCTGGCCGTTAATGGTGGCCGTGCCGCCGCCGGCGTCCGCGCTGACGCCAGGAACGGTTTTCAGCAAACCGGTGAAATTCCGTCCGTTCAGTGCGATGTCCACCATCTGCTTCCCGGTGACGACGCCGGAGCGTTCCGCGCTGACGGTTTCAAGCTTGGTGCCGGTAGCTTCGACTGTAACGGTCTCGCCGGTCGCGCCGACTTCGAGCGTGATGGCGGGAAGTCCAAGTCGGTCGCTGATATCCAACACCAGACCGGATTGAGAATATTTCTTGAAGCCGCTGACCTGGACGGTGATCGTGTAGTTCCCCGGAAGTACCGGAGTGAACACGAAACTTCCTTCAGAACTGGTGTTCGCTTCGCGAGCCGAACCTGGGCCCTGGGCTTCGTTGGTGAGCGTGACTTTCGCGTTCGGTATGACAGCTCCTTGCGGATCGTGAATTGTGCCCGTAATAGAGCCGGCGGTATTCTGTGCGTGCAGCGGCATGTGCGAGACCATCAAAGCTGCCGCGATTAGTGCGAATAGACGCACTTTGGACGTTCGAGCGGTATGAGCGAACATGGCACTCCCCTTTCCCCATCTTTACTGCTCAGGCGTCCACAGGCCCCTAACCCGTTAGCCGCCAAAGCCGTCGCCAAGTATATAACAAATGGATGAGTGGGTCTAGCGCAGATTTCGCTCGAAGAAATCGAGCATGGTGGCGTTTAGCTGCTGGGCTTCCGCGCCCGTCACGGCGTGGGTCTTCTGCGTGTAGACCTGCATCTCGAAGCGCTTGCCCGCGCGCTGCAGAGCGTCGATCATCTGTACCGTGTTTTGGAAAAGGACATTGTCGTCCTCCACGTTGTGCGCAATCATCAGGCTGCCTTTGAGATTCTTGGCGAGCGGCGGCAGGGCTGTGTTCGCGTAGCCGTCGGCGTTGTCTTTGGGCAGGCTCATATAGCGTTCGGTATAGATGGTGTCGTAATTCCGCCAGTCCGTTACGGGCGCTCCGGTGATCCCGGCTTTGAACACGTCGGGCGCATTCAACATCGCATTGAGCGTCATGAACCCGCCATAGCTCCAGCCGCGCACGCCGATCCGGGTGCGATCCACAAATCCCAGCGAGATCAGATGCTCCACGCCTACAACTTGATCGGCGAGCTCCACAGGTCCAAGCTTGCGGAATATAGGCGTTTCGAAGGCATGCCCGCGGCCGGTGGATCCGCGATTGTCCATCTGCCAGACGACGAAGCCGGCGTGGGCGAAGACCTGGTCGAGATCGGCGCCGCTCCAGGTGTCGCGAACACCCTGCGCACCGGGGCCGCCATAGACCAGCACGATCGCGGGATACTTTTTGGCTGCGTCGAATCCGGCGGGGCGAATGAGGCGCGAGTAGAACAATGTGCCGTCAGGACCTTTGAAATTGAGAAGCTCAGTGGGGAGAATCTGGTATTGATCGAAGGCGCGGCGGTCGGCTTCGCGATAGACGCCCAGTTCCCTGCCCTCGCCCGAATAGAGTGTCGTGCTCGGCGGTGAAGATACATTCGAGAATGTATCCAGGTAAAAACGCGCGCCTGGTCCCATCGCAATCGAGTGCGTACCCGATCCGGCACTAAGCTGGTGCTTATCGGCGCCGGTCAGTTGGATGCTGTAAAGCTGGCGTTCCAGCGGGCTGGTTTCGCTGGATGTGAAATATACGCGGCCCACGGCTTCATCGACGCCCGCGATGCCGGTCACTTCCCACGGTCCCTTGGTGAGCTGGCGGACTTGCGTGCCGTCGTTCGAGTACAAATAGAGGTGCCGGAATCCGTCGCGCTCGCTCAGCGTAAGGAATTGTTTCCCGCCATTGATGAACACCGGATCGTCGGGCAAGTTGACCCAGTAGCGGTCGCTCTCTTCCAGAATTCGCGATGCCTTGCCCGAGACAACTGCGACCGAAATCAGCTCTATGCGATTCTGGACGCGATTAGGACGCACGATGTAGAGATTTTGGGAATCCGGCGTCCAGGCGACGCGCGCGATCAGAAGCTCGTCGCGTGAACTAACAGCGGAACCAACAGCTGAACCGGCTACATCCAGCCAGCGAGTCTTTCCACCGGTGGCGGCCACTACACCCACGCGAACATCGGGATTGTTGCCGCCGGCCTGAGGGTAGTGTTGCGGCTCATAGATCGCACGCGGCCCGCGCAGGTCTTCGTGCGGGTAAATCTGTTCGCGGCTGAGATCGGATTGCAGGTACGCGATGGACTTGGAATCCGGCGACCACCAGTAGGCCGTCCCCAGATCCAGCTCTTCGGGATACACCCAATCCAACCCGCCGTTTCGCAAAGTGTCCGAGCCGCCCGTCGTCAGGCGAGTTTCGCGCTTCGACGCGATGTCGAGTGTGTACAAATCCCAGTCCCGGCGGAATGCGATCGACTTGCCATCCGGTGAAAGCTTGGGATCTCGCTCGCGGAGGGGCGTCTTGGTGAGCTGGGTCCACTTACCGTTGGTGGCATCGATTACGAACACGTCGCCGCCGGTGGAATAGAGGATCTGGTTGGCGGCCGAGCTCCACTGGACGGGAGTTTCCCGCACACGTCGATTCTCCCAATCGAAAGGCTGCGTCTCCTGAGAAGCAGGTTTCATGGCGGCAGCATCCAGTGCGGTGGTATCCAGCAGTTCCTTCGATGACTTCGCCGACGGATCGTAAACCATCAATCGGCGACCCTGCCGATAAAGGAATTTTGTGCCGTCGGCGTTCCATGCCACCGGATTCCCGGAACCCTGCGGAGCCACCCGCGACGCTTCCTCCAGGGCCTCCAAGGTGACCGGCTTCTTTTGTGCCAGCAGCGGCTGCTGAGGCACAAGTAAAGCGCTCGCGAGGAACAAAACCGCTGCTCTCATCGTATAGTGATTGTAGTTGAATGAGGCTCACTTTTTGGGGTGCCGCCCAGACGGTTACCGGATCGATGCATCATGTGGAGGCGGCAGGCAAGCGATTCTTGCTCGACTGTGGCTTATACCAAGGACGCCGGCGCGACACCTTCGAACGGAACAGTAATTTTCCGTTTCCCGTATCCAGCATCGACGGAGTGATTTTGTCTCACGCCCACATCGATCACAGCGGAAACCTTCCTACGCTGGTGCACAACGGCTTCAAGGGACCGATCTACACGACGCCCGCCACGGTCGATCTGTGCCTGCCGATGCTGGCGGACTCGGCTTATCTCCAGCAGAAAGACGTCGAGTTTTGCAATCGCCGACGCGAGCACCGGCGTTCCATCGGCCGCGACGATCGTGAATGCGAAGCGCTGTACCTGCCGGTTGATGCCGAGCGCACCTATCCTCTATTTCATCCGGTGGAGCTGGGCGCGACCAAGGAAGTAGCTCCCGGTTTTAAGTACAAGACCTATGAGGCCGGGCACATGCTGGGCTCGACCTCCATGGTGATCGAAGCCGACGGAGTACGCCTGGCTTTCTCAGGCGACGTGGGCCGCAAGAATCTTCCCGTCCTCCGCGATCCGATGACACCGGAACCGGTGGACTATCTCATTATGGAAAGCACGTACGGAGACCGGTTCCATAGGCCCATCCAGAACGCCGCCGCGAAATTGGCTGACGTAGTGAACCGGACGGCGGGCCGTGGCGGCAAGATCATCGTCCCTTGTTTCGCAGTGGGACGCACGCAGCAGCTGGTGATGCTTCTGAATCAGCTGATGAACGCGCACCAGATACCGTCGATTCCGATTTTCGTCGACAGTCCCCTGGCCGTAAATGCGACCGAGGTCTTTCGCAAGCATCCGGAGCTGTTCGACGAAGAAGCTGGCCAGTTTCTGACGGATGGCAACGATCCTTTCGGCTTTTCACGTTTGCAGTACATTCGGGAATCCAGCGAATCGAAAGCGCTGAACAGCCTGCATGGTCCGTTCATGGTGCTCTCCGCCTCTGGGATGTGCGAAGGCGGACGAATCCTGCACCACTTGCGCAACAACATCGAGGATCCGCGTAACACTGTGCTGATTACCGGATTCCAGGCTGAGAACACGCTCGGGCGCAAGATCCTCAACGGCGACCGTGAAGTTCCGATTTTCGGCGAGCCGATGCAGCTTCGCGCCGAAGTAGTGTCGCTGGACGAATTGAGCGGTCACGCCGATCAGGGCGAGTTGATCGAATGGATGCGCCCGCTGGCTCCGCGCTTGAAGAAAGTCTTTCTAGTGCATGGCGAGCCGGCCCAGGGCGCTGCGCTGGCGGAAGTAATCCGCAAGGAATTCAGCCTGGACGTTCAGCAGCCCTCCCGAGGGCACAGTTTCTTACTCAACTGATTTTTCCACGGAGGTCAAGGTAATCATGGCGTTTTGCGTTCAATGTGGCAGTCAGCTTCCGGATACGGGTCGATTTTGCACCAACTGCGGATCTCCTGCAAACGCTGCCGCTGGCAGCTCCGGACCGTCCGGAACAATTCCGACGATGGCGCATCAGCCGCTGGACTATACGATCCAGGGCGATAACCTTCAGGTGATTCGGATCCGCCTGCAACCAGGGCAAGAGTTGTTCGCCGAGGCCGGCAAGATGGTCTACAAGCAGCCGCAGGTGTCGTGGGAAACTCGCATGACCGGCGAGACTCTGGGCGAGAAAATCTGGGGCGCTCTGAAGCGCAAGCTGATGGGCGAGTCGCTCTTCATGACATATTTCCGCGCTTCGACACTGGGCGAAGTGGGATTTGCGGGAAGCTACCCCGGCAGAGTCCAGGCATTCGATCTCAAGGCCGGGCAAAGTATCTTCGTGCAGCGCGATGCGTTTGTAGTAGCGCAATCCAGCACGACGCTGAATATCGCGCTCGTGAAAAGACTCGGTGCAGGCTTCTTCGGCGGCGAAGGATTCATCCTGGAGCAGCTTACCGGGCCGGGAACCGTATTCATTCACGCAGGCGGGGATTTTGTGGAGTTTACGCTGGCGGCCGGCGAGTCCTTGCAAGTCGATACCGGCTGCATCGTGGCTTTTGAAGAGACGGTGCAGTACGACATCCAGCTAGCCGGAGGGATTCGGACCGCAATCTTCGGCGGCGAAGGTCTGTTTCTAGCGACGCTCACTGGCCCCGGACGCATCATCATCCAGAGTCTGACGCTGGAGAAGATGCGCCGCGAGCTGGCGCCTTATCGTTCAGGCGGCGACGAGCACAAGGGTCTTAACGTCATCGGGTCGATATTTAGCAACGACGACTAGTAGGGGCGAGGCATTGCCTCGCCCGCCCTACTGCTTCAAGCGAAACGTCGTGAGCGCGGTACCCGAAAGGTTCTTGTCTACGCCAATGGTAGCGGTGCCGCCGTAAAAGCTAAACGTATCGCGCATGCGGACCCAAATGGGAATGTCGCAACTGGGAGCTGTGCCAGCGCATCCTGGACTGCCGGGACCATCGGGAATCTTGATATTGATGATCCACGCGCCCGGATAGACGGTCATGGCAGATGCGATCACGTTGGCGTCCGGCAATTGGGTTGCGTTTACGAATACAACGGGCTTGTCACTTGTCAGCAGCCCGGATGCGCCCTGGCCGTCCAGGGGTGTCGCACCCTGGAATCCTGGACCCTGACCTGTCATCCAGACGGTCAAAATGTCGCCGCGCGCAGCAGGGTGGTCAGGACCATTCACGCTTCCATCGGAAAAGTTTGTCGCTGCTATTTGGCCGGTTCCCTGGGCGTTGGACGTGAAAAAGCCGGGCGCGGCGGGCGTCATGATGAAGGTCCCAGCAGCCAAAATCTCACCCGTCGCAGGGCGAGTTACAAGGAACTCGGCCGTACCTGAGGTTGGCGTCCCAATAGGCACCTGAATGAAAATAAGCGGTGGGGAAACATTGAAGATTGGCGCCGGCACACCGTTTACCAGGACCTGCAGGCCGGAGACGAGGGATGACCACGGAGGATTAAGATTCCCCCCAGTGGACTGAGCGGTTATATTCGCAAGACTGCTGGTGACGTACATCATCATCCCGGGAGCCACTTGCTGCAGATTCCCCGACGTGGCATTCGCGGCGTTCCGGTAAACAAGCTTTTGAAAGTAAAAGGTAATCCGATTACTTGATTCCGCCACGATCAGATTACTAAAGGAATCCAGACCAATAGCAGTCGCGGTCACCTGTAACTGGATGGATTCCGTGACATTAGACTGGCCAGGCAGCATATCGTCAAAACGGCGGAGATGGTAGATGGCGCCACCGGAAACCCAAATAGTGCGTTGCGTAAGTCCATCTCCCAAAGGCGCAAGAGTAATGCCGGTAGGCTGAGAAATGTTGGGCTCCTGGAACCTGGAAGCGTCGCCCTGGGTGAGGCTCCCCTCGTTCGAATAAATCACGATCCGATTATTTAAGAAATCACAAACGTAAAGACGGTCGTTATCGTCGGCCGCGAGACCGAGAGGGATGTTTAGACTGGCCGAGGTCGGCTGAGGTGGCACTCCAATGCTTGAAAATCCAGGCTGACCCACCACAGCCGAGGCTGGCTGGCCGTTCACAAAATCACCGCCCGATTTACGGAAGATCAAAACGCGATTGTCTAAGATATCCGAAACGCCCAAATTGCCGTTGTTAAAAACAACCAATCCAAATGGTGAGCGCATGGTTCGTTGGCCGGTGGTCAGGTCGGGCTGTCCGAATCCAAGCTGGCCCAGCACAAGCTCAGCGCGCTGGATACCTGACGCATGATCGAAGGGCTTCGGAAAGCGGAGGACACGGCCGTTCCCCGAATCGGCCACGTAAAGGTTTCCCTGCGCATCCAAAGCGAGCCCGATGGGGAAAAATAGGCCCGTATCATTGGGTACTTGGGGATCCCCGGTGCACGGAGCATTCAACGACGTTACCGTACAATTCCTCGTGGTCCTATACAAATCCGGCTGACCGATCACGAAGTCCGCTTTTGTGGTTAGAACCGAACGAATGTCCGTGCCCACCACTCTCGCATCGTTAAAGCCGAGAATGCGGTTATTGAATGTATCGGCGATGTAGAGATGAGGAGGATTGGCACTCTTATCCACTACGATCCCGCCGCCTATAAGACTACCGTTCGCAACCCAGACTTCGCGTCCTTCGACAAGGTTGGGAGCATTGTGATTGAACGCGTCGGCCTGGTTTGAGCTGGAATCGATTTGACCTAATACCTTGGTTGCGCTCGGATAGGAGTAGATGTCGCTGGGTAAATACGACAGCACTCTGTTATTGCCAAAGTCTGCGATCCAAAGGTTTCCAGAAGGGTCAAATACCCCGCCGACGGGGAGGTTTAGAGTGGTAGCGTCTGGTTCAGCCAATCCCCGATTTGCCCGAGTGCAGGTGACACGCGCGCTATCGCAGCCATTTGTCAGGGAGCCGAGCTGGCCTACTGTGGTAGCGATGGATGGGGATGTAGTCGTTGGCGTCGCAGGACTCCACTCGTTTGGGGATTCATAACGAGCCACGCGATGGGCGCTCGTGTCGCAAACAAATACTTTGCCCTGGTATGTGAATACACAGTGCGGGCTATCGTTGGACTGGCCAGCTTGAGTGCCGCCTGCCAGGCTGTACTGGTTGGGATACAGCAATGGAGCTTGACCTGGGACGGCATCCGGCAGAATCCCAAGAAGGCGAGTTGCCGATGTGTTTGGCCCCGGGTTTGGATAATACAGAACCCTCCCATACGTATCGGCGACGTACAAGCCTCCGCTCGGATCCACGCTCAGTGAGACGGGAAACCTCACAGTGCTGAGCGTCTTTTGATTGTTCGACGGGTCGTTGTCGGGGATGACATTTGAGAATGCATCCCTCTGTCCGATTACTGCGTCCGCTGCTGGATTGATCTTTGGGGGGACTTGGTTCAGAGCAGCCTTGGGGTAGCGAAGCACGCGGTGGTTCCCCGCGTCGGTTGCCCACAAGTTTCCTTGCGGATCGAACGCGATTCCCCCAATCGCAACGCCGGCCGCAGTTAGATTGAGGCTCAAGGTACTGGCGCTCACCGGGTTCCCCGGCTGGATGCCCGATGTTGTACTCGTCTGGCCAATGACCAGATCGACAACCACTACATCTCCGGTTTGGCTGAAGGGAGCCGGGTAGCGAAGAATTCGATTGTTGGCCGCATCCATTACATACAGATTGCCGCTGCTATCGACGGCCAAACTCACCGGGCGAGCCAAACCTCCCGGAAGGTCGCTACCGGGCCGTCCCGGGCCCTGCTGAATGGTTGTGAAGAAATCCCGCTGACCGATTACTTTATCCGCCGGATTTCCCCTGCTTAATCCCGCTGGATTCCGCCACGCCAAAACACGGCTGTTTAATGAATCCGCTACGTACAGGATTGGAGGCGTAACCGACGTGTCAAAGGCAATCGCGGATGGCCCGTAAAATTCCCGCCCCTCCACTAAGTTTGGAGTCAGAGACTTCAGGGAACTGTCCAGTCTCGCCTGCCCGAATTCCCGAGACGGAAGGTTGTTGATGGTAGATAAATTCTGCGCCCATCCAGGGACACTCGCAACAAGCAGACCACACCATAAGAGCTTCATTATCAGGATTCTCCGGAGGGCAGAACGCGGGAAGTCGCCCTTATTTTAGAAGATAACACGCGGACTAAATCGTTCCATGTACCATTCGTACTAGACCATGCTAGGGAATGGCTGCGCGGGGCCAGTGCTAAAATCGACAGTTGGACCCCGTAGACCTCTCCCGGCCCCGAGTTTGCGCAGTCAGCTACCTGAACACGGTTCCGCTGGTGTGGGGGCTGCTCCACGACCCGGCTCTTCGGGAGACCTTCGATCTTCGCTTTGCACTTCCGTCGGAATGTGCTGATCAACTGGCCCGCGGAGAGGCCGACATCGGAATTGTTCCCGTCATCGAGATGGCCCGCCAGGGCCTGGATTACTTCCCCGGAACCGGTATCGCCTGCCATGGTCCGGTCCGAAGCATCCTGCTGATTTCGAAAGTTCCCTTCCGCGATATCCGCACTCTGGCGACGGATTCGGGTTCGCGAACCTCGGCCATGCTGTCTCAGGTGATCCTGGCGGAGCGCTTTGGCGTTCGCCCCAAGGTATTTTCGCATCCCGCCGCATTGGAAGAAATGCTGGCCAAGGCCGATGCGGCGCTACTGATCGGCGACGCGGCTCTGCGCGTGGACCCCGCGAGCTTGCCTTACGAGACTTTGGACTTGGGCGCGGAGTGGGTCGCCATGACCAGCCTGCCAATGGTGTTCGCGATATGGGCGGGTCGCAAGCAGACCATTCACGAGCCGTATGGCAACGCATTTCTTGAATCGTGCCGCTACGGCCTCACCCACATGGATGACATGGTTCGCGCGGAGTCTGCCGCCCGCAATTTCAGTGAAGAAGTGGTACGCCGCTATCTCACGCAGCACATTGTGTTCGAACTCGGTGAGCGCGATTATGAAGGCATGCGGCTGTACATCCAACACGCCCTGCGGCTTGACCGAGTTATGATACCGGGAGTATCTGTATGATGACCCGCGCTGAAGCGATTGAGATGTTCCAGAGCGATGACCTGATCGGCATCGGCATGGCCGCCGATGCGATTCGCCGCAAGCTGCATCCGGAAGGCGTGGTCAGCTACATCATCGACCGCAACATCAACTACACGAATTTCTGCACCGAATATTGCAGTTTCTGCGCATTCTACCGGCCGATGGGGCACGCGGAAGGCTACCTTCTGCCGCAGGAAACCATCTTTAACAAGATCCAGGAAACCATCGATTTGGGCGGAACCGGCATCCTGATGCAAGGCGGCCTGCATCCCGATCTCAAGATCGAGTGGTACGAAGATCTGCTGCGCTCGATCAAGAAGCGCT
>Ga0207674_10003419_pt1 | contig 19433 bp, 18 predicted proteins | sample KBSCornC72_FD_184303 | JGI IMG/M metagenome (GOLD analysis project Ga0207674, IMG submission 184303) | Corn rhizosphere microbial communities from Kellogg Biological Station, Michigan, USA - KBS Corn C7-2 (SPAdes) (version 2) | ecosystem: Host-associated > Plants > Roots > Rhizosphere > Soil ... | reverse complement strand
GACAACGGCCACTACCCGTCCTCCTGATACAGCAAGGCCAAAAAGCCGGTGAGGCCACCCACACAGACGGGCAGCCACGCCGCAGCAATCGGATGCATCAACTCAGCCTTGCTCAAATCTTCCGTTACTTTCGACAAGACGTAGAGCAGAAAGCCTGCTCCCACGCCACTCAAAACCATCTTTTGTACGCCTCCGAAACGGAAGAATCGTAAACTGACGGAGGCCGCCAGCATTACCATGGCCGCCAGCAGAAATGGCTGCGCGATAAGCTTGTGGTATTGTAGCCGATAGCCTGCGGTTGCGAAGCCGGAGCTCTCCGATGACCGGATGTAGCTCGGTAGTTGCCAAAATGACACAGTCTCCGGCGTGGAGAAGCTGTTGCGCACCTGCGCCGCGGTCAAGGAGGTGGCCAGCTTCAGGCTGTCCTGGTCGACGGGGGGCGCGTCCAGCGAGTATCGCCGCACCGACTTGAACAGCCAATGCCCGTCTTCCAGGGTGGCCTCGCGCGCCTCGATCCGCTCCTTGAACTGCAGCGTGGCATCGAAGCGGAACACCGTGAGTCCGGTTAGCCGTCGCCCCTGTTGCTCGCTGCGGAGCGCGTTGATGATCGCGTGCCCGTCGCTATTGGCCTGGTTGATCCAGAACCCGGAGGCGTCCTGAATCTCGCCGCCGGGCGCAGAACCGAACAATTCGGCTTCCATGCGCTTGGACATCTCTCTGAGATTGGCGGACATCGGATTATAGCCGACGGTGGCAAGAATACCGAGCACGACGGCACTTGCGAGCGCGGGCGAAATGAATTGCCAGGCTGAGACGCCGGCCGCGCGCGCTACCACCAGCTCCAGCCGGCGGGACAGCGCCAGATAACAGGTCATGGCGCCGATCAGGATGCAGAACGGCATCATCTTTTCGAGCAACTGCGGCACCCGAAAAAGCGACGTTTCCGCAACCTTCAATGCCGGCGCCGATGCAAGGCCCGAGGTCCTCCTGACCATCTCGATGTAATCGACCATTACCAGCAGCACGAAAATACTGAGGAACACGCCAAGCGCCGCGATCACAAATCGGCTGGCAAAATACCGTCCCAGGGTGTTGGTCATCATGCTCATGCGACGGCCGGTCGCCCGAGCAGCTTGAGGATGCGCGCGTTAGAGCGGTTGATGGCCTCCGTCAGCGAGGCCGGCGGCTCTAGAACCACGCTGCGGACAATGACAAAAAGGCTCGCGCCGATGGCAAGGCTCAACAACAGATATTGAATGATGGGCGCGACGGTGGACTTCGCGGCGGTGACCGAACAGGCGTAACCGGCCATGCGCAGGGCGAGCACTGAAAGAATGGCGCTGGCGACCGAGAAATTTCGGCTCTGGCGCGTGGTGCGGGGGGCTCCGAGGAAGGCGAAGGTCAGAGCCGCGAAAGCGAAGGGATAGAGCGGGGCGATAAAGCGGTCGTGCATTTCCGCACGGAACTGTCCGGCCATCTGCCGGAAAACCGGGTCGGTCGGAGAGGGCGACACCAGCTCCCAGAGATAAAGCTCGTGAATGCCGAGCGTGACGTCACGGCCCTGGTTGGAGAACTTCGACATGTCGAAGGCGTAGCTCTCGAAGGCGACCAGCGCGGGGTCGTGTTTGCCGGCCTCGAATCGTTCGAGATTGCCGTCCTTGAGAACAAGGAAGGAGCCGCGCTCGTTGTTCAGAACCGTGCCGTAATCGGCGATGATCGTGATCCTTTCCTTGGGATCGCGGCGATCATCGACGAAAATACCAACCAGCCGCCCACCCGGCTGCCGCTCGCGAATCCGGATCGTCAGATTCTGGTCCAACTGGGCGAAGCGGCCGGGCTGCAGAACGTTGGTCAGCACATCCGCGGTAATTTCCGCATCCCATCGTTTCAGTCGCCGCATGCCATCCGGCGCCAGATAAGCCGCGATGAAGGCGACCATCACGGCGACGATGAAGGTCGCGTAGAAGAACGGGCGCAACATTTGCAGAGGTGCAAAGCCGGCCGCATTCATCACAATGATTTCCGAATCTGTCGCAAGCTTGTTTAACGTGTGGGACATCGCGATCATTAGCGCGATCGGCGCGATGATCAGCGCGAGCGCCGGAATGACAAGCCCCGTGAACCCAAGGAAAGTCAGGATGGTCTGGCCCTGGCTGGTCATCAGGTCGATGCCGCGCAACGCCTGCGTGATCCAGATCACCCCGGTCAGGCTGATCAGGACCAGCGCAAACGACGTCAACGTCGTGCGCAAGATATACCTGTCGATTGACCCCATTTACCGCACGAACCCCGACCAGCCGAATGGACCAGCGGGCCAACCAGCTCCTGATATCAGGATCCCCTGCTGGCTGCCCGCGACATTTCCGGACTGCTTCACTTTCTCATTACCATCCCTTTGATCCGTCAACAAAATGGCTGGGGGAAGGCGCGCTTGATATATGGTTAATAAATCGAACGATGTGGCCACCCGGCCACGGCCCCCGCTTGGCAGCGACCGGCCCGGCAGGTCATAGTGTTTTTCGAATCCGCTGGCCGCGCTCCCCGCAGGCTTTCATTCCGCAATCATCCGGTTTTTTTGGAGGATTTCATGCCCGACACCATCAAGGTCGGATTTGTTCCGTTTTCCGTCGCGTCGAGGGACGTGTTGGTGGTGTTTTGCGATGATGCGCTCAAGCTCGGGGGCGCGACGCGAAAGCTTCTTGGTAACAACGCCGGGCTCATTGCGCGCGCGGCCGCAGCGAATCGGTTCAAGGGCAAAAGCGGTTCGGTTCTGGACATTCTGGCGCCGGCAGGCCTGAAGGCCTCGCGACTGATCGTAATCGGAACCGGAAAAACCGCTCTTGCCAAGGAGGCCACCAAGGAGATCGATTGCCTGAAGTGGGGCGGCACCATTGCTGGCAAGCTCAGCCACGGCAGGAATGCTGTCACGGTCATCGCGGAACTTGCGGGCGGCGAGATGACGCCCAACCAGGTTGCAACTCTGGCGTCAGGCTTTCGCCTGCGGGCCTATAAGTTCGATCGCTACAAAACCAAAAAGAAGGATGGCGAAGACGGTACGGTGAACGTGGATGTTGCCATCGCCGTCGGCGATGTCGCAGCCGCTCGAAAGGCCTTTGCCGGTCGCGCCCCAGTGGTGGATGGTGTCATCATGGCGCGGGAGCTCGTCAACGAGCCGCCGAATGTGCTGTTTCCGGCTGAATTTGCCCGGCGCGCCAGCCAGCTTCGCAAGCTTGGCGTCGGCGTCGAGGTGCTTGATGTGCCTGCCATGCAGAAGCTCGGAATGGGGGCGCTATTGGGAGTGGCGCAGGGCTCGGCGCGCCCGGGTCGCACCGTCATCATGCGCTGGAATGGCGGCAAGCGCGGCGATCAGCCGGTGGCCTTCATCGGCAAGGGCGTCTGTTTCGATACCGGAGGCATCTCGATCAAGCCCGCCGGCAGCATGGAGGACATGAAAGGGGACATGGGAGGCGCGGCCTGTGTCGTCGGATTGATGCAGGCGTTGGCGGCCCGCAAGGCCAAGGTCAATGTGATCGGCGCGATTGGTCTGGTCGAGAATATGCCGGATGGCAATGCGCAGCGTCCCGGCGATATCGTCACCTCCATGTCGGGCCAGACCATCGAGATCATCAATACCGATGCCGAAGGCCGGTTGGTCCTGGCTGACGTGCTTTGGTACGTGGCCAAAAAGTTCAAGCCAAAATTCATGATCGACCTGGCGACGCTCACCGGCGCCATTCTAGTGGCGCTCGGCACCGAACACGCGGGCCTGTTCTCCAACAATGACGAACTGGCGGATCGGCTTATGAAGGTCGGACAGGAAACCGGCGAGCGGGTATGGCGGCTACCGCTCGGTCCCGAATATGACAAGCTGATCGATTCGCAGTTTGCCGACATGAAGAATACCGGGGGACGTCACGGCGGTTCAATCACCGCGGCGCAGTTCCTGCAGCGGTTTGTGGACGGCACGCCTTGGGCGCATCTCGATATCGCGGGCACCGCGATGGGCGCACCGAAGTCCGACATCAACCATAGCTGGGGATCGGGGTTTGGCGTGCGACTGCTGGAGCGGCTGGTGGCAGAATATTACGAAGCTGCGAAATAGCTTCCAAGGGCCGGGTGAGAATGACGGAAGTCCTGTTCTATCACCTGCAAGATATGTCGATCGAGAATGTCTTGCCGCCGCTCCTGGAGAAATCCATCGAGCGCGGCTGGCGAGTGGTGGTCCAGTCGACATCGCAGGAGCGCGCCGAGGCGCTCGATGCGTTGTTGTGGACCTATCGGGAGGATTCTTTCCTGCCGCATGGCACGCTGCATGGCGCCGAGCCGGAGGCGCAGCCGATTCTGATCGCCGCTGCCGACGGTAATCCAAATGGGGCCAAGGTTCGCTTTCTGATCGATAACGCACCACTACCGGTCGATTTCGACAATTACGATCGCATCGTCCTGGTTTTCGATGGCAATGACGACGAGGCGCTCGCTGCGGCGCGGGAAGCCTGGAAAAGCTGCAAGGCGCGAGGCCTGGATGCGACCTATTGGCAGGCGGACGAATACGGCCGCTGGCAGCGGCGTAATTAGCCATCGATGGTCATTAATGATAAAGCCCGGTTTCAGCGGTGGGGCTTGCGCTCAGCCACGGTAGTGCCGCAAAGTGATGTTGGGACAAATGCTTACCGGCGAGACGGGTTGCCGGGTGGTCGCCGGTTCAGCGTTGGGTCTGGTGCCGAAATTGTCGAAGTTCGCAAGGCATCGCTGCGATCTCTCGCAGGTACTTCGACAAGATCGCTGCGCCAGCCATTTTGAGATTCTGGTACCCGCGTCTGTTTGACGCCCTGATGGGTTACGACAGAGGCGGGATCTTGTGGGGTGTAGGATCGTGCGAAATTATCAGCGCGTTGAAACTCAGCGCCTTGCAACGGTATCGATTGCATTGTTGCTGGCTGGCGGGCTTCTGGCCGGCTGCTCAGGCGCCACCGAATTTTCTTCTGAGCTGCTATCGAAAGATGCGCAATGGTTCTCCCGGCCCGCGCGTCTCTTTATCAAGAACGTCTCGATCGAAACGCCGCCCCTGACCCCCGATAAGCCGGTCACGGCTGAAGATCTCGTAAGTGCAGACGGGGCATGCCCTGGGATGGCGGCAGGCCCTGCCGACGCCAATGCTCAATCAGGTGCGCCCACGCCATCGACGTCAGGCACGGTCGCGCTAGGTCACACCGAGTGCGATGTGGTACGTGGCATCGGGGCGCCGGACAGTGTCAACCTGTCGAATGATCCAAGGGGCGACCGTGTTGCAGTCATCAACTATTCGCGGGGACAGCGCGCGGGCATTTACACATTCAGGGCGGGTCGCCTGACTTCGATCGAGCGGGCGCCTCAGGCGGCCGAGCCGCCGAAATCGACCAAACCTAAATCGCACAAGAAACAGGTCCAAACACGCCAGAGCGGGTAATTCACCCGGCGGCTTGTTCGTAATCCGCGCTTGCGGTCAGCCATTGTTCCTCGGCCCGCTGCAGGGCCTCGGCCGCATTGGCCCGTGCCTTGGCCAGTTGAGCGGCCTGCTGCGGATCTCGCGTAAACAGATCCGGCAGCGCCAACGCCGCGTCGATCTTGGAAATGATATCGCTGATCCGATCGATTTCCGCTTCCGCCGCCGAAATCCTCTGCTTCAACGAAGAGCGTTTGTCGGTTTGGCTGCGCTTCGGCTTCTCACGGCCATTCTGGGTCGCTTCGCGCGAGGCGTTCCGGTCATCCCCCCTGGAGAGAACCAGGCGACGGTAGTCGTCGATATCCCCATCGAAGCTCCGCACGGTACGATCGGCTACCACCCATAGCTGGTCGGCGCAGGACTCGATCAAATGGCGATCGTGGGACACCATGATCACCGCGCCAGGAAATTCATTGATGGCCTCCGCGAGCGCCGCCCGACTGTCGATGTCCAGGTGGTTAGTTGGCTCGTCGAGCACGATCATGTTTGGACCGTGGAAGGTCGCCAGTCCGAGCAATAGCCGCGCCTTTTCACCTCCCGACAGGTTTTTGACGAGAGTGTCGCCGGCTTTGCCGGAAAAGCCGATCCCGCCGACGCGAGCGCGAACCTTGCTCTCAGGCGCATCCGTCATCAGCCTTCGCACATGATCATAGGGTGAGGCCTCCACATCCAGTTCGTCCAACTGGTGTTGGGCGAAATAACCGATGCCAAGTTTGTCGGCACGGGTAATGCGGCCGGAAAACGCCGGCAGTTTGCCCGCCAGCAGTTTGATCAAGGTGGACTTGCCGTTACCGTTCGCACCGAGCAGGGCGATGCGATCATCGTTATCGATGCGCAACGTCACGCGATGGAGAATGGGCTGGCCTGGACTATAGCCGACAGATGCTTCGTCGATCGCGATGATCGGAGGGGACAGCATCTTTTCAGGCGCGCGAAATGTGATCTCGTGCACCTCCTGGGTCACCAGTGCTGCTACCGGTTTCATCCGTTCGAGCATTTTCATGCGCGATTGCGCCTGGCGTGCTTTGGTGGCCTTGGCCTTGAAACGGTCGACAAAGGCCTGCAGCCGCTTGCGTTCCTCGGCAGCCCGCTTGGCATGACGCGCGTCCAGCATTGCGCGGGCAGCACGCTGTTCTTCGAAGGAGGAGTAGCTCCCTTTGTAGAGGGTAAGCCTGCCATGTTCGAGGTGCAGGATCTGATCGACCGACGTCTCCAGGAGGTCTCGATCGTGGCTGATGATGATGACGGTCCGGGGATAAGTTGCCAGGTGGCTCTCAAGCCACAGCGTCCCTTCGAGATCCAGATAGTTGGTCGGTTCGTCGAGCAGCAACAAGTCGGGCGCGGAGAACAGGGTTGCCGCCAGCGCGACGCGCATTCGCCAGCCACCCGAGAATTCCGAACATGAACGCAGTTGGTCGCCGGCGGAAAATCCGAGCCCGCTCAGGATCGAGGCGGCTCGGGCGGGTGCGGAGTGAGCTTCGATGTCCACGAGCCGCGTCTGTATCTCCGCGATCCGCTGCGGATCATGTGCCGTTTCCGCCTCCTTCAACAGGGCATCGCGTTCCCGATCGGCGCGGAGGACGACCTCGATCAGGCTCTCCGGGCCATCGGGTGCTTCCTGGGCCAGGCTGCCAATCTGCCAGCGTGGCGGCAGCGTGATCTTCCCTTGCTCAAGCGGAAGATCGCCGCGGATCGCCTGAAACAGCGTCGATTTGCCGACCCCGTTTCGGCCGACAAAGCCCACGCGAGAACCGGGCACGATCTGCACCGAGCTATCGTCGATCAATAGTCGTCCGGCGATCCGGATGGATATGTCCGTGATGGAAAGCATGGCGGCTTTTCACCGGAGCGGCTGCAAAACGCAACCTTGAAAGCGGTGAGCAGTTGGCCCCAGGTGGCGCGCGCTGTCAGTGAGGTGATCAACGAAGAGGGCGGGCCTGATCCCGCCGGCACAGCTCCTGCATCAGATATTCAAGATGCTGGGGCAATTTTCCCGTCTCCGGACGACAATTCTGCTGAAGATGTTCGCCGACGGCCTCGCAAATTGAACGGAGGGTGCGATGATCGATCTCTTCACTCGCTTTGATGAATTTGCCCATCGCATTCCACTTTTGTTTTGATCGGCTGTCGTGCCCGCTCAAGGCCCCCATTTCTGCTCCGGCATTTCACCAAGTCGGTTGCCTGAAAGATGGTTCCGGCGCCGCCGGTGTTCCTGCCAATGAGGATAAAATCCAATTAAAATTAGCTGCTTTGCCTAAACAAAAGCCCCGACCAGGGGGTCGGGGCTTGTTCCGGTAGTGCGAGTTTCCGCTTAGTAGCAGCGGTTCACAAGCCTCCAGCGAGGACCCCAGGGGGTCGGAACCAGACGTCGCACATAACAGCCGCCATAGGCGCCGTAGGCTAGATAGGGGCCTCCCACGACGATGCGCGGGCCGCCCCATCCCCAACCGCCGTGATGCCAGCCGCCACCGTGGCCACCATGCCAATGGGCGGAAGCGGAGGTGGGTGCCAAGGCAGCCAAGCCCAGGGTCGCCACGGCCACAAGCGATAGTTTGCGTAACATGTTCATCTCCTCAGGTTCGGGTGCCCGAAGGCACATGCAGTGAAAAACGAGATCCGCAAGCCTTTGTGCCGCTTCGAGGGCCATCGGTTCAGTCAAAAACATAATGCAGCAAAGCTGAATGAAGGGATGCGGGACGCTTCAGAAAGGGTTCATCTTGGTGAAATTCCTGTAATTTTCGGACGAGGGCGCGACACCTCCGCTAGTGGTTCGGCCTGTCGCTTGCCGTTAGGGCATCGCGCCGATATAAGCCCGGCACCTTCTGTTGACCTCGTTTTCCAAGGGAAAAATCAATGGCGATTGAACGCACATTCTCGATTATTAAACCCGACGCGACGGCGCGTAACCTGACTGGCGCGATCAACGCGGTGATCGAGAAGGCCGGTCTTCGGATCGTGGCCCAGAAGCGGATCCGCATGACCCGCGAGCAGGCCGAGACCTTTTACGCCGTGCACAAAGCCAGGCCGTTTTTCGGCGAACTGGTCGATTTCATGATCTCAGCCCCGGTGGTGGTGCAGGTTCTCGAAGGTGAAAACGCAGTGCTCAAATATCGCGACGTGATGGGCGCCACCGACCCTTCGAAAGCGGCCGACGGTACGATCCGCAAACAATTTGCCAAATCAATCGGAGAGAATTCGGTTCATGGCTCGGATGCGCCGGAGACCGCAACGATTGAAATCGCGCAGTTCTTCTCGGGCAATGAAATCGTCGGCTGACTTCTGGGTTGCAGGCAGGGCGACAGGCTCTTCTAGGCCGTCATTGGAGTTTCCGTCAGGTCGCGTTAATCTCGACGGAACTTCGCCAGTTTGGCAGCGCCGCGCTTACCTGCCCGGCGCTCGCCGATTTTGAAGTCCGTATGAAGGTCGAGCGCAAGATGATGCGGATCTCGGGATCGGAGCAGTAGTGGACTGGCTGCGGCAAATGCTCGATCCCCAAACGATCGATGCGTGGCTAACCCAATTCAGCTTGGACCTGTCACAGCCGGCTTTCTGGGTCGCGGTCGGCAAGATCACCTGGATCAACATTCTTCTCTCCGGCGACAACGCGCTCGTCATTGCAATGGCCTGCCGAGGGTTGCAGCCGCGCCAGCGGCTGTGGGGAATGGTGTTGGGTTCGGCCGCGGCTGTGCTGCTGCGGATTGTCTTCACGGGCCTGGTCGCAAAGCTGATGGAATTGGCTTACCTGAAGCTGATCGGCGGACTGGCGCTGCTTGTCATCGCCGCCAAGCTCCTCGTTCCGGAAAGAGAAGACGAGGGCAGCGTCAAGCAGGCGGGGCATCTGTGGGCCGCCATACAGATCGTGGTAGTCGCCGACATCGTGATGAGCCTCGATAATGTGATCGCGGTGGCGGCAGCCGCCAATGGCAATGTCGTGCTGCTGATCCTGGGGCTTGCGATCAGCGTTCCGCTGATCGTCGGCGGGGCGGCGTTGATCATGGTCCTGTTCAACCGACTTCCGATCCTGATCTGGGCTGGAGCCGCGCTGCTTGGCTGGGTGGCTGGAGATGTCATGGCGACGGATCCAGCCGTTGAGCCGGCGTTGCAAGGTTTATTTGACGGCACCCTGGTACGTTGGCTGAACGCCTGGTTGGGCATGTTGGGCCTGTCGCCCCAGTTTGCCGGCAGCGGCTCGGCCGGCGAGATGATCGGGGGTCTCCTGGGCGCGATAATTGTGTTGCTGGTCGGAGCGGAATGGCGACGGCGGCGGCTGCAGAGCATTGCGCATGCATCGGAGGGGTAGCATCAGCGTCGGAGGATTGCTCCGGAGCGGCCGATCAGGCGGCAGAGCTGTTTGAAGCGCCCGCCGACCCGATCGGCAACGAGATCGCCCATCCGGTGTTCGAACACCAGGAGCAGTTTTCGCCCCTGGCTCCTGAAGTGAGTTGCCGGCAGTACGCCGGGCCGCGCAGCCGATATCAGATGCGCGACACGAAACGCCGCGCCAAGAAGACGCGCGCGCTCAACCAGGGCGGGGGATAGCAGATCGAGGATGAAGGAGGGCGGTTCGTGCTGCTCGCTCACCCCGGCATAGCGATAGAATACCGATAGCGCCATAAAGGCACGGCCCTGATGGCTGACGGAGCCAAAATTTCCGTTGGTGACAAGATTAAGTGTCTGCTCGCCGCGATAGTCCGGATGAACGCGCCAGCCGATGTCGGAGAGAAGGCACGCGGCGTGCCGCAACCGGCGATCCTCGTCGGTTTCGGGCAGCTTGGCGATTCGGATGAATCGATCGGTCCACCCAATGAGTTCTTCGGCGTGTTTGGCAGAACGCGACAACAGACCATTCAGGGTCTGCGCCGCACAGATAAGACCGTCCTTTGCGCGCTCTGCCTGAGGCAGCATTTCGTAAAGCAAGCCCTCGCGGACGCCGAAGGTCGAGAAAACGACGGTTTGCGGCCGGGCGACGCGAATGATGTGTTCGAGGACCAGCGCAGCGTACACCAACAGCGGCCGCCGCGCGTCTGCCACGACTTCGATGTCGGCGAGAATATTGGCGGCGGCAAGCCGCCTCAGCCGCCGCGCGAAATCCAGCGCATCGGCGGCGGGAATCGTATAGCCGTGCATGACATGTAGCGGGTAGCCGCTTTGAACGATGTGGATGCGGGCCAGCGCCCGCCAGGTCCCACCGACGGCATAGAAGGTGCGGCCCGCGCCGGCCTCGAGCTGGGCGACATCGGCCAGACCGTTCTTGACGATCCGCTCGGCGCGCTTCAGTGACTTTTGCGAGGAATCCTGCAAAGCGAGACTGCCGAGCGGAAGCGTGACCCCGCGCCGTACCCGGTTGCCCTGGACGTCGACCAGTTCCAGCGACCCGCCGCCGAGATCGCCGACGATGCCGTCGGGCCTGTGGACACCTGAAACGACGCCAAGCGCCGAAAGCTGGGCCTCGCGCTGCCCCGACAGGATCTCGATATGCACGCCGCAGATCTTCTCGGCCGTGGCGATGAATTCAGGACCATTGCTGGCGTCCCGGCAAGCGGCGGTGGCGATGGCGTGAACACGGCCGACCTTCATCACCCGGCAGAGTGCCCTGAAGCGGCGCAGCGCCGTCAGCGCCTTCGCCACAGCGTCGGGAGCGAGCAGTCCGGTGGTTTGAACCTCCCGACCTAGTCCACACAGCGTCTTCTCGTTGAAGATCGTGACCAGGCTTCGCTTCATCGACTCGTAGACGACGAGGCGGACCGAATTCGAGCCGATATCGATGACCGCGACACTGGGTGCGCGATGCCGGGGCCGTTTCACTGCCGGTGCCCCTTACGATGATGGCTGGCGCTCGTTGCGGCGAGTAAGCCGGCGTGGCGAAGATTCCTTGAGCGACTTTCCACGGCCTGACAAACTCGGATTCGTCATGAAGTAGTTATGGACGTTGAAAGGCTCTTCGCCTTTCGCCGCCTTCATACGCGTTGACGAACCATCGGGCAATAACTGCCAGCTTTGCTCGGTATCCTTCAGGTTGGCGACCATGATCTGTTCGAGAACCTGCTGATGAACAGTCGGATTTTGCATCGGACACAGGATTTCGACCCGTCGGTCGAGGTTCCTAGGCATCATATCGGCGGAGGAGATGTACACAGCCGCTTTTGGGCTCGGCAAACCCTGGCCCATGCCAAAGCAGTAGATTCGTCCGTGCTCGAGGAAACGCCCGATGATCGACTTGACGCGGATGTTCTCGGAGAGTCCTGGCAGACCTGGACGCAGGCAGCAGATTCCGCGAACAATCAACTCGATGGAGACGCCCGCACGCGATGCCTCATAGAGGGCATCGATGATGTCGGGATCAACCAATGAGTTCATTTTCATCCAGATCGCGCCGGGTTTGCCGTGCCGGGCGTGCTGGCTCTCGGCCTGGATATGCTCGATGATCCGCTTGCGCAGTGTAAGCGGAGACACCGCCATCTTTTCGATGTCGCTGGGCTCGGCATAGCCGGTGATATAATTGAAGACGCGGGCGGCATCGCGGCCGATGATCGGGTCCGACGTGAAATAGGAGAGGTCGGTGTAGATGCGCGCCGTTACCGGATGGTAATTGCCGGTTCCGGTGTGGACATAGCTGGTGAGATTGCCGCCCTCGCGACGCACTACCAACGAGAGCTTGGCATGGGTCTTCAACTCGATGAACCCATAGACCACCTGGACACCGGCGCGCTCCAGATCGCGAGCCCAACGGATATTGGCTTCCTCATCGAACCGCGCCTTGAGCTCGATCAAGGCGGTAACCGACTTGCCCCCTTCGGCTGCCTCGGCCAGCGCACGCACGATTGGAGAATTGTTTGATGTCCGGTAGAGCGTCTGCTTGATCGCAACCACATCGGGATCGCGTGCTGCCTGTTGCAGGAATTGCACGACGACGTCGAAGGATTCATAGGGATGATGGACGATCAGATCCTTTTGCCGGATCGCCGCAAAGATATCGCCGCCATGATCGCGGACCCGCTCAGGATGACGCGGCACGTAGGGGGTGAATTCAAGATCGGGCCGGTCGACGCGGGTCAGTTGCGACAATTCGTTCATCGCCAGCACGCCGTCAACCAGCAATACCTCGTCGTCCGCGGTCGATAGTGCGCGCTTGACGAACTCCCGAAGCTCCTCCGGCATGTGCGCATCGATTTCAAGCCGGATCACGGAGCCGCGACGCCGCCGTTTCAGTGCGGTCTCGAACAGCCGCACCAGGTCTTCGGCTTCCTCTTCGATTTCGAGTTCGGAGTCCCGGATCACCCGAAACGCGCCCTGACCTTTGACCATATAGCCGGGGAAAAGCCTGCCGATGAACAGGCTGGTGGCCTGTTCCAGCGTGATCAAACGCACCGCGCTGTCCTTGATGGTGGGCAGACGGATGAAGCGATCGATCTTGCCGGGCATGCGGATCAACGCGTTCATCGTCTTGCCGTCTCTCAGTCGCGAGAGGTGCAGCGCGATCGTGAAGCCGAGGCTTGGGATAAACGGGAAGGGATGGGCCGGATCGATTGCCAGTGGGGTCAAGAGCGGGAAAATGTTGTGCAGGAAATGGTCCTCGATCCAGGTCCGTTCCGCCTTGGTCACATCGCGGCCGTCCACCAGAACAATGCCGGCATCGGCCAGGGTCAGGCGGAGATCTCGCCAGATCGCCTGCTGGTCGATCGCAAGCTGTGAAACCGTTTCGTTAACGAGCTGCAATTGCTCGGCCGGCGTCCGGCCGTCGGGACTTCGTTCGGCGATCCCGGCGCGGACCTGGGCCTTGATGCCGGCGACGCGGACCATGAAGAATTCATCGAGGTTATTGGCCGAGATCGACAAAAACCGGACCCGTTCCAGTACCGGATGGCTGGCATTGACGGATTCCTCGAGAACCCGCCGGTTGAAATGCAACCAGGACAGCTCGCGGTTGATGAAACGCTCCGGCTCAGACGCAAAACCCGCCTCTCGATCCGAAAGTTTATCAATAGTTACAATAGTTTGAGCGGATTCCATGAAGTCATTTCCAAAAACCGCAGGCTTCTGTGCCAGCTATCATGCCATAGGTCTCAGCAGCATGTGAAACTTCGGTGACCGTTAAATGACATCAGGGTTTCCGGTTTCCTTTGGGTCAAGCCCGGCCCCGAGCTGCCTCAGTGGTTCCGGAGCAACTCGGACGCCAGGGCCCTGGTCACCGGCCGGCCACGCCGCAGGCCCTCGGTATCGAGTAATTCGACGATTGTTCGGGCAGCAACAAAGGAGCGTTCGATCCGCGCCGCGAGGAAGCTGACGACGCTTTCGTCGACGGAAAGCTGCCGATCAGCACAAAATTTGACGATCAATGCGCGTAGCAGGTGGTCGTCCGGCGGCAACAACGCCACGACCGGGACCGCGCGCAAACGCGAACGCAAATCCCTGAGCTCTACCGGAAACGCAGTGGGAGGCGTCCGGGCTGTGATCAGCACGAACGCCTTCTCCTCCCGGGCCAGATTCATCAGGTGGAAAAGCGACCGCTCGTCAAATTCCGAAGGCTTCAGATCCTCGATCACCAGGGCGCCCGTCGCCAGGGCCGCAGGCACGGCCGCGGCGGTCAAGCTACGCGCGGCAGCGGAACGCGCGCCCGTACGCTCGGCCCAGATCGCCGCGAGATGCGTTTTGCCGGATCCTTCAGGGCCGACCAGTGACACGATACGGCTGGGCCAGTCCGGCCAGCGTTCGATCAGCGCAAGTCCGGCAGCGTTCGCCGGACCTTCCATAAAATTATCGCGAGTGAGGCTCTCGCCATGCGGCAAGGCCAGGGCCAGCTGCCGAGGTTGAACGCGATCTGCCACGCGGTCGCTCCGGTACGAATATTAGCCTGTTTCGATCGTGCTCATGTGGCGGGTCCACTCCACGAGATAGAGGGACACCGAAGCCAATGTAAAGACGGTGACCAGTCCCATCAGGATCAGGTCGTATGGAGACGATTTAAAGCCAAAGCCGAGGGCGGCCAGTACCAGCGCGGCGAAGGCGACTTGGCAGACGGTATTCAACTTCGAAACCATCAACGGCTTCATCGGAACGGGCTTGTCGAACAGCCAGGACACGATCACCGCAGATACGATCATGATGTCGCGGGAGACCACGAGGATCACAATCCAGCGCGGTACCGCCCCCCAAATCCCGAGCGCGACATAGATCGAGACAAGGAGCGCCTTGTCGGCCAGGGGATCCAAGAGCGCACCGAGATCGCTTGCCATGTTGAACCGCTTGGCCAGAAAGCCATCAACCGCATCGCTGATGCCTGCGATCAGAAAGATCGCGAAGGCGATCTGCATTTGATTCGAGGCGATGGCCCAAACGATCAGCGGGACCAGCAGGATGCGGCCGAGGGTGATGATGTTAGGTATGCTCACGCAACAAGTCCCGGGCTGCCGGCCCGGTGGCAAAGTTCCGAGCTTTGCCGTGCCGGTCAGCACCTTCATAGTACAAGACAGGGCCGCGAGCGAGCCATTGCGCCCCGGCGAAATCCGACGTAACCAGCCGCTATCATCTGGAATCGGGCATGACGGATCGAAAGACGGGCCTTACCTATGCCGATTCCGGCGTCGACATCGATGCCGGCAATCGGCTGGTGGATATGATCAAGCCGATGGTCCGCGCGACCGCCCGGGCGGGGGCAGATGCCGAAATCGGCGGATTCGGTGGATTGTTCGATCTGAAGGCGGCCGGGTTCAAGGATCCGGTGCTCGTCGCTGCGACCGATGGCGTCGGCACCAAGGTCAAGATCGCCATCGAAACAGGCCTTCATGCCGGCATCGGCATCGACCTCGTCGCCATGTCGGTGAATGACCTGGTGGTTCAGGGGGCCGAGCCGCTTTTTTTCCTCGATTATTTTGCCTGCGGCCGGCTGGACCCCGAAGCGGCCGCGGCGATTGTGGCGGGCATCGCCGAAGGGTGCCGGGAATCAGGCTGCGCTCTGATCGGCGGCGAAACGGCCGAGATGCCCGGCCTCTACAAGGACGGCGATTATGATCTGGCAGGTTTTGCGGTCGGCGCCGCCGAGCGCGGCACGTTGCTGCCTCGCCCCGACATTGAGGCTGGCGACGCGGTGATCGGGCTTGCCTCGACCGGGGTACATTCCAACGGCTTTTCGCTGGTCCGGAAGATTGTCGAGATGTCGGGGCTCGGATTTGAGGCTCCCGCGCCGTTTTCTCCGGTGATGACGCTTGGAGGGGCACTGCTGGCGCCGACGCGGCTCTATGTCCGCTCCTGTCTGCGCGCAATTCGAGAGACCGGCGCGGTGAAAGGATTGGCGCACGTCACCGGCGGCGGCTTTACCGACAATATCCCTCGGGTGCTGCCCAGGCACCTTGGCGTCGGCATCGATCTGGCGAGGCTGCCGGTGCTGCCCGTATTCAAATGGCTGGCCGAGCAGGGACGCATCGCCGAACTGGAGTTGTTGCGCACTTTCAATTGCGGCATCGGCATGGTGGCGATCGTCCGCGCGGATGCCGTTGAGCGGGTGACCCAAGTATTCGCAGAAAGCGGTGAGAGCGTCGCGTTGCTGGGCGAGGTCATTCCGGCGGTCGGCGAGCAGCGCGTGGTTTATAACGGTCACCTCGACCTGACGTGGTAGCGCCCTTGAAACGCCGCGTCGCCATCCTGATTTCCGGACGCGGGTCCAACATGGTCGCCTTGATCGAGGCGGCTGCCGCGCCTGATTTCCCCGCCGAGATTGCCGTTGTCATTTCAAATCGGGCCGATGCCGGCGGACTTTCGAGGGCAGCCGCGCTCGGGGTGCCGACGGTCACCATCGAAAGCAAACCGTTCGGCAAGGACCGGGCAGCGTTCGAGGCAGAATTACAGTCAGTACTCGATCAGTACCGGATCGAACTTATTTGCCTTGGCGGATTCATGCGGCTTTTGACCTCATCCTTCGTCGAGCAGTGGCACGGCCGGATGCTGAACATTCATCCGTCGCTTTTGCCTTCCTTCCCGGGCCTCGAGCCCCACGCTCAGGCGCTGAAGGCCGGCGTGAAGATTTCAGGGGCGACCGTGCATTTTGTCATTCCCGAAACCGATTCCGGCCCCATCATCATGCAGGGCGCGGTGCCGGTGCAAGATGACGACACCGCCGATACGTTGGCGGAACGGATTCTCAGGGTAGAGCACCGCATCTATCCCGATGCGCTGCGGCTTGTGGCCAGTGGCCAGACCAGCATCGACATGTGCAAAGGTGGCAACGTGCCGCTCGACGCCGTCCTCATCGCACCATCGGTGCGGTGATAGTCAGGTTTTCGACGCTTCTGAGCGCAAATAAAATCCCCCGGCAAACGGCCGGGGGCGCATCAGACTGCGATGACGGTGAAGCTTTCAGGAAACCTTCAGGTTTTCGGCAGAGGTCTTGCCGCGATTTTCCACGAGGTCGTATTCGATCACCTGATTCTCATTGAGGGTTGAGAGTCCCGCGCGCTCGACCGCCGAGATATGGACGAAGACGTCCTTATCGCCGACCATCGGCTTGATGAACCCATAACCCTTTGTCGGGTTGAACCACTTGACGGTGCCTTTTTGCATCGCCTGTCTCCTAGTCTCGACGAAAAAAAAGACGTGGCCACGTGCAACGTGCCACGCCACAAACGGGCTTCCGGATGTCTGCTCAATTTCTCAGTCGCGAAACGCACAGTCGAACGGCCTAGATCCGATTGTAGAGATATTGCAACACGATTTCGGCGGGTTAGCAAGCGGGCGGAAATTCTACATCTGTTCTGTTGCAGCGCGTCATGAAATCCTGTGATATTGGAACCCAGCGATCGTCCTTTCGAGGCATGCGCCGCTGATTGCCCACGGATTGGGCTTTGGGCTTGCTGATGGTAGATCGTCGCCGGCACTGTATCGCTTGCGCGAATGTTGGAATTGAACGATGCGCGGCTCGCCCGTGGTTTCAAAATTCAATAGCGCTGGCCTTGAGGACGGTTATTTCCGCTCGCGTGGGATGGCTCTCTTCGTCGTTCTGACTCTCGCCGGTTTCGGGTCTGCTCGAGCGGAGGCCGCGTCCCAGATCTCATCGCCGCAATTTCCGGCTGACTTTCCACTACCGAGGCGACCAAAGCCGGTGCCGCCCCCGCCCCCACTTCAGGTTCCTGCTAATCCGGCTGGTGCAGCCTTTCTCGACGTCACCAGCAATTTCCTCGAACGTTGGGGGCAGCGTGCCAGCGGCGGCGCGAACGGCGCGTGGAAAAATAATCCCGATGGTGGCGGGGCGTCTGCGGCGACCGATGGTCCACGCTTCCGAAGCTGGATCGAAGCCTATGGCGTTGCGGCGACCAATGCAGCGCAAGCCAATTTTGCCGGCGACCGGCGGCAGACCTATGGCGGGGTCGCCGGACTTTCCGCGCGCCTCATGGACGGGGTCAATATCGGCGTGTCTCTGGATCAAAGCTCCACAGCCATCACCGTCCCCCTGGCGTTGCAGACGGCAAAGCTCGAGATGACGCAATTTGGCATTCAAGGCTCAATCGACAAGGGCCCGTGGACATGGGCCTTTGAGCTGGTGCACGGAATAGGACGCATCGGGTCCAGCCGTGATACCGGCTTTGGCATGGCCGATGCGAACTATCACGGAAAGGTCGACGGCGCGCTCACCGAACTCAGTTACTACTGGAGCCTTGATCAGAGCCGTGTCGTGCCCAAGGCCGCGCTGGAATACGTCCGCGCATCGACCGATGCGTTCCAGGAGAACGGAGGCTTTGGAGCCGTCTCCGCATCCGGAGTCAGCATGGAACGGGCGCGGCTGTTGGCCGGCGTGGAGGTCGGCCACTACTGGATTTTTGACCAGAAGATTTTGGATCTCCTGGCCTATGGCAAGTTCGTCGATAATTTCGTGCAGAACGTGGGATCGGCGACGGTCAGCCTTGGCCCGCAGACGATCATTGTGCAGGGCATCGGCGAAAGTCAGTTTGGAGCAGATGCGGGGGCATCGGCCTCGCTCAACATCAACCGCAGCGCGCGCCTTTACGTCAATTATGACGGCAAGTTTCGGACCACCATGCAATCGCACCAGGGCACACTGGGCGTGGAATTGAAGTGGTAGCAACTAAGCCCGTCTTCCCGAGCGACCTAGCTGCGGTCCACTCTGACCACGCGTCCCTTGTCGATTGCCAGTGCCAGCTGGCCGTGTTTCAAGGCGAGCGCTGCTTCCCCGAATAATTCGCGGCGCCAGCCGTGAAGCGCGCTGACGTCAGCATGATCATCGGCGGCGATCCGCTCGAGATCGTCGACCGTGGCAATCACCTTGCTCGCCACCGCATGGCGCTCCGAGGTCATCCGCAACAGCACCTTCAAAAGCTCGACCGTTGCCGCGCCATTGGAATTGTTTCGCGGCTTCTCGATCTTCGGCAGGCTCGAAGGGTCCCGCGCCAGCCCTCGTTGAACGGCGGCGATGATATCGCTGCCCCATTTGGACCGATCAAATCCTTTGGGCAGCGAGCGAAGGTGAGCCAGTTTTTCCGGCGTGGTCGGGGCGTGGGTCGCGATATCGCCGACCGCATCGTCCTTGAGGATGCGGCTGCGCGGAACGTCGCGGCCTTGCGCTTCCTGTTCGCGCCAGGCGGCAACCTCCATCAATACAGCCAGCTCGCGCGGTTTGCGGACCCGCGTCCGTAGGCGCTCCCAGGCCCGTTCGGGATGGAAGTCATAGGTCTTGGGCGAGGTGAGGACCTCCATTTCCTCGCTGACCCAATCGCTGCGGCCGCGCTTCTTCAGATCGACATCAAGGGCTGCGAAGACCTCGCGCAGATGGGTGACGTCCGCCACCGCATAATGCATCTGCTCTTCGGTCAGAGGTCGGCGCGACCAATCGGTGAAGCGGTGGGTCTTGTCGGGGCGGTGCCCGGTGATGCGCTCGACCAGCTGGTCGTAGGCGATCGACTCGCCATAGCCGAGGACCATCGCGGCGACCTGGGTGTCGAAAATC
>Ga0207674_10003418_pt1 | contig 19450 bp, 20 predicted proteins | sample KBSCornC72_FD_184303 | JGI IMG/M metagenome (GOLD analysis project Ga0207674, IMG submission 184303) | Corn rhizosphere microbial communities from Kellogg Biological Station, Michigan, USA - KBS Corn C7-2 (SPAdes) (version 2) | ecosystem: Host-associated > Plants > Roots > Rhizosphere > Soil ... | reverse complement strand
TTTCATCGTCCGACGGGCCGTTCTCCAGCGTCAGCGGATTCTTCGACTCCGGCTATTTCACGGCGTTCCTGCGGATGCTTGCGCTGTTCGCGATCGCGCTGTGGGTGGCACTCGCCTTCTGGACGGCGAAGGACGCCCGCCGCCGCATCGACGACCCGGTGATCGTCGCCGTCTGCGTCGCCGTGGCCGTGCTGTTCGGGCCGCTGGGCGTGATGATCTATCTGATCCTGCGGCCGCCCGAGTATCTCGACGACGTCCACGAGCGCGAGCTCGAGATCCGCGCCATGGAGCGCCGGCTGGGCGCCGACATGGTGTGCCCATACTGCCGCAATCCGGCGGAGTCGAGCTTCCTCTCCTGCCCGCACTGCGGGACGAAGCTGAAGAACGCCTGCCGCCGCTGCAAGTCGCCGCTTGACCCGGAGTGGCGGCTGTGCCCGTACTGCGAGACGGCCGTCACCGGGTCTCCTGCGGTCGGCGATCGGCCGGCCCGCGATCCGGTCACGTACCGCTCCACCAGCGAAGCCTGATCGTCCGGCGCCTGTCACACTTCGGCTGAAATCGATCCGAAGGAGACTCCGTGCCCGACCTCGAGCGAACGTTCGTGATGATCAAGCCCGACGCCTTCCAGCGGCGGCTCTCCGGCGAGATCCTCGGCCGCATCGAGCGGCGCGGCTTCACCCTGCGCGGGTTGAAGCTGCTGCGTGTCAGCCCGGAGCAGGCCAACCGGCACTATGCGGAGCACGAGGGCAAGCCCTTCTTTGGCGAGCTGGTCGAGTTCATCACGTCCGGCCCCGTGATCGCCATGGTGGTCGAGGGGCCGGCGGCGGTCTCCACCGTGCGGACGATGATGGGCGCCACCAATCCGCTCGATTCCGACCCCGGAACGCTGCGTGGCGACTTCGCTCTCGAGATCGGCCAGAACATCGTCCACGGTTCCGACTCGCCCGACAGCGCGGCCAGCGAGATCGCGATCTACTTCCGCGAGGATGAGCTCGTCTAGACGGGGAACCGGGTACCGAACCCGGTTCCGAACCGGGTTCGGTACCCGGTTCGCGTGCCGGTTGGCGCATTTCGCCGTCGGAGGCCGATGCGGCTTGCAGAGCCAGATCCAGCCCGCCAACCGTCGCCGATGTGCGACCGAACGGCAGCGGGACCGCACCCGACGCGTCACGTGGGCCGTATTCGAACCGGGTACCGGTCCCGGTTCCCCCGGCCCGGTGGGACAGTGATCCGCGAGGGGCTGGCGCTGGTCGAGCCGCTGGTGCTGGCGTCGCGGTCGCCTCAGCGACGGGCAATCCTGACCCAGCTGGGCGTCCGCTTCGAGGTGGTGGAGCCGGCGTACGAGGAGGTCGACCCGCCGGGTGCGGCCCCGGAGCAGTTGGTGGTCGAGCATGCCCAGGGCAAGGCCCGCTCGGTGGAGGTGGAGGGGCGGTGGGTACTGGGCGTCGACACCACGGTCGCGATCGACGGCCGCAGCCTGGCCAAGCCCGCCGATGCGCAGGAGGCGGCGGAGATGCTGCGCACGCTGTCCGGCCGCGAGCACGTCGTCCATTCGGGCTTGTGCCTGCGCGGCGGCGCAACCGAGATCGTTCAGCTGGCGTCCACGCGCGTCCGGTTCCGGATCATCGCCCAATCAGACCTGGACTGGTATCTGGCCTCGGCGGAGTGGCGCGAGCGGGCCGGCGGCTACGCCGTGCAGGGCCGCGGCGCCGCGTTCGTGGAGGGGATCGACGGCGACCACTCGAACGTCGTCGGGCTGCCAGTGACCGCGCTGGTGGAAGCGCTCGCCCGGGCTCGCGAGGCGGCTGGCTGATACAATCCCGCGGCCTTCGCCGCAATTTGCAGCGGAAAAAACAGGGAGCGGACGATCGGGATTCTCAACTCATTGACCGGGTTCGGTGGCCGTGACATGGCGGTCGATCTCGGTACCGCAAACACCCTCGTCTACGTTCGCGGTCGCGGCATCGTCCTCTCCGAGCCATCGGTGGTCGCCATCGACCAGCGCACCGGCGACGTGCACGCCGTCGGGATCGAGGCCAAGCGCATGCTGGGGCGCACGCCCGGCGACATCCAGGCAATCCGGCCGCTCAAGGACGGCGTGATCGCCGACTTCGACGTCACCGAGCAGATGCTGCGCCACTTCATCCAGAAGGTGCATCAGAACCGCTGGGCCCACCCGCGGGTGGTCGTCTGCGTCCCCTCCGGCGTCACCGGGGTCGAGAAGCGGGCCGTCGAGGAGGCCACCTACTCGGCCGGCGCCCGCCAGGCCTACCTGATCGAGGAGCCGATGGCGGCGGCGATCGGCGCCGGCCTCCCGGTGTCGGAGCCCACCGGCAACATGATCGTCGACGTCGGCGGCGGCACCACCGAGGTGGCGGTGATCTCGCTGGGCGGGATCGTCGTCTCGCAGTCGATCCGGGTCGGCGGCGACGAGCTCGACGAGGCGATCATCGAGCACGTCAAGCGCGAGTACAAGCTGATGATCGGCTCCCAGACGGCGGAAGAGGTCAAGCTCGAGATCGGCTCCGCCTACGAGCTGCCCGAGGAGGTCGAGGCCGAGATCCGTGGCCGCGACCTGGTCAGCGGCCTGCCGAAGACGGTGGTGCTGTCGAGCGCCGAGGTGCGCCGCGCCCTCGAGGCGCCGCTGTCGCAGATCATCGACGCCGTCAAGCAGACCCTCGACAAGACGCCGCCGGAGCTGGCCTCCGACATCATGGATCGCGGAATCGTGCTGGCCGGTGGTGGCGCCCTCCTGCAGCGGCTGCCCGACCGCGTTCGGGCCGAGACCCAGATGCCCGTACACCTGGCCGAGAGCCCGCTGACCTGCGTGGCGGTCGGATCGGGCCGCTCGCTCGAGGAATTCGATGCCATCCACCGGGCGAACCAGATGTACGCCAACCGCCGCCGCAACGGGCGCCGCTCCTACTCCTACTGACCCAGCCCGCACCGCCGGGATGACCGGGTCGACTTGGCCGGTTGGGCGTGTACGCTGGAGTCCCGTGCCCGATTCGCCGACCGAGCTGACCACCGCGTGACCGCATTCCAGGCGATCGTCCTCGGCATCGTTCAGGGGCTGACCGAGTTCCTGCCCATCTCCAGCACCGCCCACCTGCGGATCGTGCCCGCCTTCCTCGGCTGGGAAGACCCTGGGGCCGCGTTCACCGCGGTCGTCCAGCTGGGCACGATGGCAGCCGTGCTGCTCTACTTCCGCAGCGACATCGTGCGGATCTTCCTGGCCTGGGTGCGCGGCATCCGCGATCCGGCGGTGCGCGGTGAGCTCGACTCGCGGCTGGGCTGGTACATCGTCCTCGGCACGATCCCGATCGGTATCTTCGGTCTGGTCTTTCACAACCAGATCGAGAGCGGCGCCCGCAACCTGGAGCTGATAGGCACCGCGCTGATCCTGTTCAGCCTGGTCATGCTGGCCGCCGACCGCCAGGCTCGCCAGACGCGTCGCATCGACGACCTCAACCGGAGCGACGGCGTTTTCATCGGCATCGCCCAGGCGCTCGCCCTGGTGCCCGGGGTGTCCCGCTCCGGGGCGACCATCTCGGCCGGCCTGTTCCGCGGCCTCGACCGGACATCGGCCGCCCGCTATTCGTTCCTCCTGTCGATCCCCGCCGTCGTCCTGTCCGGCCTGTTCGAATTGCCCAAGATCGGCGACAAGGGCGGAGCGGGCACGGCGCCCACCATCGTCGCCACGCTGCTGGCCTTTGTCGTCGGCTACGCGTCGATCGCGTTCCTGCTCCGCTACCTCGCCCGGCACGATCTGATGGTGTTCGTGGTCTACCGGGTGGTGCTCGGCGCCCTCGTGCTTGTTCTGGCCGCGAACGGCACGATTTCGTAACGCGGTCCTAACCGTCCGACCGGGCCTGTCGGCTAGACTTGGCGCCCGAAACCGCCTGCAAATGTTGATCGGCAAGAACCGTCTCATCCGGCGGCGGGTCATCATCGGCCTGCTTCTCGCGGCCTCGCTCACGCTCCTCACCCTGTCGTTTCGAGAGGGCTCGGCGGGTGTGACGGGCAGCATCCGGCGCTCAGCGCTGTCGGTCACCGCACCCGTTTCGGAGGTCGTCCACCGGGTCACCCAGCCGGTCGCCGATGCCTGGAGCTGGACGACGGGGCTGATCGATGCCCGGCAAGAAAACGAGCGGCTGAAGAAGGAGCTCGAGCGGGCCGGGGCGACTGGCGTCCAGGTGCAGAACCTGACCGAGCAGCTGCAGAAGGACGAGCAGCTGCTGAACTTCGTGCACAGCCGTGGAGCCTCCGGCTTCGACTACATCGGCGCGTCGGTGATCGCCCAGTCGCCCAACGACTACAACCGCACGATCACCCTCAACGTGGGCAGCGCCGACGGCGTCGCCGTCAACGACCCGGTGGTTGCTCCCTACGGCGACGGCGCCGGGTTGATGGGCCGGGTGGCCTCGGTGACCGGCAACGCCTCCACGGTGATGCTGATCCTCGATCAGGACAGCGCGGTCTACGGCACGATCCAGGGCGCCACCGCCAAGGGCCTGCTGGTGCCCTCCTCGGGCGACCCCAGCCTGCTCAGCCTGCTGTTCATCGGCGTCGACGAGTCGGTCGACGTGGGCCAGGCGGTGCTGACGGCGAACTACCGCACCAACAAGGGCGACGCCCTGCTGCCGCGGGGGATCCCGATCGGCAAGGTGACCAGCGTCAACCAGTCCGACGCCAACTCCGACAAGACCATCCAGGTCACGCCGTTCGTCGACTTCCAGAACCTGACCGACGTGCTGGTGCTGAAGGACAAGAGCCGGTGATCGTGCTCGACGCCCTCCGCATCGCCGTTCTGGTGTTCGTCACGGCGGTGTTTCAGGTCTCCGCCGCACCGCAGCTGACGCCCACCGACTCCACGCCCGACCTGATGCTGATCCTGGTGGTGGCGCTGGCGGTGCACCGGGGCGGCGAGACGGCGGCGGCAGCCGGGTTCGCCGGCGGCCTTCTGATCGACTCCGTGACCGGCGGCTGGATGGGACTCTCGTCGCTGCTCTACGTGGTGGCGGGGTGGGCCGTGGGCCGCCGCGCGCGAAACGATGAGGACGTCATGATGGGCACCGCCGGACACGCCGCGGTGCCGCTGCGAAGCGAGTACGGCTACGCGGTGCTGGCGGCGGTCGCGGTGCAGGTGGGCTACGCCGTGCTGCAGGGGCTGCTGGGTCAGGGCCTGCCGCTGGGCTTCACCGTCGACCACATCATCGTGCCCGGAGTGATCCTGACGATCGCCTTCGCGCTGCCATTGCTGCCGCTGCTCCAGCGGCTGCTCCACTCCCGAACGAGGATCGACACTGCTCGAACGGCCCCAATCTAGGCGCGACCCCAACGATCCAGACCGGACCGCATTGGTCATCCGGGCCGGCGCGCTGGCCGTTGTGGCGGCGGTGCTGTTCGGCGTGCTGTTCTTTCGGCTGTGGGCGCTGCAGGTGCTGCGCAGCGAGGCGTTCGCGCAGCAGGCGCTGCGAAACGACGTCAAGGAGATCACGGTGCCGGCGCCGCGCGGCCGGATCAAGGACGCCGACGGCAGGATCATGGTCGACAACACGATCGGCGTCATGGCCCAGGTCAACCCGGCGTCCCTGGAGCGCAGCGTTGACTGCGCCGACTACAGCGGCGTCGAGGTCACTCAGTGCCAGGCGGCCATGGCCCCGCTGCCGGTGGGGGCGGCGCCGCGCTGCGTCGACTTCCCCGCCCAGCATCGCTGCCAGGAACTGGTGCGGCTGAGCCGGATCTTCGACCTAAAGCCGAAGGTGCTGTGGAGGAGCTATGAACGGCCGCTGATCTCGGGTGGCGGCGGCGAGCCCGAGTACGTCGTCAACGCCGGGCCGCCGATCAACCTGGCGCCCGCCACCGAAGCCCAGATCTCTTACATCATGGAGCGCCGCTCCCGCTTCCCCGGCGTCCAGTTCATGCGCACCTACCAGCGCGAGTACCGGTTCCACGCGCCGCCGCTGGCCTCGACCGTGCTCGGCTCGACCGGCCGGATCAACGCCGAGCAGGTGAAGATGGCGCGCTTCCGCGGCTATCCCAACGACGCCACGATCGGGCAGAGCGGGGTGGAGTGGACGTACGACCGCTTCCTGCAGGGCAAGCCGGGCCTGCTCAACCAGAGCTTCGACGCGGCGGGCCATGCGGTCGGCGCGCCCTACATGGTGAAGGCGGCCACGCCGGGCGCCGACCTCTACCTGACGCTCGACGCCACCCTTCAACAGGCGGCGCAGAAGGCGATTCAGGACGGCCTCAACATCGCCCACAACGACGGCGAGCTGGGAGCCCGGGAGGGCGCGGTGGTGGCCATGAACCCGAAGACCGGCGGCATCCTGGCGATGGCCTCCTGGCCGACCTTCGACCCCCGCATCTTCGTGCCCCCCTTCAAGGGCCTGGATCGCGTGCAGAAGGACACCTACAACCAGCCGCTGATCGACCGCGCCTACTACCAGACCTACTCGCCGGGGTCGACGTTCAAGCCGTTCACCGCCGCGGCGGGCTGGTGGGCGGGGATGCTCGGCGCCGGCTCGACCAAGGACTGTCCGGGCTACTTCATCCGTCCAGGTGACACCAGCAAGACCCGGTTCAACAACTGGAACCCCTTCGACAGCGGCGTGATCGGGCTACCGCGGGCGCTGGAGATCTCCTGCGACACGTTCTTCTACCAGATCGGCAACGGGTTCTATGACCGGTACATCCACTCCAGCGATACCGACCAGCTGCCGGTGATGCTGCGGCGGTTCGGCTTCGGCGCGACGCCGCCGGTCGACATCCCCGGCGCCAGCTCCGGGCTCGTTCAGGACCCGCTGTACCGCAAGGAGAACTATCCGCCGGGCTCGATCGACGCCGACTGGCAGCCGGGCTACGACATCCAGATGTCGATCGGCCAGGGCATCGACGTCACGCCGCTGCAGCTCGCCACCGCCTACAGCGCGCTGGCCAACGGCGGCATCCTGCCCACGCCGCACTTCGCCAAGGAGCTGCGCGACTCGGAGGGTCGGGTGGTCAAGAAGCTGAGCTTCCCGCCGCAGCGAAACCTGCACCTGCCGGAAGCCTTCCTGGCCGAGGTGCGGCAGGGCCTGTACAACGCCTCGCACTCGGCGGATGGCACCTCCAGCTCGGTGTTCGGCAACTTCAAGCCGGACGTGGCCGGCAAGACCGGCACCGCCGAGGTGCTGGGCAAGGCCGACAACGCCTGGTACGCGTCGTGGGCGCCGGCCGACAACCCGGAGATCGTGGTCGTCGCCCTGATCGTCGGCGGCGGCCATGGCGGCGTCTCGGCGGCGCCGGTCGCCCGCGAGGTGTACTCGGCCTACTTCCATCCCAACCAGAAGATCAAGGCCCAGGCCGGCACCGACCGCTCCCGCTGATGCGCTACTACCTCCGACACCTCGACCACCTGATGCTGGCCACGGCGCTGGCCATCTCGTCGTTCGGCCTGTGGATCATCCACAACGCCACTCGCGACGACATCCTCGCCAACCCGACCTACTTCTTCGATCGCCAGCTGGCATACGTCTGCGTGGGCACGGTGGGCATGCTGGTGCTGGCCGCGGTGCCCACGCGCACCTTCCGCAGGGCGGCGCCGTTCCTGTACGCCTTCGTGCTGCTGAGTCTGGTGGCCGTGCTGGTGATCGGCCAGAACGTCAAGGGCGGCCAGCGATGGATCAACCTGGGCCTGTTCCAGTTCCAGCCGTCGGAGCTCGGCAAGCTGCTGCTGGTGATCGGGCTGGCCGCGCTGATGGTGAACCGCCGCGGGTCGCTGAGCCCCAGCCAGCTCACGCTGGCCGCGATCGCCTACATGAGCGTGCCCGCGCTGCTCGTGTTCATGGAGCCGGACTTCGGCACAGCGCTGGTGTACGCGGCAATCACCTTCGGCATGCTGTTCGTGAACGGCGCCCCCTGGCGGCACTTCGCCTGGATGGGGCTGGCCGGCGTGGTCGCCATCGCCATGATCTTCTCGATCCTGCCCGGCGCCGGCATCGAGGTGCTGCAGCCCTACCAGAAGGATCGCCTGACCTCGTTCCTGCACCCCGACCAGGTCGACACGCAGGGCAACGGTTACCACCTGACCCAGTCCAAGATCGCCATCGGGTCGGGCGGCGTCACCGGCAAAGGCGTCGAGGGAGCGACCCAGACCCGGCTCAACTACCTTCCCGAGCACGCGACCGACTTCATCTTCTCGGTGGTCGGCGAGGAGCGCGGGTTCGTGGGCACGGCCTGGCTGCTCGGCCTCTACATGCTGCTGATCTGGCGGGCGTTGAAGATCGTCACCTACTCGCGGTCGACCTTCGGGAGCCTGCTCGCGGCCGGTATCGTCTCGACGCTGATGTTCCAGATCTTCATCAACGTGGGCATGACCATCGGCATCGCACCGATCACCGGCATCCCGCTGCCGTTCATGAGCTACGGCGGAACACACACGATCACCAACCTGCTCGCCGTCGGCGTGCTGCAGGCGATCCACGTCCATGCCCAGGTCGCCGACGAGGAGCCGATCGGGGCGTACGCCTATGCCTAAGCTGCCCGGGCCGATCGGCTACGCCAAGATGATGCTGGGCGCGGTACGCGACGGCGAGGCCGCGTCGGCCAGGCGACCGATCGTGATCTGCGGTCAGCCGGAGTCGGTGGAGCCGCTGCGAACCAGGCTGCTGGAGGGCACCGCACCACAGACCCGGGCCGTCGACGTGTTCGCCATGCGCAGGCTGCAGGCCGCCGACCGCCAGGCGCTGGCCGATGCGGAGGTGGTTGTCTACGGAGGCACCGTGGTCTCGGGCCTGGATGACGCCACCCGAAGTGACCTCAAGGTGATCGCCAAGGCGGGGCGGCCGAAGCTGGTGCTTCTGGAGGCGCTCGAGCTGCCGAACCCGGCGATCACGCAGGCCACCCGCGTCCGCGGCATCGACCCCGACGACGTGCTCGGCTTCGAGCGCGGCGCCTTCCCGCACGAGATGGCGCTGGAGGAGCTGGCCCAGCGCACCACCGAGTCCGCCACCTGGCTGGCGGCCCAGCTGCCTGTGTTCCGGCCGTATGTGCTCGACGCCCTGATCGAGGCCACCGCCCGCAAGAACGCCAAGTACGCCGCCCTGATCTTCATCCCCGGCACCGACCTGCCGGTGCTCACCGCCAACCAGATGCGGTTGGTGCTGCAGATCGCCGCCGCCCACGGTCAGACCATCTCGACCGACCGGGCGCTCGAGCTGCTGTCGGTGCTGGGCGCCGCCTTCGGCTTCCGGGCGCTGGCCGGATCGGTCGTCGGCGTCGTGCCGGTGGCGGGCTGGGCGCTGCAGGCGGCGATCGCCTACAGCGGCACCAAGGCGCTGGGCAGGGCCGCCGTCGAGTACTTCGAGCACGGCGCCGTCGCCGACGTCTCGCGCCTGCGCGCCTTCGCCGAGGGCGTCAGGGCCGAGGTCGAGGCCCGCCGCGCCGCCCGCCGGTAGACAAAGGTGTCAGACACTTCTGTCCACCCGCGACCGGTGGGTGAACACAGGTGTCTGACACTCTTGTCCACGCGCGACCGGTGGTGAACACAGGTGTCTGACACTCTTGTCCACGCGCGACCGGTGGTGAACACAGGTGTCTGACACTCTTGTTCACCCGCGACCGTTGAGCTCGCCGACCGGCCTTTTGCAGGAGCGAGCGGCGTCGGCGCGAACCTGCCTGCATGCACTCCCAACAGACAATCCTCATGCCGGCGACGCCGCCGACGGGTCACCGCCTACGCCTCGCCGCCCGCACGTTTGCCGGTCTAGCACTGATAGCGCTGCCGCTCGCGGTGGCGCTCGTGATCCTCGCGATCCTGCTTGTTTAGCAGCCTGCTGTACCATTCGACGGAATGACGTCCCTGCTCGAGCAGCGGATCGAGAACGTTCTGGAGACGGTGCAGAAGCCGTCGCGCTACATCGGCGGCGAAGCGAACCAGGTGAAGAAGCGGCAGGCGACCAGCCTGGTCGCTCTCTGTTACCCCGACGCGTACGAAGTCGGAATCTCGAACCAGGCGCTTCAGATCCTGTACGCCCAGGTCAACCGCCGCGAGCGGTTCGCCGCGGAGCGCGTGTACTGCCCGTGGCCCGACATGGCAGATGCCATGCGCCGCGAACGGGTGCCGCTGTTCACGCTCGAGTCGTGGCGGCCGGTGCGCGAGGCAGACCTGCTGGGGATCACCCTGCAGGCCGAGCTGACCTACTCCAACGTGCTCGAGGTGCTCGACCTGGCGGGCATCCCGCTGCGGGCCGAGGAACGCGGCGAGCACGACCCGATCGTGGTCGCCGGCGGCCCCAGCGCCTCGAACCCGGAGCCGCTGGCGCCGTTCTTCGACGCCATCTTCATGGGCGAGTCGGAGGAGGCGTTCGAACAGGTGCTGGACGCCATCGACTCGGAGACCGGCCGTGCGGCCCGCCTGCGGCGGCTGTCAGAGATCCCCTACCTCTACATGCCGGCCCGCGGCCGGCACGAGGTCGAGCGGGCGATCTACGCCGAGTTCGGCATCGAGACCCAGCCCACCCGGGTGGTCGTGCCGTACTCCTCGGCCATATTCGCCCGGGCGTCGGTCGAGGTGATGCGGGGCTGCACGCGCGGCTGCCGCTTCTGCCACGCCGGCACGTGGTACCGGCCGGTGCGCGAGCGCCCGGCCGACCAGGTGATCAAGGCCGGCCTTGAGCAGCTCGGCTGCACCGGATATGACGAGCTTTCGCTGACCTCGCTGGCGACCAGCGACTACACCGACGTGCTGCCTGCGATCGAGGGCGTCAAGCGCGAGCGCCCCGACCTGCACCTGTCGCTGCCGTCGAACCGCGTCGACACCGGGCCCGTAGCCCTGATGGCCGCGGCCAACAGCCGCCAGTCGTCGATCACGCTGGCGCCCGAGGCGGCCACCCAGCGGATGCGCGACATCATCTGCAAGACGATCACCGACGAGATGATCGAAGGCGCCATCGAGGCCGCCTTCACCGCCGGTTACACCAGCCTCAAGCTGTATTTCATGATTGGCCTGCCTCGCGAGACGCACGAGGAGGTGCAGGGGATCGTCGACCTCGGCATCCGGGCTCGCGAGATCGGTCAGCAGGTGAAGGGGAGGCGGTCACGCTTCAGCGTGCACGTCAGCGCCTCCAACTTCGTGCCCAAGCCGCACACTCCCTTCCAGTGGGAGGGGATGTCCAGCCGCGACCAGCTGGTCGCCAAGCAGGGCTACATGCGGCGGGCGATGCCAACCCGCCAGATCCGGCTATCACTGCACGACGTGCGCACCTCGATGCTCGAGGGCGCGCTCGCCCGCGGCGGTTGCGAGACCGCCGACGTGGTGGAGCAGGCCTGGCGATCGGGGGCCCGTTTCGACGCCTGGACGGAGATGTTCCAGGAACAGGCCTGGCACGATGCATTCGCCGCCGCCGGCACCACCATGGACGCCGAGGCGACGCGCGAGTTCGGGGAGTGGGACGATCTCCCCTGGGATCACGTCCGCTCGGGCGTGTCGAAGGAGTTCCTGCTGGACGAGTGGTGGCAGAGCCAGGCCGAGGTGGCCACGGGCGACTGCCGCTGGGACGGCTGCGCCGATTGCGGCGCCTGCTTCGGCCCCGTCCGCAACAAACTTGTGAGATGAGAAAGCTCATTGACCTATCGAATTCTGTTCGAGGTCCGGGGACGGGCACGCTTCCTGTCCCACCTCGAAACCGTTGACACACTGCTCTCCGCGCTCCGGCGCGGGGGGTACCAGATCGCCCTGTCCCGGGGCATGCGGCCGCGGCCGGTGATCTCGCTGGCGATCCCGCGCGCCGTCGGCGTCGAGAGCGAGGCGGAGCTGGCTGACGTCGAGCTGGTGGCCGAGCCGGAGCCGGAGGACGTTCTGGCCGCGCTCCATGCGCAGCTGCCCGACGGGCTGATCGCCCGCAGGGTCGAGCACTCGCACGGCAAGCCGGCATCGTCGCGGCTGCGCGGCGTCGACTACGCAGTCGACGTTGCCGACGACGTCGACTGGGACGAGGCGATCGCTCGCTACCACCAGGCCGAGGAGGCCGTCGTCACCCGCACCGCGCCCCAAAAGGCCGACAAGCGGGTCGACGTCAAGCGGTTCTGCATGAGCGTCGAGCATCAGCCCGGACGGCTGCTGCTCGAGCTCGCGCTCACCGGGGAGGGCACCGCCCGCCCCGAGGAAGTCGTACACGCGGTCGCCGCCACCATCGGCGCGACCCCAACCATCACCCGGCTCGTGCGGACGCGGATCGCGCTCGCAGAGCCCACAGGAGTCACTACGTGAACACAATCACCAATCCCACCAAGACCATCGCCATCTCCTCCGACCTCGCAGAGCTTCGCGTGGCCGTCCAGGAGGAGGGGAGGACGGTCGAGGCCTACGTCGAGCGCCGCGGACGCGGATCGCTGGCAGGAAACATCTACAAGGCCAAGGTCGACAACGTGCTGCGCGGCATGGAGGCCGCGTTCATCGACCTCGGCCTGCCCAAGAACGGCTTTCTCCATGTCGATGACGTGATCGTCCCCGGCATGGATCAGACCACCAAGCGCAAGAAGAAGATCGACGAGCTGCTGAAGCCCGGCCAGGAGGTGCTCGTGCAGGTCGTCAAGAACCCGATGGGCACCAAGGGCGCCCGGGTGACGATGGAGCTCTCGATCGCCGGCAGGTTCCTGGTGCTCACGCCCGACGGCGAGGGCGGCGGCGTCTCGAAGCGGCTGGGCGACTCCGAGCGTGAGCGGTTACGAAAGCTGGTCAAGCAGCTCGACGCCAAGGACGTCGGCGTGATCGCCCGCACCGCGGCCGAGGGTGCCACGCTCGAGGATCTGGAGCGCGACCTGCGCTTCTTGCGCAAGGTGTGGGCCCAGGTCGATGCCCGGGCCAAGGACGCCAAGCCGGGCACTCTGGTGTTCCAGGAGGCCGACCTCTCACTGCGCGTGATCCGCGACCTGCTGTCGCGGAACGTCGACAAGGTGGTGGTCGACAACGATCGCCAGTACCGGCGGATTCTCGGCTTCGTGCGCGTCACCCAGCCCGAGTTCGCCGAGCGGATCCAGCTGCACTCCGCCGCCAAGCCGCTGTTCGAGGCCTACGGCGTGGAGGCAGACATCCGCTCGACGCTGAACCGGCGGGTCGACCTGCCGTCCGGGGGCTACCTGATCTTCGACTACGCCGAAGCGTTCACGGTGATCGACGTGAATACCGGCCGCTTCGTGGGCAAGACGGGCCGGCTCGAGGACACGATCACCAAGAACAACATCGAGGCCGCCCGCGAGGTGATGCGCCAGCTGCGGCTGCGTGACATCGGCGGCATCATCGTCATCGACTTCGTCGACATGGAGAAGGCCAAGAACCGGCAGGAAGTGCTGGCCGTGCTGCAGGCCGAGCTGGCCAAGGACCGCACCAAGACCTACCTGGTCGAGATCTCGCCGCTGGGCCTTGTCGAGATGACGCGCCAGAACGTCACCGAGGGCGTCCGCGAGACGCTGACCGCGATCTGCCCGACGTGCGGCGGCGAGGGCCGGGTGCTCTCGCTCGACACGATGGCGACCGAGGCGGAGCGGCGGCTGCGAAAGCTCGTCCGCTCGTCGTCGGCCGAGGCATTTTTGATCAAGCTGAACGCCAAGGTGGCGGCGCGGCTGGTCGGCCCCGGGGGCAGCAGGCTGATCGAGCTGGAGAAGGAGACCGGCAGGCGGTTCACGCTGGAGCCGGACGGCCGGCTGCCGCTGGAGCAGCTGGACGTGGTCAGCGAGGGCACGCCGGCCCAGATCGACGGTACCCCGGCGGTCAAGGAAGGCGATGAGCTGCGGCTGAAGATCTCCGAGCCGCATACCTTCAACCTGACCGACGGCGTGGCCCGTGTCAGCGGCTATCCGGTCGTCGTCGGCGGGGCGATCACCTACGTCGGCCAGGAACACCGGGTGCGGATCGAGCGGGCGTCGAAGACCGTCGCCTACGCCACGCTGCTCGATGCCCGGGCGATGGCGATCGAGCTACCGCAGGATCCCGCCGGGTTCGAGATCCCGGAGTTCGACCGCGAGATCGGCGAGCGCCTGGAGCTCGACGACCGCACGCGCGGCCGGCGCCGCCGCACCCCGGCGAAGAAGGCCGAGCCCAAGCCGGAGGAGGCTGCGGCGATCGCCGAGACGCCCGAGGTGGCGACCGCCGACGGCAGCGACGGCGAGGAGAAGCCCAAGCGCCGACGCACCACCCGCACCAGGGCGAAGGCCAAGCCCGCGAGCGAGGCGGCCGCCGAGGCCGGCGCCGCCGTCGCCGAGCCGGAGGCTGCGGCCACCGAGGAGGGCACGACCGACGAGGACGCCGCCGCCAAGCCGAAGCGCAGGCGGGGAAGTCGCGGTGGTCGCGGCCGGCGGAAGCCCGCCACGGCGGCGGCCGGTGAGGGCGCCGAGGCGGCCGAGAGCGCGGCAGCAGAGGCGACCCCGGCGGAGCAGCCGGCGGCCAAGGACGCTCCCGCAAAGCCGGTGCGTAAGCCGCGGACGCGGAAGCCGCGAACGACGGCGCCCGCGGCGGCGGTCGATATGGCCGCCAACGGCGAGCCGCCCAGCGATCCTCAGGCCGGGTCTGCGCCGGCGGCCGAGTCCGAGCCGCAGCCGACGTCCCCGCCGGCCGAGGTGGCGCCGTCCGCCGAGGCCGGTGCGCGAGCCAAGAAGGGCCTGATCGGGCGGCTGCTCGGGGAGTGAGCGGCCTTTGCTATCCTCACGAACGGCCCGCATGACGCGGGCGTTCGTTTGCGCTGGAGCCGAATATGTACGCAGTCATCAAAGTGGGCGGAAAGCAATATCGCGTCGAGCAGGGCCAGACCCTGCTGGTCGACCGGCAGCCGGTCGACGCCGGCGGATCGTTCACGCCCGAGGTGCTGATGACCGGCGGCGACTCGGTCGAGATCGACCGCTCGAAGCTGACCGGCAGCGTGTCGGTCAAGGTGCTCGAGCACGTGCGCGGCGAGAAGATCAAGGTGTTCAAGTTCAAGCCCAAGTCGGGCTACAAGAAGACCCGCGGCCACCGCAGCGAGTTGTCGCGGATCTCGATCGAGAGCATCGGCGCGGCCAAGAAGCCGCGAGCCCGTAAGAAGGCTGCCGAGAAGCCCGCAGAGGAGGCCACTGATGGCGCATAAGAAAGGTCTCGGTTCCTCGAAGAACGGCCGCGACTCCAACGCGAAGCGGCTGGGCGTGAAGGTGTTCGCCGGCCAGGACGTGACCGCCGGCTCGATCATCGTCCGCCAGCGCGGCACGCGGTTCTATCCGGGCAACGGTGCCAGCCTGGGCGGCGACGACACGCTGTTCGCAACGGTCGACGGCAGGGTGGAGTTCACGCGCCGCAATGGCCGTCGCTATATCAGCGTCGCCGCGGCCGAACCCGCCTGACGCCCGCCGGGAACGACGGGTCAGACCCTGTTGTTCCGCTCGTCACCCGAGCGCGGCACCGTGGTGGCGATCTCGCCGCAGCCGGCCACCCAGACGTCGCCCAGCTGCTGCACCAGCTCGATCACTCCGTCCAGGAACCGCAGCCGCGAGGGCCGGCCTATCACCTGAGGGTGCATCGTAAACACGCACAGGCCGCCCAGATCGCGGATCCCCAGCAGCTCCTCCTCCCAGATCTCGCGCACCTCGCTGGGGGCGGAGATCTTCTTCACCCACTCGTCCGGCGAGAACCAGAAGTGCGCCGCGTCGTCCAGGATCCACTGCACCGGTAGCTCGACCACGCCGTTGGGGTGGCGGTAGGGGTGCAGCCAATCCATCAGGTTGGACGAGAACTCGAACCCATGCGCGGCCAGCAGGTCGAGCGTGTTCAGGGAGAACTCCCAGGCCGGCGAGCGGTATCCGGTGACCTGCCCGCCGAGGCCTTCGAGGATCGCCTTGGTGCGGACGAGCTCGTCCTCCTCCTCGTCCCGGGTGAGAGCGGTCGGCGACCGGTGCGTGTAGCCATGGGCGGCGAGCTCGTGGCCGGCGGCGACGATGTCGCGCACCCGGTCGGGATGCGTCTCCGCCACCCGCCCGGGGACGAAGAAGGTGGCCGGGATGCCGCGCCGGTCGAGCAGCCGCAGCAGTTCGGGCACGCCGACGTTGGCGCCGTAGGTGCCCATCGACAGCAGGCCCGGCTTCGACGCCGCCTCCGGGTCGCCGGCCAGCCACACCTCCTCGGCGTCGAAGTCGAAGGTGAAGGCGACGGCGCAGCGCGCCCCCGAGGGCCAGGCCGTGGTCATGGCCAGGGAGTGTCTCACATGCCATCTAAGCTGCTGACGTGTTCTCAGATCGGGTAACCATCAACGTCCAGGGCGGTCGTGGCGGCGACGGCTGCATCAGCTTTCGACGCGAGAAGTACGTCCCCCGCGGCGGCCCCAACGGCGGCGACGGCGGCGACGGCGGCGACGTCGAGCTGCTTGCCACCCACGAGCTGCGCGACCTGTCCAAGTTCCGCTTCGCCTCGCACTTCAAGGGCCAGCGGGGCACCCACGGCCAGGGTTCCGGCAAGCACGGCCGAGGCGGGGAGGGTTTGCTGATCGAGGTGCCGGTCGGCACCCAGGTGTGGCTGCGGGAGGAGGGCACGATGATCGCCGACCTCGCCCACCCCGGCGCGCGGGTGGTGGTCGCCCGCGGAGGCGGGGGAGGGGCGGGCAATCGCCGCTATGCCACCTCCACCCATCGCACGCCAACGATCGCCGAGCTGGGCGAGCTGGGCGACGACCTGTGGCTGGAGCTGCGGCTGAAGCTGGTGGCCGACGCCGCGCTGCTCGGCTTCCCCAACGCCGGCAAGTCGTCCTTGCTCCGACGTATCTCGAACGCCAAGCCGAAGGTCGCCGACTACCCGTTCACGACCGTCGAGCCGGTGCTCGGCACCGTGGAGGCGGGCGACGGCAGCCAGCTGACGGTGGCCGACGTCCCCGGACTGCTCGAGGGAGCCAGCCAGGGAGTGGGGCTGGGACACGAGTTCCTGGCCCACCTGGAACGCGCGCGGCTGCTGATCCACTTGGTCGAAGCGGCCCAGGATGCCGCCGAGATCACCAGGCGCGTCGACACCATCAATCGCGAGCTCGAGCTTCACGGCGGCGGCCTGGCCGAGCGCCCCCAGTTGCTGGTGCTGTCGAAGATCGACACCATCGCACCCGCCGACCGGGCCGGCCTGGTCGAGCGCTGCGGCGCCCGGCTGGCGGTGTCGAGCGTGACCGGCGACGGCGTCGAGCAGCTGAAGGAGCTGCTGTTCCAGCTCGTGCCCGCGGCGCCGCCGGCGCCGGTCGAGCCCCATGCGGATGCCGAGGCGGAGCTGGCGGACTTCCTGGTCTACCGGCCGCGGCCACCTCAGCGCCGGGAGTTCAAGATCCTCCGCGACGCGGGAACCCTGCGGGTGGCCGGGCGGGCGATCGAGCGGCTGGCCGCGCCGCTCGATGCCGCGGACGGCAACGACGTCGCCCGGCTGGCGGCAGAGCTGGAGCGCCTGGGCGTGGACGACGCGCTGCGGGCGGCCGGCGCCAAGGCTGGCGACGAGATCCTGGTCGGCACCCACAGCTTCACCTTCCAGCCGGCGCCCGATCCGGAGACGGTGGGATGAAGATCGGGGTCTTCGGCGGTGAGTTCGACCCGCCGCACGTCGGGCACCTGGTCGTTGCCCAGGAGGCCCGCCACGCGCTCGGCCTGGACTGGCTGCTGGTCGTGCCGGTGGGCCTGCCGCCGCACCGCGATGCCTCGCTGACGCCGCCCCTGCTGCGCTACGAGATGACCCGGCTGGCCTTTATCGGCGAGCCCGAGACCGAGGTCTCGACGATCGAGCTCGACCGCGACGGCCCCAGCTACACCGTCGACACGCTGGAGGAGCTGACGGCGCCCGGGGTCGAGCTGTTCCTGATCATGGGCGCCGACCAGTACTCGCGCCTTTCCACATGGCGCTCGCCCGGGCGGATCCGCGAGCTGGCGACGATCGCCGTTGCCCGGCGGCCCGGTGCGACGCTGCCGGAGGGTGCCGACGTGCTGCTCGAGAGTCCGCTGGTCGAGCTGTCCTCGAGCGAGCTCCGTGAGCGGCTGGCGGGGGGTCGGCCGGCGCGGCATCTGGTGTCGGACCGGGTGCTGTCGCTGATCGTGTCGGAGGGCCTGTATGCAGGGGATCCGGCGGTGCGGCCACCCGGCTGATGGCCGTCGCCCATGCTACGCTGGAGATTGGATATGAGGGAGACCAGCGCCTGACCAGCTCGCTTCAACTCGCCCACCGCATAGCCTCGGTAGCCTCCGAGAAGCTGGCGACGGACATCGTGATCCTCGACATGCGGGACGTGGTCTCCTATACCGACTACTTCGTGATCGCCTCCGGGCGCACCCAGCGTCAGACCCAGGGCATCGCCGACGAGGTGCGCGAGCGGCTGAAGCGTGACGACCGCCACGTCCCGCGCAACTCCGACGGCGAACGGCAGGGCGACTGGATCCTGATGGACTACCTCGACGTCGTCGTGCACATCTTCACACCCGAGGCACGCGGGTTCTACCGGCTCGAGTCGCTGTGGGGCCAGGTCCCCAGCGAAGCCTTCGCCTAGGCGCGGCCCCCCATGGCTGCCGAAGAGCGCCGGTTCACGCTGGAGGAGGCCGAGGGCCTGCTCGACAGCACCGTGCGTGAGTTGGCGGAGCAGATGGTGGAGCTGCGCGGACGGTGGCGGCCGCTCCAGCAGGCATGGCAGCGGGTTGTGATCAAGGTGGGGTCGAACGGCGGCGGGATGAGCACCCGCGACGCCGAGAGCCTGCGAGAGCAGCTGGAGGAGATCACGGCCGAGCTGAACGGCCTGATCGGCGAGATCACCGGACTTGGCGTCCAGATCAAGGACGTCGACCGTGGCCTGCTCGACTTCCCATCCACCGTGGACGGTGAGGAGGCGCTGCTCTGCTGGCACGTGGGCGAGCCGCGGATCGCCTACTGGCACTCGCCGGAGGACGGGTTCGCCGGCCGGCGGCCGCTGTGAGTGCGGGGCAGCACCTGGACGACGCGCTGGCCGCGGAGCGGGCGGCCTACACCGCGCTGATGGACGGCAGGCCGGCGGACGACAGCCTCCGGCGCGCCCGCGACGCCTACCTGGCCTCGCACGCCGAATCCGGTCCCCGCAGCTGGGGCCGGCTGATCGGCGGCCTGAAGATGGCCGTCCTGGCCTCGGATGGGGAGCAGGAGACGGCCCTGCGGGCACTGGACGAGACCGCCGGAGTCGACGGCCCGACCGCTGCCTACGCCCGCGCGCTCGCCCAGGTCATGCTCGGTCGGCCGGTCGACGTCCAGCCCCTGCTGGCCGCCGGCGACGCGTTCGCCCGCACCGGCATTGCACTGGCCGCGATCTCGGCCGGCGACCGCCGGGCATACGAGGCCGCGCTCACGGACGTCCTCGACGACTACGCGGCTCGCGAGCAGCATCTGTCGGGGATTCCGATCGCCGACAGATGCTGCTCGCGAGCCGCGTAGTCGTCGAGGACGTCCGTGAGCGCGGCCTCGTAT
>Ga0207674_10003417_pt1 | contig 19451 bp, 25 predicted proteins | sample KBSCornC72_FD_184303 | JGI IMG/M metagenome (GOLD analysis project Ga0207674, IMG submission 184303) | Corn rhizosphere microbial communities from Kellogg Biological Station, Michigan, USA - KBS Corn C7-2 (SPAdes) (version 2) | ecosystem: Host-associated > Plants > Roots > Rhizosphere > Soil ... | reverse complement strand
CGGCGAGAATGGAGGAGCAAGCCAGTCCGGGGGACTGGCGGCGCACGACATCGCGACTGTCCCTTCGACACGGCATGACGGTTGGACAGGGGAGCGTATGGCGATCTTCTGCGAAACGCTCGCCGAGACCGCCGTCGTCGCCGAGGCGTGCGACGCCGCGCGCATGGGCATTTCCGGAGCCTACGCCGCGCGCCGCCGCATGCCCGTCTTCGCCGCCGCCTGGGACGCGGCGCTGAGCATCGCCCGCGAACGGCTCGCGGACACGCTCCTCGCCCGCTCGATGGAGGGCAATGTCGAGCAGATCTACAAGGACGGAGAGCTGGTCGGCGAACGCCACCTGCTCGACAACCGCCTCGGCCTCGCCATCCTCCGGCGGCTTGACCGGCTCGCCGAAACCGGGTTCGCGCTCCACTCGAACCCGCCGCTCCCCGGCGAAGGCCGGGGCCCAGTCCAAAAACAAAAGGCTCTGGACCCCTGCGTTCGCAGGGGTGCGGGCACATTCGATTGGTCCCGTGCCGTGGATGCGCTGCGCAGCGGGGATGACGAGGGTGTCGCCAAAGCGCTCGCGCTCGTCGAAAGTCACGAAGTGGAGGAAGTGGAAGACCCCCTGAATCGACCCCCCTCCCCTGAAGAAGACCGAGGCCTCGACCTCTCCGACCGCTGCTGGCGCGACGGCATCGAGGACATCTGGATGACCGACTTCCCGCCGCCCGCCGGCTTCACCGGCTATCAGAACCGTCCCTATGAGGAGGACGATCCTTCGGAATCCTACGTCCGCGCCTGCACGGAGGAGGAAGCTGCGATCCTGGAAGCCGGCGAGAAGGCCGACCGCGCCGCAATCCGCGCCGAGGACGAGGAGTTGCGCGACGCCTGGTTTGCAATGCTGAGGGACGAGCTCTCCCCTCCCTTGAGGGAGGGGGAAGGGGTGGGTGCGAGCGAAAGCGAGCGCTGCTAGCAAGTCGGCATGAAGCGCATCGATCCGAGGCTGACGCAACACGCCCGTAAATTGCGTAACAGCTCAACGAAAGCGGAGCGCCTGCTCTGGCTGCGTTTGCGACAATATCGACCGAGGTTCACTCGGCAGCTGGTTGTCGGCCCATACATCGTCGATCTCGCCTGCCGTGAAGCCCGATTGGCAGTCGAACTCGACGGTGGACAGCACGCGGAGCAAACCGCTGATTACGACGGTAGGAGGACGGCCTTCCTGGAGGATAAGGGTTGGATGGTTGTCCGGCTGTGGAACAACGAAGTTGTCAGCAATTCCGGCGGGGCCGCCGAGCTTGTTCTTCAGCGTTGCGCGGAGCGGCTCGGTTCGACCCACCCCCAGCCCCTCCCTTCAAGGGAGGGGAGAGCAAGGCATCCCCGCTCCCGTCCGCCCCTCCCTTCCAGGGAGGGGTAAGGGGTGGGTGCGAGCGCCAGCGAGCGGCCCAAAGGCCTGCGCCAATTCCTGGCACCCGAGCAGCAGCAGGCGTGGCTCGACGATGAGGCGACCCCGCCTGACGCGACCGATCGCGAGGAATCGCTCGAACTCCGCTTCAAGTACGCCCACCGCTTCGAGAAGCTTCTCCGCCGTCCGCAGGCCCAGGACGTTCTCGACATCCTCCGCCTCTACGGCGCGACCTGCCTGCCCATCCCGCGCCGCACCGAGCGCTGGTATTGGTCGGTGTCCTGCCTGCCCTCGACCAACGACAAGCCGCTCGTCCGCGTCAATGCGAGCTGGATGGAGCTGTTCACGTTGCTGCCCGATCCCTCGACTGGCTCGGGACAGGCGGGCCTCCGCTCGCGGATCATCCTTCACCTGTCGGACTTCACGCATGACGGATCGTCGGAGCCCGACCAGCTCGACACCGATCTGCTCGAAAGCTGCGCCCTGAGACCCGAGGACATGAGCTACGCCATCTGGCGGAACGGCAAAGGCATCCTCATCGCCAAGGTCCGTGGGCCCGCCTCCATCCGCCACTTCATCCAGCACCCGCACGGCCTGCGCGCGATCCGCAACTTCAACCTCACTCACATGAACCGCGGCCGCAACGCCTATCAGTTCAGCCACTGCTACAGCGTCGCGGACGTGATGGTGAGGGATTGAGCGTCGCGGGCCGGCGCTCAGCTGTTGTGGATCGGGTGAACGCTCGCGAGCGGGAGATGATGAGCGCGACAGAAAGTCAGCGTGCCCGATTGGGCAAGCTCTTTCGACACATAGGCCCTCGTCGGAGCGAGCTTCATCTCTTCCACGAGACCGACAATCTCGTTTCCGACGAAGGCCATCTCGGCAATGTGGCCGCGGGTCAGTTCCAGTTCCTCGATCAGGCCTGCGCGGGTGGCGGCGTCCGGCTGCATCGGCCGGGCCAGCACCCGCATGCGCCACGAGGTGAGGTCGGTCGCGCGATTGTCGTTCCGCATGAACTCGATTTGCGCATAGAATTTGCCCAGGCGAATTCTCAGATCGTCCGGAAGGTGCGAAGCGACGCCATCGCTGACCACCGAACGCCAGACATCGTCAGACCACACTCGACTGGGCGCCCTGAAAGTGACGTCGCCGAATGTCCCGGAAATCGAAGGTGCCGGTTGGAAGCGGCCGTCGGGCGTCGACAATCTTGCCTCGAGGTCCAGCAGCTGCCGGTCCACGCAGGGTGCTGTAATCGCGGCCTCCGATGCCTCGACATATTCGTCGGCGATTTCCTCTCGGAGAAGCTCGGTCGCCTGATTGGCTTTTCGATGCCACTGCCAGTCATCGACCAGCGAATTGGCTGCCAGCGCGATCAGCACGCCGAGCACGATGATCCCGACCTCGCCGGCGAACGCTCGCCAGCCGTGCAGCGGTTTGGGCAAATGGACGTGCATGCGACCGGCCCCCAGCGATGCGGAGGCTATCAGCGCCTCAGCAATCGGTCGAGAGTCTCTCTCCGGCCGGGTCGCGCGCGGTCCAGTCGAACAGCATCGCGCTGCTTTCAGCGTCCTTCAGGCGGTCGAGGAAGGCGTGGGCGAGCTGAATCCGCCGGTCGCGGGCTTCGGCGGTCACCGCCCGGCTCGCCGCGGCCAGCTCTTCCGCCGCGCGGCGACGATAGAATCGCTCATCGGACTCCACTGAGGCCCCTCCTCTGTACTGCGAGTCGTTGAACGGGAATTTAACGCAGGTTGCTTTTGAGTCCAGCCGAACGAACCGCTCGCCTTCCACGATCGCAATGCAGCCGAGGTCAGTTCCTCACAAATATTAATAAGTTGGACCTTTTACGGCAGACATATGTTAACTGGAGTATCGCCACCGCTTAACCGGGCCATTTGGCGACTGAGAGATCCGACGCGCTCCCGCCCCTCACCGGGAGACCCCTTTATGAACCAGCAAGTCCGCCTGACCGGCAATGGATCGACGCTCGAGCCGATGGTCCGCAGGCTCGAATACCGATCGAAGCTCAACAACGACGATCGAGCAGCCCTCCTGGCGCTTCCGTTCACCCTGAAGAACGTGGAGCCGCGCTCGTTCCTGGCGCGCGAGCGGGAACTCGCAAGCCACTCCTGTGCGCTGCTCGCCGGCTATGCAATCCGCTCCAAGCTCGTCGCAACCGGTCACCGCCAGATCCTGGCGATCCACATCAAGGGTGAGATCGTCGACATCCAGAACTCGTTCCTGAAATGCGCCGATCATACTGTCGAGATGCTCACTTCGGGCCGCGTCGCTCTCGTTGCTCGAGACGAGGTGACCCGCATCGCCTTCGAGCGGCCGGCTGTCGGGCGCGCAATGTGGGATGCGACTCTGGTCGAAGCGTCGATCGCCCGCGAATGGCTTGCCAATGTCGGGAGGCGCGACGCCCGCACCCGGATCGCGCATCTGCTGTGCGAATTCTCGCTTCGGCTGCAGGTCGCCGGGATGGGCGAACAGACCGGCTACGAGCTGCCGATGACGCAGGAGCAGATCGCCGACGCGACCGGCCTAACCGCGGTCCACGTCAACCGGACGATGAAGGGGCTCGAGAAAGAAGGGCTGATCGACCGCTCGCGGCCCCGTGCAATCCATATCGGAAACTGGCGGAGGCTCGCGACCGCCGGCGACTTCGACAGCAACTATCTCCACCTTCACCAGGCGGATCCGGCGCTCGCCTAGTTGCGGTTACGGGCCGGGGTAGCTGATCGGATTGTCGTTATAGGCTTCGGCCAGGCTCGCCGGGCCCCAGGCAATGACCTGCCAGCGGTGGTCGTCCAACCAGTGCGCCGCCGCGAGGCCGCAGCACAGCCACAGGAAGACGAAAATCCAGAAGATCCATTTCAGCATAATGGCCCCCTGTTCCGAACCGCCGATTATGTGTTTGGACACCTTAAATCCGCGTTACGGTCGCCGAACCGCTGGAAAAGTGGTTGGATTGGTGCAACGTTTCGCTTCGTTTCCGGGGGGAGAATTCGAAATGGCAGAAGAAACGGTCCTCGTCGTTCCAACGGCCAATCCTGCAGCGCTCGGGCTGGTCGCGTTCGGGCTCACCACGGTGCTGTTGAGCCTGGTCAACGCCGGCGTTCTATCTGCGGGCGGCGGTGACGTCGTCATTCCGCTGGCGCTGGCGTTCGGCGGCTTGATGCAGATTTTCGCCGGTGCCTTCGAATTCCGGCTCGGCAACACCTTCGGAATGACTGCGTTCCTGAGCTACGGCGCCTTCTGGTGGTGGCACGCCTTCCTGCTGTTGCTCGCGCACAGCCATTTGATCGACATCGCCCAGGCGGGTCCGACGATCGGCGCCGGAGTCCTACTGTGGGGCGTGCTGACGTTCTATCTGTGGATCGCCACTTTCCGCCTGTCGAAGGTCGTGTTCCTGATCTTCCTCACGCTCTGGGTGACCTTCGCGCTGCTCGGCTTCGGGTTCATCAACGGCAATGAGGGGCTGGTGCACGCCGGCGGCTGGCTTGGCGTGATTTGCGGCGCGCTCGCAATGTACGGCAGCTTCGCGATCGTCACCAACGCGACGTTCGGGCGGCCGGTCGTCCCGGTCGGGGAGACTCCGTTTCTGAAGGCCTGACCCGGCTTATTTCGGGATCGGCCACTCGGTCAACGACGCCGGCACATGCTCGTCCTCGCGGTCCGACGGGACAGGCACCAGCATTGGCCGGCGGATCGACCGCTGCTTGGAGATGTCCCGCAGGCGCTCGAGAGACGGGCGGCTCACTGGAGAATTTCCCGGAGCTCTAGGGGCTCCGATGCCTCGGTCGAGGCCGCATAGGGTGATTTCGGCGCAGTCGCGACCTTGGTGCGGCTTGCAACCGCCGTAAGCCGGACGGCGACGGCCTCGTCCTCTTCGGACAAGGGCTGGTTGGACTTGAAGAACCTCATTAGCGGTGCCCCCTTCTTCAGCCACCGCCACGCCAGCCATGTTGGCTACCCGACAATTCTTTCCGAAGTGCAAACGCCGATATTCGGAAAATCAGACCGGGCTTTCCTTCACGAACTCGGCGACGACAATGCGGAGGTGACTCGAAACGACCCGCGCGCGAATCCAGCCCATCCGGTAGATGTGGATTCCGACCTGCTCCCCCGCTGCGAACCGCTCGTCGGATTCAAATTCGCAGCCGTCATAGCCGAGGAGGCGCAGGCGGACGGGAACTTCGGAACCGGCCGTCCGGCTGACCCTTACCTGGGCACCCGGATCGCACGGACTTTCCAGCGTAAGATCGAAGTCGTGCATTGCCTTACCCCACTGCCTTGCAACAGCAGGAGATCGCAAAGAATTCGCTTCCAGATTGCGTGAAGGCGGAATTGACCAGAGACTGGATCGGCCCCGCTTACTTCCCCTCGGACTCGTCGGTTCCGGTCAGGTAATTCGGAGTCATCACGCTCGGGGCCTTCGTCGTCGGCTTGGCCGGCTGGAGGAGTCTCAGGTTGAACTTCTCCTTGAACTGGCACCCGAACTGGGTCCCGTTCGCCCACCGGACCTCTGCATCGATCAAGCCGCCAGCGGCGAAGTCGAGCTGGATCTGCGCGCCGACCGGCACTTCCTCGCGGCATTCGACAAGCGCACCGCCGCTCGAGATGTTGCGCAGACGAGCGCCCTTCACCTGCCCCTGATGATGGAGCAGCGCGGCTCGGATGATCCGCATGCGAGGCTCGCGGGGCGGGTATTTTTCGACCGGCCGGTCGATCGCGCCCTTCGACGCCAGCTCGCGAGCTTCCTCGGCCGGCATCGGCTTGCCGAAGATGTAGCCCTGGACGAGCGAACAGCCGAGGCTGCGGATGAGGGCTAGCTCCTCCTGCGTCTCGACGCCCTCGGCGGTGGTCTGCATCTTGAGGTCGGAAGCAAGGCCGACCATCGCCCGGATCAGGGCGGCATTGCGTCCTTCGAGGTCCGACGCGCCGGTGACGAAGGAGCGGTCGATCTTGATCTTGTCGAAGGGCACGCGCTGCAGATAGCTAAGGCTCGAATAGCCGGTGCCGAAGTCGTCGAGCGCGAGCTTGAGCCCGATCGCCTTCAGGCTGGCGATCATGTCGTGAACGTGGTCGTCGTTGCTGAGGAACACGCCCTCGGTGATCTCGAGCTCCAGCCGTTTCGCTGGAAGCTCGGTATCGCTCAGCACCATTCGGACGAGGGTCGGAAGTGCGTGCGACTTGAACTGGATCGGCGACAGGTTGACGGCGACCGTGACCTGCGGCGGCCACTTCGCCGCCTCGGCGCAAGCGGTCCGGAGCACCCATTCCCCAATCTCGTCGATAAGTCCGATTTCCTCGGCGAGCGGAATGAATTCGACCGGGCTGATCGGCCCGCGCTCCGGGTGCTGCCAGCGGATCAGCGCCTCGAAGCCGGTGACCTCTTCGCTCAACGCGTCGACGCAGGGTTGATAGGCCAGCCACAACTGGCCCTTCTCGAGGGCGACGCGAAGATCGGATTCCATCAGCTGCCGCTGGCGCGCGGCCTCATGCATGTCGGGCGCGAAGAAGCGGAAGCAGCCCTTGCCCGCGGCCTTTGCCGCATAGAGCGCAAGGTCGGCGTCGCGCATCAGGTCGTCGGAGGTGCGATCGTCATAATCCGAGGTGACGATTCCGACCGACGCGCCGATTGACACCGCGGTGCCGTTGATCGTGTAGGGCCGCGACAGGCTGTCGATGATCCCCTGGGCGAGATTCGACAGTTCCTTCTTGTCGGAAATCGATGGCAGGACGACCTCGAACTCGTCGCCGCCGAGACGGCCGACCTGCCCGGAAGTGCCGATCACGTCCTGGAGCCTCAGCGCTACCAGCCGAAGCAATGTGTCGCCGGCCGGGTGGCCGAGCGTGTCGTTGACCGCCTTGAAGCGGTCGAGGTCGAGAAGGAACATCGAGCAGCGATGCTTGCGGCGGACGGAGCCAACCAGCGCATCATCGAGCGCCCTGCGGAGCGCCTGCCGGTTGGCGAGGCCGGTGAGCGCATCCTGCCGCGCAAGCTTGTCCAGCTCGACCTCGGACTGTCGAATCTTGGTGAGGTCCGAGGCGAAGCCGCGGAAGCCGAAAAAGCGGCCGATATCGTCGTGGACCGGGCGACCGGTGATCGACCACCAGATCTCCGTCTTCGTCTTGGCCCGAACGACGAGGTCCTGGAAGGCGACGTGCGAGGAGAGATAGAAGCCGAGCGTTCGCTCCGAGGTCGCGCTTCCGTCGGCAGTGTCGGTCGAAATGAGATCCGTGAACGGCCGGCCGACGACATCCTCAGGCTCGCGCCCGAGAGCGCGCGCGACGCTTTCGCTGATGTAGGAGAGCGTTCCGTCCTTTGTGGTTTCCCAGAACCAGCCTTTCTCGCTGCTCTCGAATTCCTGGATGAGCCCTTCGGCGCGCGAGGATTGCGGACGCGACTCTTCGATGGGCGAATTCCCTCCGCTCCTTAGAATGCGTCCGATGCTACCCAAGCGAGACTCTCCTCGTGAAGAGCAGCCATGCTCGGATATGGTTTAAATTTTATTAGGCTCGCATCGCTTGCCAGAAAGAAATGCGGCTACTGAGCCGGAACTCGCGCGGGTTCGGGCGATTGGCCGCGCATGACTTCTCCAGTCGCTTTCCTGTTCGATCTCGACGGCACCTTGGTCGACAGCGTCTACAACCATGTGCGCGCCTGGCACCTGGCGCTGCGCGAACAAGGGTTCGAGCTCTCATTCTGGCGAATCCACCGGAAGATCGGGATGAGCGGAGGCCTGTTCACGGCGCAGCTCCAGCGCGAGCTCGGACGGCCGATCGATGATGCGACGAGAGACAAGCTCCGCGATCGGCATGCCGCGTTGTTCCGCGAGCTGTCGGGCGAAGTCGTGCCGCTGCCCGGTGCGGCGGAGCTGCTGCGGACGCTCACCGACCTTCGATTGCCATGGGCGATCGCCACGAGCGGCCGCATGCGAACCGCCGAGGGGAACTTGCGCAGCCTGGGCGTCGATCCTGCGCAAGCGACGGTCATCACCCGCGACCAGGTCCAATATGCCAAGCCCGACCCGGACCTGTTCGTCGAGGCGGCCCGGAGGCTCCGAACCACAACCCAAGGTTCCTATGTGATCGGCGACAGCATCTGGGACATGATCGCCGCCGCGCGGTGCGGAGCGCTCGGCATCGGCTTGCTGTCGGGCGGCTACGGCGCCGAGGAGCTGGAGCGAGCCGGGGCGCTGCGGGTCTATGACGATCCCGCGGACATGCTACTCCACCTCGATGAAATCGCGCCGAGACCGAGGGACTGAGGCCGGCCATAGCGAGACGCCGGTCCTACCAGCACGCTCTCTGGCCGTGGCGGCCTTCTCGACCATCGTCGAATGGTACGATTTCACGCTCTACCTCTACTTCGCGACCGTGCTCGCCCGAGTGTTCTACGGCGGCGGGAGCGGCTCGCTGCTGCTGACGCTCGGCGGCTTTGCGATCGCCTATTTGATGCGGCCGTTGGGAGCGGTGTTCTTCAGCCACATCGGCGACCGGCGCGGCCGGCGGCGAATGATGCTGATGTCGGTGGCGATGATGACCGCAGCGATGCTCGCCACCGCACTTCTCCCGACGCGCGCGGCCATCGGACCCGCCGCCGGCTGGCTCCTGCTGTTCCTGCGTTGCGTGATGGGTTTCTCCGTCGGCGGCGAATATACCGGTGTCGTCGCCTACCTCCTCGAGGGCGCGAAGCCCGCGCGTCGAGGGCTCATCACCTCCTCGGCCTCGGCGGCGAGCGAAGTCGGCGCGCTCCTCGCCGTCGGTATTTCGGCGGCCACCGTAAGCGCCCTGAGCGAAGCGGATCTTGCTCGCTGGGGCTGGCGAATTCCCTTCTTCGTCGGCGCCGCGCTCGCAGCGTCGGTGTGGGTTGCCCGCTCCACCATGCACGAATCCCCCGAGTTCGAGCGGCAGCAGGTCGCGGGCACCGTGCCCGAAGTGCCGCTTCGCCATGCGCTTGCGAACCACCGCACGGGAATCGTCCGATCCTTCTCGATCTCCGCCCTGGGCTCGATCACTTATTATGTCGGCATCACCTACGTGCCCGCATTCCTCACTTCCGTCGGGAAGCTGCCGGAGCGGCAATCATTGTGGCTGTCGACCATTGCCGCGGTCGCGGTCATTCTCGTCACGCCGCTCACCGGCATGCTGAGCGACCGGATCGGGCGCAAGCCCGTGCTGCTCGGCATTTGCATTGGTAGCGCGGCGCTCCCGATCACCCTGTTCTCCGCGATGGCGGGGAGCGCTCATGCGCTCGCAGGCGCAGTGCTCCTCGCCGGTCTTGCCGGGGCCATGAGCGCGGTTGGAGCAGTCGCAACCGCCGAGCAGTTTCCGGGAGAAGGACGGATCACAGGGCTTGCGCTCGGAGCGACCATGGCGACCGCGGTATTTGGCGGACTGACCCCTTATGCCGCGCAGTTGCTGGTGGAGCGCACCGGCTGGTCCACGGCGCCGGGAATCATGATTGCCATCGTCGCCGTCGCGGTCCTTCCCGTCTTCCTGACGATGGGGGAAACGGCGCCGCGTGAGTCCGTCCGTCGACCGGGCTAGTCCGAACGTCGAAGGACGTCGCCGCCACTCATCAGCCGTTCACGTTGCGCCATCGAATCGAGCTCCCGCGCCCTAAGCGGGAGTCTTTCGATGGACCTCAATTACGTCTTCCTCCGGCAGCAGGTGGAGCGGAGCCTCGCAAGGTCCGCCGACAGCGCGGCCGCGCGCGAGGCCCACGAGGAACTGGCCCGCGCCTACGAGCTCGAAATCGAGAAGAAGAGCGGCGGAAGGATCCTGTTTCCATGGCATCGCAAGAACCGTCATCGCCCGTGACGGAGTGATCAGCGGGCCCCCCAGCCTGTCAGCATCGTCTTGATGGTGCGGAACAGGATCAGCACGTCGAGCCAGGGCGAGAAATATTTGATGTAGTAGAAATCGTACTGCAGCTTGCGGTGCACCTCGTCGACCTCGGCGACATGGCCCTGGTTGACCTGTGCCCAGCCCGAAATTCCCGGCTTCACCACATGGCGGTAGCGGTAGAACGGGATTTCGCTCGTGTACCACACCGACAGGACCTGCGCTTCCGGCCGCGGCCCGATCCAGCTCATCTCCCACTTGAGGATGTTGAAGAGCTGCGGCAGCTCGTCGATCCTGAGGTAGCGCAGCATCCGGCCGACCCTCGTCACTCGATCATCCCCGTCCTTCGTCATCGCTGCGCTGCGCTCGTCCGGCGCATCGGCGCAATTCATCGTCCTGAACTTGTAGACCGTGATCGAGCGACCGGCGTGACCGACCCGCTTCTGCCGGAACAGCGCCGGGCCGGCGCTGTCGAGGCGAATGGCCAGCGCGATCAGCGCCATCAGCGGAAGCGCGACCGGCAGCAGCAGCAGCGCGAAGGAGAAGTCGACGAGCGATTTGAAATGAAAATATCCACGTGCGGGCAGAAGCGACCCGAAGCTGTTCTCCGACAATTGCTCGAGCTCGACCCTGCCAGTCAGCGATTCGGATAATTGCTTGACTTGGTAAACGATCCTGCCCGCAAGCGCGGCGTCGGCGAGGAAAGCTTCCCACTCGTCTGGCAGCTCGGCGCCGAAGTCGGCGACGATCGCGTTGCAGGCGCGGGCGTCATGAAGATTGGGGCGCTTCAGCATATGCCAGTCGACCCCCGGAATTTCCTTCAGTCGCGCCGTTGCGCCGAATGGGACGACGGCGATCCGCCGCCGGACTTTCCGCTCGGCATAGATGTAGAGCAGGTAGAGCCAGGCAACGTGGAGCAGGAAACCCGTTGCAAGGCCCAGGCGGTCATAAGGAAAGCGGGTCAGCAGGAACCAGACGACGACGATTCCGTGTCCGGTGAGCGCAGCCGGCAAGATCACGGAGCTGCGCCGAATGCCGGGGTAAGTCTCGATGGAGAGGCGAGTCCAGAAGGCAATGACGACGGCGACCATGTTGCCGATCACCGTGTTGAGGCTGGCGGCCTCGAACATCGTGCCCGGCAGGAAGCGGCGCGAGAACCAGGGGATCAGCGCTCCGACGAACAAGGCCCCCGCAAATTGGAAGCGTTTGCGGATCAGCAGCGACGCTTGGGAAGCGCGGACCTCGTCGTGCCGCATGGGTCAGCGCCTCACAGGGTCCACCGGTCGAGTCCCGGATCGAGGTGGCGATCGCGCCACATGCCCTTGAGATCGGCTAGTGTTCCATCGGGCGCGACCAGCGCCTGCAGCTGCTCGTCAGAAAGTTGCCGGTAATGGTCGTGAGCGACCGCCCCAACTACGAGATCGTAGTGGCGGCCATCGGGTTTGGTCAGCTTGAGCCCATGTTCGCGCTCGATCTCTTCGGACGGCGCGAGCGGGTCGGCGACTTCGACGTCGTGGCCAAGCCATTTCAAGCGCCGGACCAGGTCGAAGCTTCGGCTGTTCCTCAAGTCCGGTACATTCTCCTTGAATGTCAGGCCGAGGATCAGCGCAGTGCCTGCCCTGCGGCGGCGGTCGTGAAGCGCATCGGCGATCCACGCACCCATGCCGTCATTGGTCGTGCGGCCGGCGAGGATGACGTGCGGATCGTGCCCGACCTGCTGCGCAAGATGGCTCAGATAATAAGGATCGACGCCGATGCAGTGGCCGCCGACGAGACCCGGCTCGAAGCCGAGGAAGTTCCATTTCGTGCCGGCGGCAGCAAGCACGTCCCACACCGAAACGCCGATCTTCGAGAAGATCTGCGTGACCTCGTTGATGAAAGCAATGTTGATGTCGCGCTGCGCGTTTTCGATCGCCTTCGCGGCCTCCGCGGCCTTGATCGAGGCAGCCCGGAATACCCCGCCGGTGGTGATGGCGCCGTAAACCTGCGCGAGCTGTTCAACCACCTCGGCGTCCTCTCCGGCGATCACCTTGGTGATCTTGTCGATGCTGTGCAGCCTGTCGCCGGGATTGATTCGCTCCGGACTGTAGCCAAGACGGAAGTCACGCCCGCGTTCGAGGCCGCCGACGCGCTCGATCTCGGGCCCGCAGACCTGCTCGGTCACGCCGGGATAAACGGTACTCTCATAGACGATGGTCGGCCGGCGCGCGGGATCGATCAGGGTTGCGAGGGTACGCGTCGCCGACATCACGGCCCCGAGATCGGGCCGGTTGGCTTCGTCGACCGGGGTTGGAACGGTGACGACGTAGATATCGGCGCCGCGGCAATCTTCCGCCGCGGCAGTGAATTTCAGGGAACTCGCGCGAAGCTCCTCCGTGTCCACCTCGTTGGTTCGGTCGCGGCCCTCGCGCAGCTCGGCGATGCGATTGGAGTCGATGTCAAACCCGGTGGCATCGAACTTGCGCGCGAGCGCCACCGCCAGCGGCAGCCCGACATACCCAAGTCCGATGACGACAATATGCGGCTTAGCTGACATCGGGCCGGACTATTAGATCGCGGTCACGAAAAATCGAGCCGTCCGCGGCCGACTCCGTAATAAGCGAGGCCCGCCTCCTCGGCTTCTTCGCGGTCGTAGACATTGCGCAGATCGACGAGAACCTTGCCCTTGAGCAATGCGGCGATGCGTTCGAGGTCGAGGGCTCGGAATTCGTCCCACTCGGTGACGATCACCAGCGCATCTGCGCCCTCCGCCGCCTCGTACGCATCATTTGCAAATTCCACGCCCGTGAAGACTTTTTCGGCCTGCTCGCGCGCGACCGGGTCGAACGCCGTCACGTTCGCACCGCGCTGGACGAGACCATTCACCAGCGGAATCGAGGGCGCATCTCGCATGTCGTCGGTATTCGGCTTGAAGGCTAGCCCCAGCACGCCGACGCGTTTGCGCGAGACCTGTCCCCCGAGCGCCCTCTCGACTCGCTCCACCATCTGCTCCTTGCGCTCATCGTTGACCTGCACCGTCGTGCGCACGATCCGCTGATCGACGCCGGCGAGGTCGGCGGTCTTGAGCAGCGCCAGCGTGTCCTTGGGGAAGCAGCTGCCGCCATAGCCCGGGCCTGCGTGAAGGAACTTCGCACCGATCCGGTTATCGAGACCGATCCCGCGCGCGACGTCCTGGACATCGGCGTCGACCGCTTCGCAAAGGTCCGCGATCTCGTTGATGAAGCTGATCTTGACGGCGAGGAAGGCGTTCGCCGCATATTTGGTGAGCTCGGCCGTCCGCCGGCCGGTGATCAGGATCGGTGCCCGGTTGAGGAAGAGCGGGCGGTAGATTTCCCGAAGCACTTCCTGCGCATGGTCGTCCTCGGCACCCACCACGATCCGGTCGGGATGCTTAAAATCGGCGATGGCAGCGCCTTCGCGCAGGAATTCGGGATTGGATGCGACCGAGACGCCGGTGACGCCTTCATCCTTGAGGATCTGCTCGATCTGGTCGCCCGTACCTACCGGCACCGTCGACTTGGTGACCACCACCGTGCCGGGAGAGATCACCTTCGCGATCTCGCGCACCGCATCGAAGACGAACGTCAGGTCGGCATGGCCGTCGCCGCGGCGCGCGGGCGTACCGACGGCGATGAACACCGCCTCCGCTTCCTTGACCGCCGACTGGAGGTCGGCCGTGAATGTCAGCCGCCCGCGCTCCGCGTTGGATTTCACCAACGCTTCCAGACCGGGTTCCCAGATCGGCATCCGGCCGCCATTGAGCCCGTCGATCTTCGACGAGTCCTTGTCGACGCAACACACACGATGGCCGAAGTCGGCGAAGCAGGCGCCCGAAACGAGACCCACATAGCCGGTGCCGATCATGGCGATACGCATGGATACTCCCCTGTTGAAGGCCGGGGGGGTCTTACCCGCCGCTCAGGGTGATGCAAGCGTGGCGACCGAGCGGCGCAACGCAGTGGCAACTCTGGCCATTGCGGACATTTGACCGCCACTCCAGCTGCTACAGAGCTATCGACAGCCCCGAAGTGCGAACCGGTCGACGTCGCGCCTCGGCCGCGTCGATGTCGTTACAAAACAGCCCACCGCTGAAACATGATCGAGCCGGCCTTGTTTACCAGCTCCGCCCTATCCGCTTGGCCGCTATCGAGCGCCGAGCAAGCCAAGCCCTTGGCTTGGTCCAGAGAGACCTCGACCAACTCGGTACTGATCAACTTGGCGTTGCAATAGAGGTTCAGGCGATAGGTCATTTGGCCTTCTAGCAGGGAGTGGTTAACAGCGACCGCCGCGGCGCAGTGATCAGCCTTCCAGGTGCCTCGCGATCCCAGAAAGTGCTGCGCGGTTTCGGTCGCGGGGTGTTGCGGCGGATGAAGTCTTCGGCCTCCCGCATGGTGGCAAAGGAAGATTCTGTCTCGGCGCGCTGGTCGTGGGTCGGGATGGCCGTGTACGGCCGTCGTGGGTGCGACGTGCGCACGATGCGTCCGAATCTTGAACTCATGTGCCCGCCTTCTTGCGGGAAATTGTCGCCAGTGTTGCTGATTTTAGCCCTTCCAAGTGGTCATAGCCGGCGAGCCAGGCCCTGGCCGATCTGGTCGAGCAAGCCTTCGACACGCAACAAGCCTTCGTCGCTCCCGATCGCGACATGGAGCGGCTGGCCGCCCAGGCGGTCGTTATGGCTATTCAGAAAAGCAATCACCGGTCCTGATTCGCGCAGATTTCGCCAGGCTGACCGAAGCACTGCATCCTGCCGCCGCAACTGCTCCGGCGTCGGGAGCGTCGAACGAGCTTTTCGCCGGAACTGCTTGGTCCATGGAACGGCGGGCCGATCCGCTTGCGGCTCGGCGATCCCCTCGTCGCTCATGCCGAAAATCCGCAATTGGCGTCCGGAGCACCGCTCTTGGTCCGCCTCATCGCGATTTGCACGGCATAGTCGCGAGCAAATTGGGAATAGGCTCGCCGCTCTTCGGCGTCGGCGGACCTCTCCTGAAGCATGAGTGCGACCTGATGCCGGTGAAGCAATAGGTTGAGATCCATAAGACCGAACTCCTTGCTGTAAGCGGGAGCTCAATGGTCTCTCAGCCGCCGGCGCTTACGAAAGCGATTGCCAGCGATACGCGTCATATGGGGATTGCGCCGCTTATTACGAGGTCAAAAGACGGATGCGGTGCCGGGCTCGATCCGGGGCGCGCATTCCGCCTACCCATGGTATTGCTCTCCAGAACACATCGAGGAGAGCGGCTTGACCTATTTCAGCAAGGGTATCGAGAAAACCCAGCTTAAGCGCGACCACAAGGCAACATTGCTTGAATCGGTCCGAGCCGGCCGCTCGGCTCCCTCCCATGGCATGACTCAAAAGGAAGCGATTACGATGTTGATCCAGGACATCGCCGATTACGACGAAATCCTGACGCGCCTACGGAGCCATGATGGCAGCTAGCGGTCCGGGGCGGGAAGCATGGAGGTTATTGTGAGCGTGGAAAATTGGCACGAGGAGCGAGACCGGCTGGTTCAACTCCTGCGAGGCATCGAGTCGGGCGAAATTACGCACATCGACGAGGACGATTTGCGCGAACTCCAGGCCACTAGCCCGGAGAATGTCGCCATTCTGAGAGAGCGTCTAACGCAACTGAACGCCCGCCTCGGCTGACATTTCCTCTGAGCGAACGTCCGCTTTCCACCCATCGCTTACCGCCCAGTCCTGCCCATCGATCCATGACGAGCGCCTAGTTTTTGCCCCAAAATCACTATATTGGCGCGGCCCTTCCGATGAACGTCACAACTCTTCCCAAGCCCCCGCGCGTCGGGCTGGTCTCCCTCGGCTGTCCCAAGGCCCTCGTCGACAGCGAACGGATCATGACCAAGCTGCGCGCCGAAGGGTACGACATGTCGCCCGATTACGCGGGCGCGGACGTGGTGCTGGTCAACACCTGCGGCTTTCTCGATTCCGCCAAGGAGGAGAGTTTGGAAGCGATCGGCGAGGCCATTGCCGAGAACGGGCGCGTCGTCGTCACCGGCTGCATGGGCAAGGAAGCCGACGTTATCCGGGAGCGCTTCCCCGATGTCCTCGCCGTGACCGGGCCGCAGCAGTACGAGGAAGTCGTTGCGGCGGTGCACGATGCGGCGCCACCCGTGCCCTCGCCGTTCATCGACCTGGTGCCGGAAGCCGGTTTGAAGCTGACGCCGCGCCACTACAGCTATTTGAAGATTTCCGAGGGCTGCAACCACCGCTGCGCCTTCTGCATCATTCCGCACCTGCGCGGCGACCTGGTCAGCCGCCGCCCCGACGCGATCCTTCGCGAAGCGGAAAAGCTGGTTGCTGCGGGGACGAAGGAGCTGCTGGTCATCAGCCAGGACACCAGTGCGTACGGCGTCGATATCCGCCATAAGGCGTGGCCGTGGAAGGCCAAGAATAGCGAGCAAGGACTCGAAGTCCGCGCCCACATGACCGACCTCAGCCGCGAGCTCGGCAAGCTCGGAGCCTGGGTCCGCCTCCATTACGTGTACCCCTACCCGCATGTGAACGACGTGATCCCGCTGATGGCGGACGGCCTGGTCCTCCCCTACCTCGACATCCCGTTCCAGCATGCGAGCCCGAACGTGCTTCGCCGCATGCGCCGCCCCGCGAACGACGCCAAGGTGCTGGAGCGCATCCGCAACTGGCGCGCTCAAGTACCCGAGCTCGCCATCCGCTCGAGCTTCGTCGTCGGCTTCCCCGGAGAGACTGAGGAGGATTTCGCTTACCTCCTCGCCTGGCTCGAAGAAGCACAGCTCGACCGCGTCGGCGCTTTCAAGTTCGAAGCCGTGGAAGGCGCGCCTGCGACCACGATGGACGACCAGGTGCCCGAGGACGTGAAGCAGGAGCGCTACGACACCGTCATGGCGCTATCCGCCCGCATCTCCGAGGAAAAATTGGCAGCGAAGGTCGGTTCGGCGATCGACGTTCTCATCGATGCGGTCGACGCGGACACTGGCGGCGCAACCGGCCGCTCAAAGGCGGATGCTCCCGAGATCGACGGCGAGGTGCATTTGCGCGACGCGGGCGGTCTCCAGCCGGGCGACATGGTCAAGGCGCGCATCGAAGACAGCGACGAGCACGACCTCTACGGCGTCCCCCTTTAACGGCTTCGTCACCATCCTATTCTACTGACCAAAATGGATTAATGCCGGTCAACGCCGGCACGTGCTAAATTCACGACCGAATTGGTTCGATATTGGTCCAAAAGTCGAGTAGCGTCGGGCCGCCGAAGGAGTGACTGAGATGCGCTCACTGCCGAAGACGCTCGCCGCCGTCGCAGCTTCGACCGCGCTGGTCGTTTCTTCCACGGCAGCAGCCGCGGCCGCGCCCGCCGCTCCTGTCCAGCAGGTTGCCGCGCCGAATGCGTGGATGGTTCTCTCGACGTTGAGCCCAACCACTGACGTGGCCCTCGGAGCTGCGGCAACCGCAGCGCAGCCGACGGATGTTCCGCCTCCTCCACCCGGGCCTCCGCCGCCGCTGCCCGCCGCCGCTCACCCGGTCCTTACCGGCGAGCTGCTGACGATCATCCTGTGGTTCGGACTGATCGCGATTGCGCTCGGGACGCACGAGCCTACCGGCCGCCCGAACAGCCCAGCCTAAGCGGCACTCCAAAAAGCCGAGCCTCGCAGGTGCACAAATCCTGCGCGGGCGATGACGAGCCGGACTCGACAGCCGGTCTACTGCAGCTAGGGTGCCGGGCATGCTGAAGCCCATGTTTGCGCTGCTTGCGCTTGTCGCGTCGCCGGCCCTCGCCCAGGCCCTCACGCCCGCGGAGACGAGCAAGGTCGACGCCATCGCCACCCAGAACCTTGCCGCCGACCAGGTCCCTGCCGCCGAGGTCGCGATCGTCCGCGACGGCAAGATCGTCTTCAACAAGGCCTATGGCCGCGCCAACGACCACATGGCGGCGCGAACCGACGAGCCGTTCCAGATCGCGTCCAACTCCAAGCAGTTCACGGCCATGGCGATCCTGCTGCTCGAGGACCAGGGCAAGCTCAGCCTCAACGACCATGTGTCGAAGTTCATCCCGGGCATCACGGAGGGCGACAAGATCACCATCCGCCAGCTCCTCTCCCACACCTCGGGCATCCAGGACTTCTGGCCGCAGGACTACAGCTTCGAAGCCATGTCGCACCCGACGACTCCCCAGGGGATCGTCGATAAGTGGGCGAAGAAGCCGCTCGACTTCCAGCCCGGAGACCAGTGGCAATATTCGAACACCGGCTATGTCGTTGCCGGGATGATCGTCGAGAAGGTCAGCGGCGAGCCGCTGATGAAGTTCCTCCAGGAGCGCATCTTCAAGCCGCTCGGGATGACCAGCGTCATCGACCAGGACAAGACCTACACGCCCGCCTTTCCCGCCGGCTACGGCCGCTATGCGCTTGGGCCGGTGCGGCAGGTGACCCCGCCCGCTCCGGGCTGGCTCTACGCGGCGGGCGAATTGTCGATGACCGCCGGGGATCTCGCCAAGTGGGACATTGCGCGAATCGACCGCGCGGTGATCCCCGCCGACGACTGGCAGGTCCAGGAAACGCCCGTCAAGCTCAACGACGGCAAGGACACCGGCTACGGCCTCGGCGTGTCGATCCGGCCCGGACCGCCGCGCGCGATCACCCACACCGGCGAAGCGGTCGGCTTCCTCTCGGCCAACGCGGTCTACCCGGACCAGAAGGCGGCTGTGGTCGTCCTCACCAACAGCTGGGCCGGCGGCGCCTACGCCCGCATCGCCCGGGACATCGCCAAGGTGATCCTGCCTCCTCCGCCACAGGATGCGGTCCAGGCCGCCCAGGCGGCGAGGGCCCGCACCGTTTACGACGAGCTTCGCCGCGGCCAGCTCGACCGCTCGCAACTGACGGCCAACGCCAATTTCTATTTCACGCCGCAGGCGATCGCCGACTTCGGGTCGAGCCTGGGTCCGCTGGGGGAGCCCACCGCCTTCGATCCGGACGGCAAGCCGGTGCTTCGCGGCGGCTTCGTGATCCAGGGCTACACGATCAAATATCCGCAGCGGACGCTGAAGCTCTCGACCTTCTACGAGCCGGGCGCGAACGGCCGGATCGAGCAGTTTTTGGTGACGCCTGGGGAATAGTGTCGAGCGCTACATTTCGCGACATTCGAAACCTCTGTCCTACAGCCTCCCTCCTGTGGTTCATCATTACGGATGAGTGCCCTGCCTCGATTCCTCGCGTCTCCGTG
>Ga0207674_10003415_pt1 | contig 19453 bp, 13 predicted proteins | sample KBSCornC72_FD_184303 | JGI IMG/M metagenome (GOLD analysis project Ga0207674, IMG submission 184303) | Corn rhizosphere microbial communities from Kellogg Biological Station, Michigan, USA - KBS Corn C7-2 (SPAdes) (version 2) | ecosystem: Host-associated > Plants > Roots > Rhizosphere > Soil ... | reverse complement strand
TCGTGCCGAGAATCAGAGCGAGTCCAAGCAACACCAGCGTCCGCCAGTATTTGCGTCCGGCTTTGCGCATACGGGAACTCCCTATGACCGTTCAGTTTGCCCACACAGCCCCACACCGACCGCCTATGTCTCCTGTGGACAATGCATCAGACGAATCCACAAACCCATCATCAGCACCACGAGCAAAGCCGCTCCTGAGAGCAGCCAGCTACTCGATGGGATGAGCGATAGCCCCCGTTTGAGTTCTTCTTCGAGCACGAAAATGACGGCGAAAACCCCACTCAGAGCATCAATCAGGCGCTCCAACAGGTCCGGGCGAGCCAGCAGCAACACGACAAACGCGATTGCCAGTACACCAGTCATCACCCAGAGAACCGCCAGCACTTTCAGGCCGCGCGTGCGCAAAACCTGGGTGCGTTGCTTCTGCTGAAGACGCAAATCCTCAAGCTGCTGCGAAACACGACGCTGCTGCTCGACCGCCTGCATAATCCGCTCCGTCGAGATGCTTGGATACAGCGGTGTGACGGGCGTGATCGATGGCGGCTGGTGCGCAAGATGCTCCTCAGCCATCTCTGTCGAACGAGTCTGAGATGTGGCCTCTGGCTGATCTTTAGCGTCGTACCTGAGCATAGGCCTGCTCCTCCTGCACGCTATTCTCTTTCATCGCACGCGCCAGTAATTCACGAGCGCGGTGCAAACGAGCTTTGACCAGGGCGGGCGTCAAATTGAGCGCCGTCGCAATCTCCTCGTAGGAGAGATCATACCAGTAACGCAAAACGATGACCGCGCGATATTTGCTGTGTAAACGATCCAAATACGCCTGAATCTCGTCTTGCTGTTCGCCATTCAGCGCCGCTTGCTCCGGGCCAGCACCGAGATCGGTGATCCATTCCAGGAAAGGCACGTCTTCCAGCGGCAGAGCCAGAAAACGCCGCCGCCTCAACTGGTCGATCGCCAGGTGCGAGGCAATTGAGAGCAGCCAGGTGCTAAATTTATGCGCCGGTTTATAAGTTGCGAGTTGCGTATATGCCCTGACAAAGACCTCCTGCGTCACATCCTCGGCCTCGGTCACATTGCTCAACATGCGATAGGCCAGGTTTTGCACCGCGTCTTTATAGCGTTCAACCAGGATCGCAAAGGCATCCTGTTGACCTCCGAGCGTCAGCGAAACCAGTTCGACATCGCTCAGCAGGTTGATGCCCGCCGCCTGGGCAGAGGCCAGAGGCAAAGACTGTTCACCTGCCACAGCCTGACTACTGCGCGCCTGTTCACCGCTCAGGCTGACTTCGCCTGTGGCCATCTTCTTGCGCCGCGTTTTGCGGACAGGCGCGCTCAGTGCGCCTGTGATTGATCCGAGTGGACCAGTCGCTCTGAGTGTTGATTCCATCGTTTTTTTCACCGCTCTTTATCTGTCACTTTTTTCATAAATGTATTCAAGCAGAGACTATCTACTCACGATTACGAGCGATGGCGAGAAAAGTTGTAGCCTCTGTATGTCACTATAACATGACTCTTCCGAACAGGCAAGTGTCTATGCTATCTTGCAAAAGCAACATCTCTGTTCATCTCATACGCTCGCTTCCCTGTCCATCTATTCATTTTAACACTCCGACATCTGAAGAAAATTTCAGATAGTTGTGCGCTCAATCCGAAGATTCATGGCGGTCAGCCTGGGAACAATATCGCCATAGCCGCGCTCCAGGAAAGGAACGCCTGTAACCAGTGAAGTACCACGCGCGATGGCTGCGGCGATGACATAGGCCAGGCCCGCGCGCAAATCGGGAATCTCGATGGGCTCATCCGGGCGCGCCTCTAAGGTCGTCGGACCGATAATAATGGCACTATGTTCATGACTGGTTTCACGATAACGGCAGGCAGTGCCGCCGAGACAGTGGGTTGCCAGTTGCGTTTTCGCGCCCAATCTGTCCAGCGCCTTCAGGTAGCCAAAACGCTTCTCATAGACCGTCTCGTGAATAATCGAGATACCATTGGCCTGTGTCAGCAGGATAGCGAAAGGCTGCTGCCAGTCAGTCGAGAAGCCTGGCCAGACGTCGGTCTCGATAATAGCCGGGCGCAATTTCTCCTTGCGATAGAAACGGATGCTGGAAACATCTTTTAGCTCGACGCCGCCGCCCACCTGCTGAAAGTACGAGAGAAAATTGCCGAGCGTATCCGGGCGAATGCCATGCACGGTGATATCGCCATTGGATGCACCTGCCAGCGAGGCCCAGGAAGCCGCCTCAATACGATCGCCCAGTACCGCCATGTTGGTGCCGGAAAGCTTTTTCACGCCCTCGATGCGAATCTCGCGACCCGAAGAAGCAAAGATAATCGCGCCCATCGAGCGGAGCAGCGTAATCAGTTCAAAGATTTCCGGCTCGATCGCGGCGTTGCAGATGATTGAACGTCCCTCAGCCAGCACACCGAGATAGAGGCAGGTTTCGGTCGCGCCCACACTTGGATACGGCAATTTGATATGCGCGCCCTTGAGTGATCCCTGACGCGTCGCGATATAACCATCGGGTGTCTCTTCGATCTGGCCGCCAAAATGCTCAATGGCCTGGAGGTGAAAATCGACCTTGCGCGCGCCGATCTGGCAGCCGCCGACCACTGGAACCATCACACGCGGGAAGCGGTGCAGGAGCGCGCCGAGCAGGAGAATCGGGATGCGGTTCGAGCCGGTATGCGGCATCAGCACCTCCGGCTGACTGAGCGCCGTCGGATCGATCACCAGCACGCCATTATCCGGTGCCTCCACGCGCACGCCAATCGAGTGCAACATTTCTCTGGTAATATCCACATCGCCAATCGGAGGAACATTGGTCAAAGTTGTTGGAGTCGAGGCCAGGAGCGCGGCCACCATCGCTTTTGTCGCAAAATTTTTCGCGCCCAGACATTGGATTTCCCCCACCACCGGCTGCCCCCCCTCAATCCTATATGCATCGGTTGACATGGGCTAACCCTTTCTATACACTTTGCAAAGATGTTTGACTGGAGAGTTCAAGGGTGCTTCCACTTTTAGTATACATATATGCGTCTACGCAAAAGCACCTTTGCACGTCGATTAAATTGAATATATTCTCTTTATTCACTAGCCATCCCATTCCACCATAGAGTAAAGGTAGAGTTAAGGTCTATCCGCCAGGGCCGCGCCGCCCTCTTGACAGGAGAAAAGCGCCATGCTTTCATGTGATTTGCAGAGTATGCAAAAGAGCCGCCAGGCAACGAATTGACCGTTGCTCACGCGCAATAGCCTTAGCTGTAGGATAACACAAATTGATACGGCTGGCGAGGAAAGTGAGGCATTTATCTATGACGGAAGAAGTGACCATCCTGTATCGTCCAATCGGTTCCGAAGAACTGGCGCTCATTCACGAGAGCGGTGACACGGCCTTTCCGCCGCGCCTCTTCTGGCAGCCAATCTTCTATCCCGTGCTCAATGAAGCGTACGCCACCCAGATTGCCCGCGATTGGAACGCGCGCGACGGCAAATCTGGCTACGTCACCCGCTTCGCCGTACACCGCGCTTTTCTGGCGCGCTACCAGGTGCAACGGGTCGGGAGCGCGATCCTTGAGGAGTATTGGATACCAGCGGAAGAGTTAGAGGAATTCAACCGCAATATTGTGGGCAAGATCGAGGTGGTCGCGGAATTTCACTCATAATTTGCTGAGGTAACGCGAACAATTGCCACATAAACGCACACTCCAACGTGTAACAAAGGGGACTTTTCTCATAGCTGGCAAGACGCCTGTTCATTTTTACAACAGAGGTCAGCTTTATGAAGTGTCAAGAACAACTGGAGCAGTATCTACGTGAGCGCCAGGTCGCCTACCAGATTCAGCACCATCCACAGGCGTATACTGCTCAACAGATTGCAGAGTGCGAACACATCTCAGGCAAAAAGGTTGCCAAAAGTGTCGTGGTTCTGTCGGATAACGTAAAAGTGTTGCTGGTGTTGCCAGCTTCTCAGCGCGTGGACCTCGACAAAGTGCGAGCCGAGCTGGGCGCGCAAAATGTTATCCTGGCCCACGAAGAAGAGTTTCGTAGCAGTTTCCCCGATTGCGAAGTTGGATCTATGCCACCTTTCGGCAATCTCTACAACATTCCCGTCTGCGTTGAAACGAGCCTGACCAGGCAGGAGAACATCGTGTTCCCCATCGGCACCCACACCGAGACCATGAGCCTCAAATACGCCGATTTCGCGCGCCTGGTGCAGCCCAAAGTCGCCGATTTCGCTCTTAAACCCACGCTGGTATAGGAAGAACTTTACAAAAATGCGCTGCAAGCCCGAATGGCTTGCAGCGCATTTTTGTGTGAACAGGAGTGGAATATCATCCATCTATTCCGTCTCAATGCTCAAAGCTTTTCCATACCTTCGGCTCCTCAGAGTGTGTCTGATTTTCTTTCCATTCGCATGCTCGCGCCTGCGGCGTTCGCTTTCTAGTGTATGTGTTGTGAGGAAATGCGCTTCGCGCATTTCCTCACAACACATACACCCTCTCGGCGCGGCAAAGCCGCGCACCCCATAGGCGAAAGAACACCATGACATCGCGAATCAAACACACTCTCAAAAACTTGTTTGTACGTCCAGATTGAAGCGAACGATCGGTGATGATGCTTTAGTACCTATAAACAAGTAAACAATTGACCTGTAGACCCAGAGGCATTATGCTCTCAAATAGAGGTGCATGCAAGAATGACGATACATCATATTATGGAATTCGAGGGACGTTGCAGGTGAGCAGGAAGCCCCAAAAACAGAAAGCTCTAGTAAGGAATAGATCACGAAAGAAATTTAATCGTCCAAAACAGCGAACAGCATTTGGAAGAGTTCAAACGAAGAAACAGTTTGGACAATCTTCGCGCAGGACAATACGGCCAGAAGCGAAAATCACTCGATCCCAAACGCAAAGGCAATTTGTGTTGCCCACGCAACAAGGGCAACCTTTGCTCTCTGTATCACAAGCAGCCATTGAGCAACATTTTCCCGCAAAGCACGCAGCTTCGCCCGTATCATCAACCCCAAACGGACAACATATAGTGCTGCGGTTTGTGGCAATTTGCCTGGCTCCAGTGGCCGTCTGCGTCAACTTCACCAATTACGGCTCGCTCATTCCGTTATTGCAGAACCAGTTGCACGTCAACAGCGGCCAGATCAGTCTCTTTTCTACGCTACTCTTCCTGGGCCTTGCACTCACAAATATCCCAGGCGGTATGCTAGCCGACCGCTTTGGCTCGCGCACGACCATGCTTGGCTCGCTCGTACTTGTCAGTGGAGGCTCGCTGCTCTTTCCGCTCTTCCCGAACTTCACCTGGATGGTTCTTTGCCGTTCCGTGATTGGTCTGGGCGCTGGTGCGGCGCTAGTAGCTGGCTCACACGCCACAGCGGAGTTAGGTAAGTATGAGGCATTGGGCCAGGGATTGAATGGCGGGGTTGCCCAACTTGGGGCTGGTCTTGGTCTGTTTGTCATACCACAACTGATGGGACCGTTCGGCTGGCGCGGTGCGTTGCTCGCAAGCGGCCTCCTGGGAGTTGTTGCCTTTCTCGTGTGGCTCCTGGTCCCAACTGAAAAATCGGGCCACGCCGGAGATGAGCACCAGAAAGCCGATCCTGCGGCAGGCATTCGCTCGCCTACTATCTGGGCGCTCGGTCTCTCAAATATGGGCACATTTGGTCTGACTAACGCGGTGTCTGCCTGGCTGACTGTCTATTTCACCAATCGCTATGGTCTACCGCTCGCGCTTGCGGCGGGACTTGGCTCACTTGGCCTTTTCGCGGGTATCATCTTCCGCCCGCTAGGAGGTCTACTGTTGGCCCGCTTGCAGCGACCACTCCCCCTTATCCGTCTAGGAACGATCCTGGCCTTCATTGGCGTTGGCGTACTCTCCTTGCCTATCTCATCGCTTCCCATTGTTTTCATCGGCTTGTTACTGTTTGCTCTGGGCACAACACTACCCTATGCCTCGATTTTTCATACAGCAGCAGCCGTTGGCAGAAGAAGTCCAATAGGTTCAGGCGTCGCTCAAGGTTTGACTGCTGTGATGGCATCCCCAGCAGCGATTGTAGGTCCGTCTATCATTGGCTTGCTCCTTACGCAAACAAACAATTTTACCTTTGCTTTTGGGTCCATTGCCCTAATATTCTCATCTGTGGCAGTGATTGCTTCATGGCGGCTAAGGATCAAGCAAGCATGACGCATGGAGGAAGCGATTTTTGTATCCGTCTGGTTAAGCTCTCGCTTGCACAAAAATACTCTGCAATCTCAGTGAGATTGCAGAGCGTCTTCATGTGGACTAGTAGGACGGGTGGGACTCGAACCCACAAGGCCTCATCAGCCGGGGGATTTTAAGTCCCCTGTGTTTACCATTTCACCACCGTCCCAGGCAGTAAACGCGCGCATTGATAGTAACACGCCTGGGCCGCGCCGTCAATCATTTCCAGCCTCTTTTTTGTGGAAACCGTAAAAAAAAGCGTGGGTTGGCGCGCAAAAGCTGGCGGTTTCTGCTATAATGGCGAGGCAAATCATTGGAAAAGAAGGTGTATTTATGCCCCAACAATATAAGGCGTTGCAGGGATTTAAAGATATTCTGCCCGACGAGCAGCCTTACTGGCGGCTGGTGGAGAACATAGCGGTCGAGGTCGCGGAGACGTTTGGCTACCGGCGCATCGATACGCCAACGCTGGAGGAAACCTCGCTCTATCGGCGAACCTCTGGCGAGGGGACCGATGTAGTCGAAAAAGAGATGTATAGCTTTAACGATCGCCCCGACAAAGAAGGCCGAAGTACCAACCTCACGTTGCGCTCTGAAGGGACGGCGGGCGTTGTACGTGCTTATCTGGAACATGGCATGGTCAAGCTCGCTCAACCGGTCAAGCTCTATTATCTGAGCGTCCCCGTCTTTCGCCACGATAAACCCCAGGCGGGGCGCTTGCGTGAACACCACCAGTTCGGTTGCGAGGCACTGGGCAGCGAAGATCCAGCGATCGATGCTGAAATTATCGGCCTGATCTATCAAATTTATACACGCCTGGGGCTGAAAGGCATGCGCGTGCGCCTCAACAGCATCGGCGACGCCAATTGCCGCCCGCAATACATCGAGACGCTCAAAGACTACTACCGGCCCCTGCTCAGCGAGTGTTGCGCGGATTGCGAGGTGCGCTTCGTCAAAAATCCCTTGCGGCTGCTGGACTGCAAAGATCCGCGCGACCAGGCGAAAATCGCGGGCGCGCCGAGAATTTCGGATCATCTCTGTGAACCCTGCCAGGAGCATTTCGCGGCCACACAGCGTTTCCTGAAGTTGTACGATATACCGTTTAAGCACGATCCGTTGATTGTACGCGGGCTTGATTACTATACACGCACTGTCTTTGAAGTCATGCCCGGCGATGGCAGCCAGGCTCTTTGCGGCGGTGGGCGTTACGATGGGCTGGCCGAAATCCTGGGTGGCCCACACACACCTGGCATCGGTTTCGGTGCAGGCGTCGAGCGCATGATCCTTGAGGCAAAAAAGCTTGGTGTGCAGTCTGAGGAAGCGGCAAAACCGCGCGCCTTTGTGGTCAACCTCGGCAAAAGCGCGGAATGTCAGGACGCGGTGGTGAATCTGGCCGCCGAGTTGCGGCGAGCGGGTATCCAGACCGAAATGACCTATGGTGGACGCAGTTCAAAGGCACAGATGAGGCAGGCCAACGCTTCCGGCGCGGCCTACGGTCTGCTGATCGGCGACAACGAACTGGCCGGTGGTTTCGTGACGGTCAAAGATCTCCAGGCGGGCGGTATGGAGACCGAGCGCAAACAGACCGAGATCAAACGTGAGGAGATCGTAGCCTTTCTCAAGCACCACAAGGGATCATCCGACCAAGCAAACCACGTATAAAACCCGGTAGACACTAAGAGCAGGAGATAGCTTTCATCCCCTGCTCCAAATGTCGAAAAGCATCGTTCAACGCTAGGCGTGCTCCAGGCGGCGCAATTCAACCTGGTCGTCGCGCACACGCACCGCGAAGGTCGGTTGCGCGTAGACAGCAGGTCCAATCACCACAGCACCATTATCGAGCCGGAAGGTTGAGCCATGCCAGGGACAGGAAACCAGCCCATCCTGACAGGTGCCCTCATCGAGCGGACCGCCCATATGTGAGCAGGTCGCGGCCAGCGCAAAGATGTTCCCGCCCTCACGCCAGAGGACCGCTGGCATGCCAGAGGCCTCCACGCGCGTCAATTCTCTCTCTGGCAAATCGGCCAGGCGGATCACTGGTACAAAATTGTCCGGGCCACCTTCCCAGGCCACGTGATTGACACCAATCCCCTTCGCATAGCTCAATTCGCCACCCAGATAGGCGGCACACAGGCTGACAATATAACTTAGCCTGGAGAGCGTGATGCCTGCCCGACGGTTGCCAGTCGCTCGCATGCCAAGTGAGGTCAGGTTGCCGAGCAGAGCTACCGCGTTGAGTAATCCATGCCCCAGCCCCACGCGCCGATCGGTCGCATCGGTCTCGCTCCAATCGGTCGCGCCGGTCAAAGCCGAAGCAACCGCGCCAACTACGCCCAGGCATAAAGTCGCATCGGCAGCACGCGCCATCTCAGAATCCTCGTCATTCTTCCACAGACTATCCAGCAGCCAGGTTGCACTCCACGAACCAAGCGGAATCGTGACAAGCGCTGGATGTACAGGATGACCAAACCAGGTGCCATGCAAGATATTTTTCACTTTGACGGCACCTGGCGAACTGAATAGATTTTTGAGCCACGTTTGCAAAGGATCGGCCAGCGCATCCAACCAGCTCTGTTTTTCCACCCATGTTCCACTCACATGACGGAGCGGTGGAGCAAGCGGCGGTGTCTCCATCCAACTTTGGGCAGTATCTCTTTCAATATCTAGCGTCATGAAATGTTCCCCACCTTTCTCACTATTGTTCACGCACTCTTCTGTTTATCCATCAATCCGAGCGGAGAGCGCCGGAAGCATCTCGCTACTCAGTTAAAGTTGAACTTCACTACGAGTATACAGAGAGAACACGAATCAAGGCAGAAAGATGAAACACTGAGCAGACATTGCTCTCTTTAACCTGCGTCTAAGCGAGTGTGCATCGCACTTTGTGCGTTGCAACAGCTCTGAGTGATGCAGAACATCGGCATTAGACGCCAGCCGGGTGCGTACCTGCTCGCCCTATCGGCACACTACTGGCGATCCCACCCCCAGGACGAGATCGTTCCAGCTCACTCTGCATGGCGACCAGCGGTTTTTCACGCTTCAACCATTGACGGAGCAACCCGATGGGGACGCGGTAAAAAGCATCATCAAAAGAACGTTCCTGGTGAATGCTCTCACTTGCCTCCACGACCTCTTCCGCCAATAGCGCTTTGAGCGCGACGAGCACCTCCGCGTGGTTATAGGGAAAATGATAACGCCGATAAAGGTTGCGAATGTCATCGAGCGAAAGCTGACGCCCTTCGTCCTTCGTCTCTTCTGCAATAACCTGCAACAGACGCTGGCGCGCAGGTTCTTCGATCTTATCCCAGAGCCAACCAAAATGGCTGGTTCCTGACCTCAGAACTTCGTTCAGGACGAGATTGACGTCATTCACAGTTGCGTAATTCTTGCGTCGCTCATTGCAGTGATCCACGAGCACGCGACAGAGCAAATGGATCAGGTAGGGTTGGTCCGCAGCCAATTGATGAATTTTGGTCAGAGCCAGCGGATCATACACCAGGTTGCCAATACCGGCTTCCGGGCAACCGGCCACAGGTTTCGTAATTAAATCCTCCGCGCTTGCAGGCATCATTCTGTTTGGCAAACGATAGTGGAGCGCCATCTGAAAGAAAACCGACCAATAATCGCGGGTCAGGCTTTCGATATTATGCAGGCCCGCTAACAGAAAATGGATGTAATAGCGGCTTTGCATAATACTACGCAGATATTGAAAAATCTCTGGCTCTAGAGCGCCAGGTTTGACTTGCTCCTCTAAAACTTCAAATTCATCAAGCAGCAAAATCAATTTGCGGTCCTGGAGAAGCGGCTCAATCTCATCAAGGAAGCAATCAAAAGCGAACATGGCATCTGACTTATACAGCTCTTGATCTGGGAAAGGAGGTTGCAGACCCTTTTTTTGCATTGCTTGAGAGATACTATGGGCAATTCTGAAGAAGAGTTTGCTCACATCCAGTTTATAGGATAGGCGCTGGAGATCAATCAGCACAGGAATGTGTTGAGCCAGCAATGGCGTATAGGTGAGTTGATTGAGCAGGGTGGTTTTGCCCGATCGGCGTTGCCCGTAAAGGACCAGAATAGTCGGGGTTGTCGTCCGAGTAAGCTGATCCTGCAAATAGGCCAGTGTCTCATCGCGGCCATAACACATCTGGCTCTCGCGCAGAGGGATACCGGTGCTGTAGGGATTCTCAATCGGAAGGAAGGTGTGCTTCCAGGTCAGCAGGTCCAGGTGATCCTCAACAGTAAAAGAGAGAGAATCGCGTTCCACATCATCATAAAAAACCTCAAAGGTCAGCGTGATTGAAGAAAGCGTCGTCAGAGGTTTGATGAAAAATTCCGCCACCGTCTCCTGGCGAGCAAAAATGGCGTCGGTCTCAAAAGAGGAGCGCAGAACCTCAAAGTGTTCGCTAGAAAGCAATGTTACCTTCACATTCGTCGCGGAACCGCGCCCACGATTGGTAATCGACAGCCAGACCCCGATAGTCTCTTCAAGATGAGCTTCATGAGATTGCAATTCACAGGCCAGCTCGGCGTGGCCGCGCAATTCCAGGCGCTGTAAATGCAGCCGCTCTTTCCAGCTTGCCAGTAACGTCTTCAGCGCTACATACTCCAGCACGCGCGGTTGCGGAGAACCGGGAATGGGAGATGCACCATATTCCTGCTCAACCAGCAGTTGGAGCGTCTCAATGCTCTTAATCCCATCAAACAAGCTATTCAGTTGGTCATTGGGACCGTCGCGACGCAGATAGGTTTTGAGCGTGCGCGTAATGGTTGTAAAACGTTCACCAATGCGCAGAAATGCCAGGGCAGCAAGATGGTCACTCTGTAATTGCTCGCGTTTAAGGCGAAATTCGTAAGCTGCCAGATCTTCAAAGGTGGTCAGGGCAAACAATTCGTGCAGTTCACGACAAAGCAGCCAGAGGTCTGATCCCCAACGAATGTGGCGAACTGCATCCAGCACCTGGACAGCATTGGCCAGAGCCGCTGTCACCTCCGTCTCTGGGAAACCCAGGCAGAGATCGAGTAAACAGGTGAACGCCTGTTGAATTTCTGGAGGTGTAAGGTTATACGCTGTATAACGCAAGACCGCATACTGCAACTGGCTGTCGAGCAAGCGATGGAGATGCACAAGAATCTCTGTGGGATACTGATTCAGCCAGTCGGCCAGCACCCTTCCGGCCTCTTGCGTGACCCACACCGAATCGACATATTGAGCGGCAGTGAGCAGCAACTGAAAGAGTGCTTCCCTCTGTGCATACTCAACATCACTATCCAGATGTTTCAGTTCTCCGAGCAGGTGTGAAACTTTGCGCAGAGCCGCGCGGCGCGCGTTACGATCGAATAACGTATCGCGATCGAATGATTCGAGGGCATTGCGCAGATAGATCAGAACTGCATTCCAATCAGCACGTGCCAGCAATTCTAAGCACTCGACCACCTCAATGCGCACATCACGCATCTCATCGGTGAATAGAATATTGAGCAAGCGGCGCGCACGTGCTGGATCGGCAGTATAAGCGAGCATCACCGCCTCCGGCAACATCCTACGCACAGTCGTAAACTTATCGTACGTGGCCTCTTCCAACAGATCAAGGGTCATGGAATCCTGAGGACACAGGGTAGCCAGTTTGCATAAAGCTGTACCACGTACAAACGGGTCAAGGTGTCTACAGAGAGGCAAGAGGGTGGTAAGCGGGTCGCGATCTTGCAAAAGGGCAGCCCAACAATCTGAGGTAAGCTGAGAGAGTCCGGCCTGATTAACCGCGCGCAGAACCTCCAGGCAATTCTCAGAGAGCAGCGCAATCTCCTGGTTCCCATCCTGGTCGATGTCGCACACGCGCACAGCCTGAATACGATCTTTGGCCTGATAACGCCAGATCAGATCGCCGCTCGCGGTAAAAACGGCGAGTACCCCATCACCGCAGCCCACCAGAATCTCCAGATTGCCATCCTCATCGATATCAGCGACCTCAATAGCCTGCACGCTATGGGCAAGCACATAACGCCAGCGCCGATTCCCTTGATAATCCAGCACATGGAAGTTACAGTCTTCATCCCCTACCAGCACCTCCAAACGGCCATCGCCATCAAGATCGTAAGTGCAAAAAGCTTTCACGCGCTCACGGGTCTCGAATTGCCAGAGGCAATTTCCGCCGCGTGTGTAGGCGAGCAATTGATTGGCACTGGTGCTGATGAGAATCTCTGGCGTGCGATAGAGGCCCTCGTCGAGCGGCGCGGAGGCATAGACCGCCTGCACGCTATCCGCGAGATGAAACGTCTGTACTGGATGCTGAAGATCATTGGTATAGAGATAGACCGTGTTGTGTTCTGTCCCCAGCAGGAGTTGGGCCGGTCCCTGGCGGTTGGCAGCCTGAAGCGCAAAGCAGGTAATTCGCTCATGAAAAGGGAATTCGGAAACTTCTCGTCTCCGCTCATTGGTAAGCAGAAAGAGTCGACCTGACGACACGAGAAAAGCCAGGTCTTCACCACGTCCACCGGTCAGATAACCAGCCTGTACATCAGAGATAAATTCTTCAGTAGAAGTCTTCGACCAGAGCGACCGGCCTGTTGAGGTAAACGCGGTCAAACCACCATCCGGCGCGCTCACCACCGTTGCCCGCCGCCCATCACCCGCGAGATCCACGAAACACAACGGATTGAGATAGCCAATGTTCTCCTTTTCCCAGAGGAAGCGGAATCTTTGACGGGCCAATTGTAAACAGGCCAACAGCGCGCCGGAGGCGTCTCCTTCAGCCAGCGCCTGCTCGGCTACAGAAAGGCTCAGCGTCTTATCCAGGATACGAGCATCCACGCCGAGAACATTACTCAGTTGCCAGCGTTGTTCAGTCGTCAAATCACGTCGTATCTCGGCTTCTGGGAGGTTCAGTGCCCTGTAGACGCGGCGGATTTTCTTATCAAGGTTGGGAACCAATTGAATCCGCAGAGCATAAATCGCATTATCATCGGCCCCGGCCAGCACCTCAACATGATTATCCCGATCCAGGTCCAGAACCGCGAGGCTATAGAAGCGCGTCCTCATATTCTGCCGCCAGATGATGTTACCATCGTGATCCAGGACAAAGAACGAGTAATCGTCGCATGACGCCAGAATCTCTACTTGCCCATCTTTATCGACATCGGCCACCGCGAGAGTCAGGGGACGACTGCTCAATTTTTGCGACCAGCGCACACAGAAATCCGAGGTCAGGACAAAGAGCTTCTTCGAGCGCGTCCCTACCAGAATTTCAATCTTGCCATCGTGATCCAGGTCAGCGGCGCACAGGGTATAGACTGCCTGCTCCATCTGGTGACGCGCAAGAACTTCGCCATCAGCGGAAAGTACCAGGAGGGCGTGATCATCGGTACCAACCAGCGTTTCCACACGACCATCCCCATCGATATCGCAGAGGAAAATCGCCTTGACCGGGCTATCGCTCGCAAAACGCCAGATGACTTCCGAGCGCGTGAGATCGTAGCGATAGACACAACGATCTTCTGAGGCAAACGTTACTTCATAGGGTGTAGCAGGGTGAGATTGCAACTGGATAATCGCCTGCTGAGAGACACGCCAGGAGGTTTCAGCAGCATTGAGCGGCTGGGACCGTTTCTCTTCAGCGGGAGCGAAAACAGTATTCCGCAGCACTGCGCCATTTTTATCCAGCGCATACAACTGGCCATCACGCCCACTGGTAATCATGCGCGCTGGAGATTGATCGGGTGGCAAAGAGAGGCCAGCGATCGAACTGACCCAGGCTTTGGTGACAACTTTGGACGACCAGAGCAGATCACCGTCCTTCGATAACGCATAAACGCGGCCAGTACGCGCACTGGCCAGCACTTCGACATCGCCATCCTGGTCGATATCGGCGGCATAGACGCTGGTAATCCAACCCTTTGTTTCATGACGCCAGAGTGTTTTAACACAGTTCAAACCAAGATTGAGATCCTTTTGCAAAAGCGCGAGCGAAGACGGCATGAGTATCACCTTCCTGAATGGCCGAAAAACGGGCGTGTGTCCTTCTGACACTATATCTCAAAATATCTGCCATCCTCTGCCAAAATGCTGACAGATTCTTGTATAAGCTTTATGACAAATGAAGAAGAAAGATTCGTCAAATAAAAACGATTGTAAGAAGATGTCCGAGGATGTATGATACACTTATTCTAGCAGGCAATGGTAAAGGGAAACAACTCTTGCCTGGATTATGACAGTGGGATGGCAGAATATTGGCAGAATATTGCGGAATATCCTTGCTACAATAGCTTCAGAACAATCCTGATCCCAGGGAAGCGAAGCCAGGCGATCTTTCGGGCCAGCAAGGGTAACGGAGGCCAGGGTATGGAAAATCCCTTTGATAACCCAACCACGATTCGAAAACCTGAAAGTTTCATCGGGAGAGATGATATCCTCTCTCGCGCTTTTGGCATGTTGAAAGATCGACAAAATATTTCGCTCGTTGGCCCGAAACGCATCGGCAAAACGTCGTTGTTGACCTGCTTGAGAAATGAGGAGATGCAGAAACGTTTTGCCTTCGCGGGAGAGACATTTCGCTTCTTCTATCTCGATCTGCAAGGACGCTCGATGAAAATGCACCAAGACCTTTTCATTGATCTGAATCGCTTGCTGCGGGAACAGAGCCAGGATTTCAACACGGATGATGCGTTTGATAGAAGCGATGAATTTAGCGCGCTATTAGAGCACTTTCAACAGCATGGCCAGCACCCGGTGCTGATGATCGATACGTTTGACGAAATCGCGCGCTACAAAACCCTTGACGTCAATGTCTTTGATGTGTTGCGCTCAACAGGGACTAGTGGGCAAATTTCGTATATTACAGCATCTTTAGAGCCGCTGAGCAGCATTCTCAGCAAATTGCCGACCGTCAGCAAGCTGATTTCGCCATTTGCTACCATCTTTGGCCACCTCCGGCTCAAACCATTTAGCCGGGCCGAGGCCACGCACCTGCTGAGCAGTTTCTCACAGCGCGAGGGGTTGCCGTTTACCGAGGAGGAAATAACGTGGATTCTGGAAATGGCAGGCGAGCATCCCTATCTACTGCAGCAGATCGCAGCGGTTCTCTTTGAGGAGAAACGCGCGCAGCGGGCGGAAACGCTAGACTTTCCGCTGATGCAACGCGAGGGGTTGCAGAATGTTCTCGGCCATTTCGAGGATTGCTACCAGATGCTCACCCTGGCCGAACGCGAGGCACTGCTCGCACACATACAGACGGGAGACGGCGGAGGACGGATCTATCCTGAACTTTGCGCCAGCCGCTTATTTCAGGAGTATTTACGAGCGACCAACGATGTGCAGACACCCGGCGCATCCCAGGAAGCCAGCACGCCACAGGCAAGCGGTATGGCGCAAGCAACCCATAGCTCGCAGGAGAGCATCAAAGAAGAGATGGAGGACGATTTCGATCTGACTGTCAAAAGTTTCGTCAAAATTTTGGATAAATTTGGCGACACAAAATTTCTGGGAAAGAGCGAGTTCATCTCTCTGCCCTATATTGCCGCACAAATCAGCCTACAAAACGCTGGCCTGTCCGTTGCCAGAGGCAAAATTATGCAGCAAGTCATTCTGGAAGCGCTAGACGGCCTCAAAGGGGAAGAGCCACGTTCAGATAGCGCACCCGATTGGCAAGATTACAATATACTCTACGATATTATCAAACGCGACATGAAACGCAAGACCATCGCAATTCATATGGGTGTGAGTGAGCGCCAGTTGTACCGCTATCAAAAGCGAGCGGCTGAACGTTTACTCGGAGTAATCCTAACCATGCAGGCGGGGAAAGAGCCTGCTCCAATTGTCGAGGGCAAGAAGCAATAAGAGGTTGCCCACAAATGGGAAATGTGGCAAGAAGCGGTCTCAATGACGAGAAAATTTAGAACGAGGTGACATTGTATGCAGGCAGAGGTACTTGATCCACCGAGAAACCTCGGAAATATCGCCACACAGCAACTTGCGCCCTGTCAGGCGCAAAAATCAGGCAAAGCCCCCACATTAATACTCATGGCGGGGTTCGCAGGAGCCGGGAAAACGACACTGGCCAAGAGTTTAAGTCGTCGACTTCGTTTGGAAATTCTGAATAAAGATGAGTTGAAGCTGAAGCGTCTGGCAAAAGGGGAAGAGGAAGAACAGGCGGGTTGGAATGCCTTTGAAGAACTGATGCAACAGATTGAAGAAAAGGTCATAAAGCAAAAAGAATCGGTTATTATTGACACTAGCAATGAAAAACCATTCATTTACGAAAATGTACAACAGCTTGTAGAGCAATTGCGGGGTATGCAGATTAACGCGCAACTCCATGTCATTCTCTGCAAGCTCAATAAAGAGCTTCGCACCGAACGTTTGAACAAACGCGGCAGCGTCTTCGCGCCTTATATACAAACGCTACCAGAGATTTTAGATGATACTGAATTATCCGACCGTTTTAAGCATCTGCCCGCAGATAAGGTTGTTGTAGTCAATACTCGCGCTCCGCTTAAAACCTATAAGCGGAAAGTCCTGAAGTGTTTAAATACGTCCAACGAGGAAATTTGAGAGACAACAGAGAGATTTTCCTGCCAAAAAAGCTTGACGAGAACAGGCAAAAGTGGATACTATTGAATTGATAGGGATTCTCGCTCTTCGCCCTGAGCATCTGCTCAATGTGATCAATCAGATCGAAGAGGGAACGTTTTGCGCTTTGTGCCAGGAGGGCGTATGCAAGGAAAAACTCTCCATTATCAGATCCACGGATACGAGCATGATGAACGCTCCCACAAAAATGGGCTGATCTGGTTCGCCCGGCATGGTGAGAGCGACGCCCACATTGGAAAAGCAGCTGCCCATACTGAAGAGATTCACCTGAGCCGAGCCGGAAAACGCCAGGCGGAGGAAATCATTAGCGATTTTCCGCGTCCACCCGATCAGATCATCTCTTCGCCCTATATGCGCGCGTGGGAAACAGCTTCGGCCACCCTCCGGCGCTTCCCCGACACGCCTCATGCCATCTGGCCGGTCCAGGAGTTTACCTATTTGGGATCACAGGCTGGCGTCTACTCTACCAGAAGCGAGCGCCGTTTGCTGGTCGATGAATATTGGCGGCGCGGCGACCCTACCTATCAAGACGGCAATGGCGAATCGTTCGCCCAATTCATCCAACGCGCCAGAACAGCTATCAGACAACTCAAGCGGCTTGATGGCTTCATCGTCGTTTTCACGCACGAACAATTTATTCGCGCTATACAAGGACTGCTTGAAGGCTGGTTAGAAGAGACACCCGGAAACATGGCGCGTTTCCGCGAAATTCTGTTGACACAGCCACTCGATTACTGTAGCACGCTCCGTTTATCTGTTGGTGCCGAGTTACTTCGCCTGCATTTATGCAACAAGCAGGAACGTTTGTGGCATATCGAACATATTCCCCGCGCTCGCCTGACCGTGCCGATTGGATGCTAACCACCCGGCAAACATGGTAGAATATATAGAGTGAGCAATGTATTCTCCACGGATAACAGCGTCTGCAAATATGCCGCACGCACAATCTCATGCGTAGACTCGATGCAGAGCTATGGCCCATTCTCGCGAGAAGTAAAGGGAGTGTTCAATGCAAGGACAAACATTTCGCCCGGCAGAAGCCCCTCTAGCTGGGACCGTTCAGACAGCGGTGGCGGAAGTGATGCAGATTGGCTCAAAAGTGCAACCATTTAGTGCGGAAAGCGTACGCAAGGCCCCACGAATTCGCGACGCTCAACTTGTCAAAAGCGTGTGTCCTTATTGTGCGGTTGGCTGCGGGCTGAATGTCTATGTCAAAGAAGGCAAAGTCATCGATATAGAGGGCAATCCAGATAGCCCGATCAATCATGGCACGCTCTGCCCCAAAGGCTCGGCAACCTTTCAGTACACCGTCAACCCCAGCCGTCTGACACACACGCTCTATCGCGCCCCGTATAGCACGCACTGGGAGACCGTTTCTCTCGATTGGGCGATGGAGCAGATCGCTCAGCGTGTGAAGCAGACACGCGACGAAACCTTTGTAACGCACCTGGAGGATGGGCGCGAGGTCAATCACACGCTGGGCATTGCCTCATTGGGCGGGGCCACGCTGGACGTTGAAGAAAACTATTTGATGAAGAAACTCTTCAACCTCGGACTTGGCATCGTCTCGATCGAGAACCAGGCCCGTATATGACACAGTTCCACTGTACCCGGTCTGGGTACTTCGTTTGGACGCGGCGGCGCGACGACCTTCCCACAAGATCTGGTCAATAGCGACGCTATTCTGATTATGGGCAGCAACATGGCCGAGGCGCACCCGGTCGCCTTTGCCAATGTCGTCAAAGCCAAAGAACGCGGTGCGCTGGTGATGCATGTCGATCCACATTTCTCGCGTACATCGGCACTTGCAAATCTATACGTTACGACACGCGCGGGCAGCGATATCGTCTTCCTGGGCGCGCTGATCCGTTATGTCCTGGAGAATCACGCCTATTTCCACGACTACGTGGTCTCCTATACCAACGCCGCGATGCTCTTGCGCGAAGAGTATCGCGATACCGAAGACCTGGATGGTCTCTTCTCCGGCTTTGACGCTGAGAGCGGGAGCTATCCCGATCAGAGTAGTTGGGATTACGAGCGCGACGCCGATGGGTTGCCGCTGGTCGATTTGACGCTGCAAAATCCGCGTTGTGTCTTCCAGGTGCTCAAACGCCACTTTGCGCGCTACACGCCAGAGATGGTCGAGCAGGTTTGCGGGGTGCCGCGTGAAGAGTGGCTGAAGGTCGCGCAAACGCTGGCCGCGAACTCAGGGCGCGAACGCACTTCGGCTATTTGTTACGCGGTTGGCTGGACGCAACAGAGCAAGGGCGTACAAATTATTCGCGCGGCGGCGATTTTGCAACTCCTGCTCGGCAATATGGGCAGACCTGGCGGTGGCATCATGGCCTTGCGTGGTCATGCCTCGATTCAGGGATCGACCGATGTGCCAACGCTCTATGATCTGCTTTCCGGCTATATGCCCCAACCAGCAGCGATGCTGGACCACAATCTACCATCACAGCAAACATTGCAGGAGTATACCGTGGCCAACGGCTCCAAAACAGGCTGGTGGGCCAATTTCCCGGCGTATATCCGCAGTTTCTTGCAAGCGTGTTATGGCGAAGCGGCCAATGCCGAGCATGGCGAAACCTGTTATCGCTGGATTCCCAAGATTATCGGCGATCATTCGCATCTCCTCACCAGCTACGCCATGCTCG
>Ga0207674_10003414_pt1 | contig 19453 bp, 17 predicted proteins | sample KBSCornC72_FD_184303 | JGI IMG/M metagenome (GOLD analysis project Ga0207674, IMG submission 184303) | Corn rhizosphere microbial communities from Kellogg Biological Station, Michigan, USA - KBS Corn C7-2 (SPAdes) (version 2) | ecosystem: Host-associated > Plants > Roots > Rhizosphere > Soil ... | reverse complement strand
GGCTGTCCGTACCAGCGCTGCATCGCCTGCGCCGACCATTGGGCGTCCTTCTCGCGATGACAATCGTTGCATGCATTGGGAACGCCGAACGCGACCGTCTGATCGGGTCGCGGAATCCGCAACGAGTGATCGCGCCGCGCATCGACCACCATGTAAGTCGTCGTCGGCATGTGGCAGTTCACGCATCGCCCGGCCTCCGATGCCGGATCGTGGTGATGGTGCGATGTGGCCGCGTACTTCGCGCTCGCATGGCATTGCGCGCACAAGCCGTTGTCGGCAACGCGCGTCTTGCCCGTATGTGCGTCGTGGCAATCGCTGCAGGTCACGCCGTGACGGTACATGCGGCTCTGCAGGAACGACGCCCACACATAGTCCTCCGCCTGCTGCTGCCCGTCCGCATAGAACAGCGGCGAGGTCAGCAGCGCGGGAAGGTAGTGATCGAGGAACGGTCGACCGGCGACGTAACCTTCGGCGATCTGCGCCCGCCGTGCATGGCATTGCGCGCACACGTCGATCTCCCGGTCGCCGACGCGTGGCGGGTCGCGCTTCGCGTTGCCGCTCGCCGGATCGATCGTCCATTTCGCACCGTGACGCTGGTCGAGCGCAACGGTCAATCCCATGCGCGCGTCGGACGGCGGCTTGTCCTTCGCCCACGCGATGTGTGCGGAACCAGGCCCGTGACAGCCTTCGCATCCGACGGAAAGGTCGCTCCACGTCGTCGCGTACGTGCCGTTCGTCGCGTCGTATTGCTTGCGCACGTTGACCGAGTGGCAATCCGCGCACATGAAGTTCCAGTTCTGCTGGCGCCCGGTCCAGTGCAATCCGTCGCGATGGTCGATCCTGTCGTTTGGATAGAGGTGGAACCAGCGCTCACCGCCCGCGGCTTGCGGACGCGTATCCCAGGCGATCGACAACGCCTGCAGACGGCCGCCCGGAAGTTCGACCAGATACTGCTGCAGCGGCTCGACACCGAACGTGTACTTGACGTCGAAGTCCGCGAGCTTCCCGTCAGGGCCGTCGGTGCGGACGACGAAACGCTCGTCGCGACGCGAGAACGTCGACTGCACGCCTGCATACGGAAACCGCGCGTCGTCGAACTGGCCTTGCACGGTCTGCGGGCTCGCGCGCTGCATCGCGCGCGCGTGTTGCGATCGCTGCCACGCGGTCGTCTGCGCCGCGTGGCATGCTACGCAGGCTTCACCGCCGACGAAATCGGCGACTGGAATCGGACCGACGGCCACGACAGAGTGTTCCGGTCGCAGCGAAAAGTATCCCGCCATCAGCACGGCGATCACTGCGACCGTGGCAGCGACCAACCAGCGGCGACGGCGAGCCGCGTCAGGCGAACTTAGGGGACCCGCCTGGGTTTCGGGCGCCGCAGCTGCAGGCGCGCGACGGCGCTTTTTGTGGCGCCGGTCAGAACGGGCATTGGGCATGGGTGCTGATCTGAGTGATACCCCGCTTGAAGCTCACATAGTACGTGGCGCCCTCTGCAGGCCCGCCGACTCGCATCGCGAGACGAGCGATACGGATGTGATGTAATGGGTCCAATGCGGTTCGCGTCGCCGACCGGCGAGCGACCGATCAAAACCGAAAGGAGCGTGCCCGATGGAACATCCGATGTATCCCGATACGACCAAGGAGATCGCGCGCAAGCGCCGGGAGCTCGCGCCGGAGATCAGCAGTGCTTTTCGGGCGTTCGGCCAGCGAGTGTTCGCCGACGGCGCGTTGCCCGAGAAGACCAAGCAGCTCATCGCAGTCGCGGTAGCGCACGTGACGCAGTGCCCGTATTGCATCCGCGGTCACACCGAGCTCGCCGTGCAGAAGGGTGCAACCGAACCGGAGATCATGGAAGCGATCTGGGTCGCAGCCGAGATGCGGGCGGGCGCCGCTTACGCGCATTCGGTCATTGCCATCGACACCATGCATCGCCTGCATCCTGCACCTGCCGACGGACCGCCTACAGCGACTTGAGGTATTGGACGAGATCGGCCATCTGCGCACCCGTCAGACCGAGCGACTTCCGGCCATTGTAGATCTGCACGACGTCTTCCAGCGTCGCCGCAGTGCCGTTGTGAAAATACGGCGGGTGCTGCCACAACCCGCGCAGCGGCGCGGTCCGGTATTGCTTGGTGGCGCTGCGCGACGCGTAACTTGGCGCGCCTTCGGGCTCGGGCTCGCTCACCACGTCGGTGGGAGCATGCAGTCGCGAGTTGGCGTCGGTGAAGTCGTCGCCGCTGTGACATCCGGCGCACATTCCCGGGCCGTTGAAGACGAGCCTACCGCGTTCGGCGGCGGCTGCATCGAAGCTCGCCGGCGACGGTGCCGGTGGCGGCAGCGTGAGCTGATAGGCCTGCAACGCCGGCAGCTTCGACGTGATGAGGTCGTCAGTGCCATTGGTGACGTTGACACCGGTGCGCCGGTCGGCGAACGATCCATGTCCACCCATTTGCGTGACGCCGACGTATCGGTTCCAGTAGGCGAGGTCATCGCCATCGCCCGTGGACGTGATGCGATGGATGCCGTCGAGACCGTAGGCTGGCGGGATGACTTGCGGGCCGTTGATCCCGTCCTGATTGAACCGGGGATCGTACTTGCCGGGTCCCCACGAGGCGTACACGCGCTTGGCGACTGCGCTTACGGCCGGCGACAGCGCAATGATGGCACCCGGATCGAGATCGCGATTGGGCCAGCCATCGAGGCGTTTGCCGATGCCGTGGGCAAAGGAATCGTCGACGGTCGAATGACATAGCGCGCACGTAATGCCAACGCGCGTCAGCGTGTCCGTGCCGTTGATCGTTTCGACGGTCCCCTTGAGGCCCACCACCGCGTCGAGCTTCAATAGCGCGACGGTGGTAGCGGGGCTTTTCAGATCGATACTGCCGTCGCGGATTCCTTGCCCGACCGCCGCGGGCAGTGCTTCTGCATCGACTTTCAATCCGACCGACAGCGCGGTCGTGGGATCGACCGCCGTGCGAATCACTTCATGCATGCGCAGCGTGTCGGTCCACTGCGTCTCGTCGCCGAAAGTGTCGAAACGGAAAATGCTCTTGCCCTGCTCGACGACGGCGGGATCGGTGAGCGGCGACTCTGGTTGGGACGACCCTCCGCCGCAGGCCGCCATGCATGCGGCCACCAGGGTCGCCACGATTGCCGTCAATATGCGCACCATGTCGAGTCCTCGCCTTTTCAGGTGGTTTCACGACAATGGATGACGGCAACGCGCGCGGCGTTCCCGGCAGATTCAGGATGTAACGGCTCGGCGCTCGATTGCCGAGCATTTTTTTCAGGCGTGTGCGGCGATAGGGAGTGTCGCGCGCACCTTGGGGGATGGTCGGCGAATGCGCTCGATGGCGCGCAGCAGCGTGAGGTGCAGCACGTCACGCTGCGCATGGCTACCACCGAGTCGCTGCGCGAGCACCGGCAAGCTCGCGAGCAGCGCTATCGCGAGCGAGTCATTGCCGCGCCCGAATGCGATCAGCGCGCGGCATGCAGGGAGGCCTAGATGTCGCGTGGTCTCGCCGTGACGCGTTGGCAGCGTGTGGCTCCGCGCGAGCACGCGCTCGAGGCGCTCCGCCCGCGTCCAGGCGCGCGCGCCGACGAATGCCAGCATCGCATGCACGTCGTTGAAGCTGCAGAAGCCGTCGTCGATGCGGGGCACCCATCCGTCCGCGAGTTCATTCCAGCGCTTCCCGACGTGGCCACCGAGCATGTCGATGCGCCATAGCAAGGCGGAGGAATCGATCAGGTCCGACACCTCGGTCGAGTGGCCGGCGCGAATATGCCGGTCGTATACCGTCAGCGCGCGGTCGGGCTGGCCAAGTGCGACGTGGAACAGCGCAACGTGCCACCAGCAATGCACGGCGACGATCGTGTTCGCGGCCCAGCCGGACTTGTGCTCGTTCATCCAGCGGATGCCCGCATCGGCGCGATCGGTCATCTCGAAGACATGCGCCATCACGTGGTGTGCCCGCGCATTGTCAGGGTTCAATGCCAACGCTTCCCGGGCAACTCGCTCGGCGCGCGCGTACTCGCCGCATTCCTCCAGACTGAATGCATGCATGGCGAGCAGCGCATCGTAACCGGGCAGGTCGCGCGACCACGCCGGCAACACCGACTGCACGCGGTCGCGCAGGCACCCGATGTCGCCGGTAAGGTAGTCGAACGAATGCGCGGCTTGAAGCGCCAGCGCATCGCGCGGGTGAAGACGCAGGACGTCGCTCAGGCGTTGCTTCGCGCGTTCATAGTCGTCGTCGAGCGTGGCGGCGATCGCCGCAAGGTGCAGTCGCTCGCGCACGTTAGCGGGCAGGCCGGCGGCGCGCACCAGAACCGGACGCGCCGAGCGGACGCGTTGCAGATCGCGGCCGGACAACAGCAGCCACGCCTGCAGCACGTGCGCCATGACGAACGTCGGCGCCTGCTGCAGCGCGATGTCGAGTTGCTCCATCGCGCCACTGCGCCAGCGGAGCGACGCTTCGAGCGCGCGCTCGAAGGCCTCCAGCGCAGCAGGGGTTGCGCCGGAGATTGCGCATCCGCGTGCGTCGACTCCGCTCACGGGTGCACCGCCTGACCCGTCGGCGGCAAGGGCGCGGATCGATTGGGTTTCGATCAATTCCAGAGTAGTCATCACCGTCGTACGGCACGTGGATTTCACAGGGCGCCAGTCTATCGGGGCCATGTCGCAGCAGCGTTCCGCCGGGGAGCCGTGTGTGTTTCATTTGTTGCACGTCCCACGCCAGACCTACTCACCGGGCAAGCGCTTGACCGCTTGCGCGCCGCAGCCGGGCCGGCGTTCAGATAATCTTCCGGACCTTGCCAAGCCCTATGACCCTGCTGCGGTGTGCCTCAGTGGCAACCTCTGAAATACGATGCCGCTAACGCGACCCGAAAAATTCCTGTGGTGCGCCGCTGCAGCCCTGGCGGCGCTCGCAGTGGCACTTCCCTCGATGCCGCAAGATCCTGGCTACCATCAGTTTGCGGACGCAAGGACGCTCCTGGGGATACCGCACGCGATGGACGTTCTATCCAACGTTTTCTTTCTCGTCCTCGGTTGCATCGGTCTCGTCTTTCACTTCTCCGGTCGACTGGCCTACCCGAACGCCGCAATGCGCACATCCGGTCTCGTGTTCTTTCTAGGCTTCGTGCTGACGGCGTTCGGGAGTGCCTTTTACCATCTGGATCCGAACGATCGTGGATTGGCGTGGGACCGCCTGGGAATGGTGGTTGCCTTTGCCGGTGTGCTGGGATTGCTCGCGGCACACCGCGTGTCGGTTCGGGCTGCAAATCTGCTCTGGCCGACAGCTTTGATCGCGGGCGTGTTGTCCGTGGCATGGTTCGCGGCGACCGGATCCATCACTCCCTACGCCGTGTTGCAGTTCGGGGGCATGGTCATGATTGCAGGCGCTCTGTGGCTGCCTGCGCACGGAAAGGGGCCGAACTGGGCTGCGCTGATTGGGGCCTACGCTTTGGCCAAGGTACTGGAGGCGGAAGACGTCCAGGTCTTTCACCTGACACACGGCGCGTTATCCGGTCACACCTTGAAGCACTTGTTTGCCGCCCTTGCAGTGTTGGCGGTTCTGGTTCCCCTGGCGCGTCGGCATCGTCCCCAGACTTAGCGCTGCTCCACTGGCACGAACTCTAGCGTGACGGGGATCCCCTGCTGTCCGCTCGCGCGCTCTTCCTGGCGGCCGCTACGGCCTCCGGGTAAGGCAGGGAGCGCCCGGTCGTTTCAAGCTCGAGCAGCTTGGTGTCCTCGTTCACCGCGACGCGGTACTTGCCCATGCCGTGCAGGACGTGCATGGCGAAGAGGTTATCGAAATCCCTGTACTCACCCTGCTCCCGCAAGAAGTCCAGGGATAACACCGACGGGAACCGGTCGGGCAGGTTCTTGAACGCCACTTTCTCCGCGTCGTGCGGATCCACGTAGGTCGAGCCGTCATATTTCTTGTACAGCACGGCGGACATCGCGTAGCCACGCGCGTTCCATTGCTTGAAAAGCTTCATGGCCATGTCGGTGGGTATGTTGGACTTGATGGCCGCCTTGACTTTGCGCAACGGAATGAGCGGCGCGCTCTTGACGTCGAGCTCGTTGTACCCGGCCCCATACTTGAACCCGACACCGATGATCTTGGCGCAGTTGAGGTCCATATAGCCGTACACAACCTCGCCGTGGTGGTACTCGGTATTCCAAGACCGATTGCGATAATCGGCGTTGATGCGTTCAAAGTAAGCGACGAGGCGCGTCTTCTCCGCCTGTGGGACGCCGTAGACGCGCACACCAATCACGGATCGCTTGTAGATCTCGCCAAAGTCGAGGCCGAACGAGGCCGTCTCACCAAGCGACGAGGTCGTCTTGAACAGGTACTCCTTCTTCGGGACCATCGTCACCAGGTCGGTGACATAGAAACCGGTCTCATGCTCGGGCGCCCGGTCCGCGTAGAAGTTCGCCGAATACACGATGTCGTCCCCGAGAACGTCGTCGCGTATCGCAAGCGCGATGTGTCCCGCGGATCCGCCGTTGGAGGTGCCGAAGCTGATCAGCAACTCCATATCGTATGTGTCCCGCCGCAGCATGTTCACGAACTCGTCCAAGTTGGCGGGTTCCGGTCCACCCTTGCTTCCGAAATCGGCGGCAGCCGCGACGGTAGCCAACAAGAGCAATAGCGCGACCGCGAGGCCACGTAGCGCAACGCTCACAGCCTTTGCTCCTGAGGAGGCGTGCATGCGCGCGGCCCACAGAGCCGCGCTGGACGACATCAACGCAATCTTTGCCGACGTCAAGGCAGGCAAGGTGGACGGCGGGAGCCAGATCGACCGGTCGGTCCGCATGGAAGGTGCGCGACTACGCGCGCACCCGATCCGCACGATGCTTCAGTGGCCGGCCGCGAGCTCGGTGAATGTCTCGAAGCCGCCCCAGAACATGCGGCCGCCATCGAAAGGCATCTTCGAGGGGTCCATCAATTCCTTGAGTTGCGGATCTTCCATGACCGCCTTGCCTATCCGGTCGCGGTCCGCCTTGTTCCGATACACGACCCACGCCAACGCGATCACCTCGCCTTCCTTGAGCTGCACCGCTTGAGGAAACGACGTTTGCTTGCCGGGCTGAGCGTCGTCGCTGATCGAGTCGGAGTAGTACAAGGCACCGTGGCGCAGGTGAGCGTTGCCCCACTCCGGCGACATGCGCTTGTACGTGTCGATCTTGTCACGGGGAACGGGAATGACGATGGCATCGATATAGTGCGACATGGGACCTCCTGGTGAAGTCGCTCGGATCGTAATTGGACGTCGCGCGTTCGCTTGGAACGTCGACATCGGCACCGGAAGCCGATTGTGCCGCAGACCGGGTTCGAGAGCCACATCGGGTCGCCGCGGTGCGGGCTCGGTCACAATGACGGCTCGGCATTAGCGTTGAGATGACAGCGACAACGAATTGTTCCGCCGAAGTAATGGTCCTCTGACGGGAGGCAAGCATGCAGTTCTATCTCAATGGCTATCGGCCCGGTGACCCCGACGTCCACGCGGCAGCACCTCCTGCTGAGAACCGAACCGCAGGCCTCCCCGACGCGGTAGACGTCCTGATCGTCGGTAGCGGGCCGGCTGGAACGCTGCTCGGCGCTCAGCTCTCGACGTTTCCCGCCATCCGTACTCGCCTCATCGAGCGGCGCGACGGTCCACTTCAGCTGGGTCAGGCCGACGGCGTAGCCTGCCGCACGGTTGAAATGTTCGCTGCGTTCGGCATGAGCGAGAAGCTCGTTCGCGAGGGCTACTGGGTCAACGAGACCGCGTTCTGGCGTCCGTCGCAGGAGGACCGATCGCGGATCGTGCGCACCGGCCGCATTCAGGACACCGCGGACGACCTGTCCGAGTTCCCGCACCTCATCGTGAACCAGGCGCGCATGCAGCAGTACCTTCTCGACTACATGCGCCGGTCGGCGTCGCGACTCGAGCCCGACTACAACCTGGAATTCGTAACGCTGAAAATCGAATCGGAAGGTGAGCACCCGGTCGTGGCCACGCTGCGCGATGTGCGAGACGGCTCGGAGTCTACGATCCGCGCCAAATACGTCGTCGGCTGTGATGGCGCACGCAGCCAGGTGCGTGGCGCGATCGGTGCGGAGCCGCGTGGCGATTTTGCCAACCATGGCTGGGGGGTCGTCGACATGCTGGCGGTTACCGACTTTCCGGACATCCGACTGAAGGCCGCAATTCAAGCGGACGAGGGCAACATATTGCTCATCCCACGCGAGGGGGGGTTCCTGGTGCGGCTCTATGTCGACCTCGGCGAGATCGACCCGCACAATCGCGAAGCCATCCGCGAGTACACACAGGAGAAGGTGATCGGGATCGCGCAACGTGTGCTACGCCCGTACACGCTCGACGTGAAAGACGTCGTGTGGTTCGCCGTGTACCAGGTCGGCCAGCGTGTCACCGACCGGTTCGACGATGTTCCTGCTGCCGAGGCCGGATCACGCCTGCCGCGCGTCTTCATCGCGGGCGACGCGTGTCATACGCACAGCGCGAAGGCGGGCCAGGGCATGAACGTTTCGATGCAGGACGCGTTCAACCTCGGTTGGAAGCTCGTCTCCGTCATCGAAGGACGGGCGAAGCCCGAACTGCTTCACACTTATTCCGTCGAGCGCCACGCGATAGCCCAGGGTCTCATCGACTTCGACAAGGAATGGTCGAAGATCATGGCATCTCATCCAAGGGATCCGCAGCACCCCGAACGTGGAGGCATCGACCCCGAAGAGCTTCAGCGGGAATTCGTGAAGTCGGGGCGTTACACCGCCGGCGTCGCGACGCACTACCCCCCTGCAACGATGCTTACCGCCGAGGCAACGTACCAGGCGCTGGCCAAGGGATTCACCATCGGCATGCGCTTCCACTCGGCGCCCGTGGTGCGCGTGGTCGATGCGAAGCCGATGCACCTCGGTCACGTTGCCCGTGCCGATGGTGCGTGGCGCATCTACGCCTTTGCCGACGCGGGCGGACAGCGACTGCACAAGCTCGCGGATTTCCTCGCGAAGTCTCCGGATTCGCCGATCCTGCGATTCACGCCGGCGGGGGCCGACATCGACAGCGTCATCGACGTTCGCGCGATATTCCAGCAGGGGCACCGCGAGCTCAAGGTAGAAGCACTGCCATCGATACTGCTACCGCGCAAAGGGCGCTTCGGGCTCATCGACTACGAAAAGGCGTATTCACCCGACCTCAAGAACGGCCCCGACGTCTTCGACCTGCGCGGCATCGACCGCGCGAAGGGTGCGATCGTCGTCGTTCGTCCCGACCAGTATGTCTCGACCGTACTTCCGCTGGACGCCCACGGAGCGCTCACCGCCTTCTTCGAAGGATTTCTGCTCGCTCCTCATTGAGCAAGGCGCATCTCGCCTGCCCCTCGAAGACTCTGAATGGGAATGATTTGCGTTATCGTTCGCGCTTTGCTAGCATCGCGCCTCCACATCCCTATGCATCGGCAATCGGTCACCGACGCACGTTAATGAACGAGCGCCCAGAACCCTGTTTTGATGTCGAAGCCGCCGACGAACCCGCGCTGCAGCACGATGCAGCAACTGCGCTTCCGCGCGTCGTCGCCAGCGAGGTCCTGCTCGGCGGTGGCACGCAACTCGCGATCCTGCACAAGCAAACGATCTACTTCTTGCGCGAAACCCGTCTGGGCAAGCTGATCCTCACGAAGTAACCGCAACCGTCAAGGCGAAACATCGCGATCGCGTGGGTGCGTCCGACGTGCGCCCCTACACCTCGTCCCAGGACTCGAGCGACCCATTCAGCACTTGGGCCTCCAGCACGCGCTCCTGGACGGCGATACGCGCGCACAGCGCGATCACTTCGCCGAATCTCCCCTGGGGCACGCACACCACGCCACTTTCATCGGCGATGATGAAATCGCGCGGCGCGATGGTCACGCCCTGGATGGTGATGGGCTCATTGATCGCGCCAAACGTGAATTCGTTGCGACTGCGGCGCGGACACACGGCTACTGACCACACGGGATAGCCGATAGCACGAATCTCGTCCACGTCGCGGCACGCGCCCCACATGATCGTGCCGCGCACACCGCGACGCTGGGCGATGCGCGACGCGAGTCCGCCCCAAGCAGCGGCGCGATTGGAGCCGCCCAGGTCCATTACGACGATGTCGCCATCCTGCATCGTCTGCAGCACCTGTTCGAGCGGCTTGCCGACGCCGCCGCCGAAACGGTACGCAGAGGGGTCGTTGCTCTTCGGCTGCAGGCGCACCGGCAGCGCACGTCCGACCACCCGACCCTGCCCGACTCGGCGCGCTTCGATACCGGGAAGCACGCCCAGGACCGCGAGCTCGTCGAGCGCGTCGGAGACGATCGAAGTCGAGTATTGCGACAGTTGCGACATCGGATCGAGCGACACTTGCTTCTCCCGTCAGATCGAAGCGCCGATGCGGCTCACCACTTCCGCGCCCTCGCCCACGATCTCGCCGAACGTGAGCGCGCCGGACGCGACCTCGAGCAATCGCTGCATCCCGTCGCAGGCCGCAGCATCGAGCGAGACGCTGCCGTCGAGCACGCCGGTGGCCGCAAAGTCGATCTGCTCAGTCAGTCTCGCGGTCGCCTCGGCGTTGGCGCTCATTTTCAATGTTGGGGCAACGAGGCTGCAGTAGCTGTTGCCGGCTCCCGTGGTGAAAATCACGATGTGCGCGCCACCGGCAATCATCGCCGTCATCGATTCGGGCGAGAAGAACGGCGTGTCCATGAGATACAAGCCCGACCCCGCGGGCCGCTGTCCGGCCGCCAACAAGTCGTTGATCGGCTGCCGGCCGCCTTTGGACATCGCGCCGAGCGCCTTCTCTTCGATCGTCGTGATGCCGCCCGCCTTGTTCTGAGGTCCCGGATTTTGTCCGCGAACGTCGCCGCCCGCAGCCCGCACCATGCGCTCCCGCTCGCCGACCGCAGCGACGATGCGTTGCGCGACATCCGGTGTCGCGGCGCGCTGGGCGAGAAGATGCTCGGCGCCGGTCCACTCGACCGTCTCGCTGAAGATGGCCGTCCCGCCTGCGGCGACCAGCATTTCCATCATGCGGCCGGCGAGCGGATTGCATACCAGACCCGAGGTCGCATCGGAGTGCCCGCACTCGACGGCAACGCAGAGCTCACCGAGCGGGACCGCTTCGCGGCGCAGGAACGATGCTTCGTGCACCAGACGCACGGCGGCGCGGACTCCCGCGTCGACCAATGCAAGCGCATCCTCGTGCACGCCGGGAAGGGACAGTGCGACCACCGGTTTGCCCGCAGCGCCAACCGCATCCGCGTACGAGCGCGAGATATCGTCTGCGGCGGACAGCACGACCGTCGCAGCGACGTTCGGATGTCCGGCGAGCGCTGCGAGCGTGTCGAAATGCAACTGCGCATCGGCCCCGACCTGGCCGCGCCCGTACCCTGACGTTACACACACGGTGCCGCGCACCAGCGACACCACGCGTTGTGCCGCGGCTGACGTAAGCCCGGTAGGCGAGAGCACGAGCACGTGGTTGCGCACGCCGACGCGACCGTCGGGCCGACGGAAGCCTGCAAACGTGGTGCTCGCTGCCGCGGGTGCGCGTCGGTGGTGAACAAACGCCGTCGCCGATGCTTGCGCGCGCCGCGCGGCGTCGTCGGCCTCCCAGCGCATCGCCGTCGTCTCGAGGTTGTGCAGATGTACCCACGCGCCAGACGCGATATCGCGCGTCGTGCGGCCGATAACCTCGCCGTACTTGCGCACCGGCGCTCCGGATGCGATCGCATGCAGCGCAAACTTGTGGCCAAGCGCGATCGGCTCGGCGATCGTAACCTCGCGCACCGTGGACGCAAGGCACAACGTGAGATTCGTGCCCGGCAACAGGTCGGCGAGCGCCGTCGCGACGTCGTCGCGTGGGTCGAGCAGCGCCGCATCGAGCCTTCGAGGAGGATCCGGGTCAATCACGCGTGAAGCATAGCCGGGGTTGACACATTTGATCAATATCCCGATGATCGGGCCATAGACTTTGCCAATTTACCGGGTAGCGAGCACATCGGTTCATGAATAATAGATCAAATCGAGTCCTTTTCGTCGGGCTGGGCACGATGGGGCTGCCCATGGCCACGAACCTCGTCAAAGCGGGGTTCTCGGTCACCGGACACGACGCGTCAGCGACCGCCGTGGACAAGTTCGTGGCCGCCGGCGGGATCGCCACCGCAAATGCCAGCGCGGCAGCGAAAGATGCAGACGTGGTGCTCACGATGCTGCCCGACGATCGAGCGGTGATCGCCGTGCTCGCCGCCCCAGATGGCCTTCTCGCGGTGATGCGGCCCGGCGCGCTCGCAATCGAGATGAGCACAACTTCGCCTGCGACCAAGATCGCCCTTTGCGGCCAGGCCACCGAGCGCGGTGTCGAGTTCGTGGAAAGCCCGGTCGGCAAGACGCTCGAAGCGGCGATCGCCGGCACGCTCACGCTAATGGTGGCGGGCGTGCCGACGGCAATCGAGCGCGCGCGCCCGATGCTGGCGGCAATGGGCGACGAGGTGCACGTGTGCGGTGCAATGGGCGCGGCGTCGTCGATCAAGCTGATCAACAATGCGCTGGTCGCATGCATCAACGCCGCATCGATCGAGGCACTGGTTGCGGGACGCAAGGCGAACATCGACCTCGACACCATGATGGGCGTGTTCAAGACGACGATGGCGTGGAACAGTGCGCTTGCCACCGGGCTGCCGCGCAAGGCGCTGAAACGCGATTTCAAGCCGGGCTTCATGACCCGACTCGCGCACAAGGACGTCGGCCTTGCACTTGCGATGGCAAACGATCTCGACGTGCCGATGACGCAGGCACAGGCCGCCTATGCAACGCTTTCGGCGGCGCTGGACGAAGGCTTCGGCAACGACGACACGCCGGGATCGGTGCTGCGCGTGATCGAGGCGCGTGGCGGCGTGCAGGTAACTTCCTAAGCCCTAGACAATGCTGGACGTCGAGCAGCGGCTGCGCAACGACATCGTGTCGGGCGCATTCGCATTCGGCTCACGCCTCGTCATGGAGGACCTCGCGAGCCGTTACGGCGTCAGCCACATGCCGATCCGCGAGGCGCTGCGCGTGCTGCATGGCGAAGGCCTCGTCGTGATCGAGCCCAACCGGGGTGCGCACGTGCGTCCGATGTACAGCGGCTTCATCGAGGACCTGTTCGACATGCGCGCCGCCGTCGAGACCATGCTCGCCCGCCGTGCGGCGCAGCGCCGCACCGCCGAGCATCTCGCGCGCCTGCGCGAAGCAGCGGCGAAGCTGGAAGCACACGTGGCCGCAGGCGCGTACGAATCCGTGCCGATCGCCAACCGCGAGTTCCACCGCGTTATCAACGACGCCGCGGGTCATCCCGCCGCACTGCCGATCGTCGATTCGCATTGGCTCCTGCTCGCGGCGCTGCTGAAGCGCTACGGCTACGGCGACGACCGCTTCGCGCGCGTGATCGAGGAGCACCAGCATCTTGTGCAAGCCATCGAACGCGGCGATGGCTACGCCGCATCCGTGCTGATGGGCGCGCACATCGAGAAGGCCAAGCACAACCTGCTCGAACGCTCCGGACACGAGACAAAGGCGCGCGCGCAGCGATGAAGCGGATCTTCCGGCCGTCGTTGATAGTCGGCACGCTGTCCCTCGCCGCCGTGATCGGCTGCTACTGGTACATGGCCACGCGGCCGGGCGTCAACCCGGCGCTCGTCCCCTCGCCCCCGACGATTGTCGCAAGCTTTGGCGAAGAGCTCAGGAGCGGGGACCTCTGGATCAACACGCTCGCCAGCCTGAAGCGCGTGCTGATCGGCTACGCGATCGGCGCCGCGGCCGCGTTGATCCTGGGCGCGCTCGCGGGCTGGTTCCGCTACTGGGGCTATGTGCTGAACCCCATCATCGACGCGCTGCGTCCCATCCCGGCGCTCGCCTACATCCCGCTCGTCATCGTGTGGGTGGGCATTGGCGAGCCGTCGCGCATCATCATCATCGCGCTCGCGGTATTCAAGCCGATCGTCGTCAACGCGCGCGCGGGGATGCAGCAGATCGCGCAGATCTACGTCGACGCCGCGCGCACGCTCGGCGCGTCGCGCTGGCGCGTCTTCCGCACCGTCGCGCTGCCGAGCGCGGTTCCCTACTTCATCGCAGGCATGCGCACCGGCGTGTCCACCGGCTTCCTGGCGCTCGTGGCGGCGGAGCTCATCGCCGCGCCGTCGGGCCTGGGCTTCATGATCCAGAACGCGGGCCAGTACTTCCGCACTGACATCACGATCGTCGGAATCATCGTGATCGGGCTCCTGGGTGCGCTGCTGGACCAGATAGCGAACCGTGCCGGGCGCGCCCTCACATCCTGGAGCGAAGTCCGGCGCGATCCATGAAGCCCGAGGCCTACACCGTTCCCGCACCTGCGGCCAAGCTCGGCGTCCGGCGGCTGACGCATCGCTTTACCATCGGCGGATCACCGGACCCGCTGACGGTCCTGCGTGACATCGACCTCGATATCCACCGCGGCGAGTTCGTGTGCATCATCGGCGAGTCGGGATGCGGCAAGTCCACGCTGCTGCGCATGATGGCGGGCCTCCTGATACCGAGCGAGGGACGGGTGCTGCACGACGGCGCGGCGGTGCGCGGCGTCAATCACGCGCTGGGCTTCGTGTTCCAGCAGGACGCGGTATTCCCGTGGCTCACCGTCGAGGGCAACATCGAGTACGGCCCGAAGTCGCGTGGATTGCCGAAGTCCGAGCGGCAGAAGCTCGTCGATCAGTGGGCGGAGGCAGTCGGGCTGACCGCGTTCAAGAAGGCGTATCCGAAGCAGCTTTCGGGCGGCATGCGCAAACGGGTCGATCTCGCGCGCGCGTACGCCAACTCGCCGGACGTGCTGCTGATGGACGAGCCGTTCGCAGCGCTCGACGTGCAGACCAAGGCGGCGATGCAGGAGTCGGTGCTCGAGCTGTGGCAGAGCACGGGCAAGACGGTGGTATTCGTCACGCACGACCTCGAGGAGGCGGTGTTCCTGGCCGACCGCATCGTGGTGCTGGCGAGCCGTCCGGGCCGCGTGCACGAGATCGTGGCGAATCCGCTGCTGCGTCCCCGCGTGGAGGCGTCGCGCGTCAGCGATGCCTTTACAACGGTGAAGCGCGCCGTATGGTCATCGCTGCAGGCGGCGCGACAAGCGAGTGCGCAAACAATTCGAGGAGGTGGCAACGCATGACCGAGAGCAACATGGATCGACGGCGGTTGCTACGCTACGCAGCGGGTGGCAGTGCGCTCGCGCTGGCGGGTTCGTGGACGACCGCGCTCGCACAGTCGTCGCAGCTCACGATCGGCGTGCTGCGCGCACCAGCGTCGGCAGTGATCGACCTCGCAGACAAGCGCGGATGGTTCAAGGAGGCAGGCGTGGAGCTCAAGACCGAGCTCTTCGCCTCGGCCGCGGGGCCGAAGCTCGTGCAGGCGCTCGGCGGCGGCGCGATCGACCTGAGCTTCGTCAACACGACGGCATCGCTGCTCGGAATGGCCGGTGGCGCGATCCCGCTGCGCTTCATCTCGATCTGCACCGACCCGTCGAAACTCTTCGCTCTGCTCGCGCAGCCGGAGTTCGACAGCGTGCCCAAACTCGCCGGCAAGAAAATCGCGTGCACGGCGGGCACGGGGCTGCAGTACTACCTCGCACGCATCCTTGCCAAGTACGGCATGACGCAAAAGGACATCGAGTTCGTCAATCTGCCGGCGGCGGACGGACAGGCGGCATTCGTGGCCGGCCGCGTCGAAGCGATCGTACCGTCGGTGAACGGCCGCTTCTACATCATGCAGGCCAAGAAGGACACGCGCGAGCTCTTCGGATACGCCGACTTCGTCAAGCCGCCGGGCTCTACGCTGCCGTTCCAGAACTTCGACCTCTTCGTCACCACCGAGGCGGTGCTCGCGACCAAGCGCAAGGCGCTGCAAGGCTTTCTCGCGGCGTACCACAATAAAGGCGTGCCGTTCTTGCTCAGCCCGGCGACGCGGGCAGAGGCGCTGCGCATCGTGACCGACTACGTCAACGCCGAGCAGAAGAACCCGACCGACGCAGCCATCATGGGCCGCATCATGGATGACAGCGGCTTCTACGACGCAAAGCAGGCGAAGCAGCTGATGACCACCCCCGACTTCCGCGGCGGCATGGAATACCAGGTCAAGTTCTTCATGGAGCAGGGGGCGATGAAGTCGGCCCCCGACCTGTCGAAGGCGATCGTCACCGACCTGCTCTAGGCACGACGAGCGGGGCAACAGGGTCGGCCGGAAAAACGTCCGACCCATCCCCTTCCGCCGGCGTCAGCCCCAATTGCCCGCAGCCGGTTACGCGCTTGTCCGCGCCGTCGAGCGCGGGATCGACATAGCAAGCAAACCATTCCGCGAGCCGCGCGCGCAACATCGCCACGGTCGCTCGATACGTGGCGTCGTCCACGACGTTGCGCCGTTCGCCTGCATCGTTGCGCAAGTCGTACAGCTCGTGCGGACCGTCGGGGTAGCGGTGCACGTACTTCCACTCGCGCGTGCGCACCATCCGCACGGGCCCGTATTCGTCGTAGACCACGACGGCGTCGTCGCGTCGCAACGCCCTGCCCTCCAGCAGTGCGGAAAAGCTCCGGCCCGGCCGCGGGCGCGCGGGTGAATCGGCAAGGCCGAGGTACGCGAGCAGCGTCGGAAAAAGATCGTATCCGGACAGCAGCGCATCGCTTACGCCGGGCGCGATACGGCCGGGCTGTGCGATGAGGCAGGGCACCTTGACCGACGTGTCGTACATGTTCTGCGGTCGGGTGCCGTTGCCTTTGCCCCAGATGCCGTGCTGGCCGCAATTCATGCCGTTGTCGCTCATGAAGATCACGAGCGTCCTTTGCGTGAGCTCGAGCTTGTCGAGCTCGCGCAGCACGCGAGCGATGCCGGCGTCCATCGCGGTGGTGGCCGCGAAGTAACCGATGAGGCTTTCGCGCGGCCGGCGGAAGCCTTCGTCAGTTGCCGGGTTGCCATAAGCAGTCCACGGATGCGGGCGTTCCTGCGGGCACGACTCGAACGCGCAACCGGCATAGAGATCGGTGTACTCGCGTGGATGCGCATCGATCCACGGATAATGCGGCGCAGTGTAGTTGAGACTCAGCCAGAACGGTTCGGCGCGTCGCGATTCGTCACGCACGAATGTGAGCGCGCGGTCGGTGATCTCATCCGTGAGATAGCGTTCGATGATGACGGTGCGGTTTCCGTCCTGCATCGGCACGTTGTAGTAAGGACTCATTCCCGACGGATGCGCGAACCAGGTGACGTAGCCGGCGCGCGGCATGTCGCTCGCCCCAAGATGCCACTTGCCGATGAGCCCGCAGCGGTAGCCGGCGGCGGCAACGCGGTCGGTCAGGAGCGTCTGACCGGCGAGGAAGTCGACGCGCTGGTCGCCCACGTTACCCGCGCGGATCCAGTCGTGCACACCGTGGCGCGACGGAATGTCGCCGGTCATGAGCGACGCACGCGCCGGCGAGCAGACCGGCGAGACGCAGAAGAAGTCGGTGAAGCGGATGCCGGCCGCTGCGATTTCGTCGAGCGCAGGCGTAATGATGTCCGTGTTGCCCGCGCAACGCATTGCCCAGGGCCCCTGGTCATCGCTCAGGATGAAAAGGACGTTGGGACGGGACGGGTCTTTACTGGCCATGATCGCAACCGCACGCTATGAGGCGAAGCGCTCCGCCTGCGCCTTCCGTTCCGGGCGCCTGCCCGCGATGATCATGCCGAGCACCTCCTCCTCCGTTACGTCCGCAGTAAGGTAAGTGCCGACGAGCTTGCCGTTCTTCATTACGACGAGCCGATCGGACAGTGCGAACACGTCGGGCATGTCGTGCGTGATCAGGAAAATGCCGACGCCGTCGGCCTTGAGCTGCCTGATCAGCCGTCCGACCATCGCCGCTTCCTCGGGGCCGAGTGCTGCGGTCGGCTCGTCCATGATCAGGATCCGCGCGTTGAAGTAGAGCGCTCGCGAGATTGCGACGACCTGACGCTGTCCGCCAGACAGCGCACGCACCGGCACGCGGATGTTCGTGAAGTTCTTGTTGAGGCGCTGGAACACCTTGCGCGCCTGGCCTTCCATGAAGTGATCGTCGAGCGTTCGCCACGGCGTCAGCTTTTCGCGACCGAGGAACAGATTCGCCACCGCGTCCAGGTTGTCGGCGAGCGCGAGTGTCTGGTAGATCGTCTCGATGCCCAGGTGTTGCGCGTCCGCGGGCGTGCGAATGTGAACCAAGTCGCCGGCGATCACCATATCGCCTGAATCCACCGGATACGCGCCCGCCAGCATCTTCATCAGCGTCGACTTGCCAGCGCCGTTGTGCCCGAGGAGCGCGACGACTTCGCCCGCGTAGAGGTTGACGCTGACGCCGTCGACGGCGTGCACGCCGCCAAACGCTTTGCGGATGTCGTGCAACTCGACAAGCGGCGCCGCAGAATCGGGCTTGGACGCCATCACTTCTCTCCGAAGCGCCGTCGGTACAACACGTCGAACACGACCGCAACGATCAGTACCTGCCCGATGATCACCATCCGCCTGCCGATCGCAACGTCGAGCAGCAGCATCCCGCTGTCGAGCGACTGCATGATGAGCGCCCCGAGCGCCGACCCGAGGATCGAGCCGCTGCCGCCCGAGAGCGCCGTGCCGCCGATCACGGCAGCCGCGATTACATAAAGCTCCATCCCGGTGCCGAGCGAATTGGTGCCTGCATTCAGCCGCGCGATCGAGACGACCGCCGCGACCGCGACGAGTAACCCGAGCAGCGCGAACAGGAGCAATGTCACGCGGCGGACCGGAATGCCGACCAGTGCGGCCGCATCGGGATTGCCTCCCATCGCGTACACGTAGCGCCCGAAACGTGTCCGATGCACGAGGAACGAGAGCACGCACGCGACGATGGCCCAGATCAGGACGGGGATCGGAATTCCCTGCGGCTCGCCCTTCCCCGAGATCTGGTAGCTGTTCATCGTCCATGCGAACGCGATCAGCACGACGCTCGGCAATGCCGTCACTGCGACGTCGAGCCACAGCGGCTCGAGCGCCATTTCGTGACGGCGCCGCGAGTGCCGCTCGTGCGCCAGCCGCACGAACAGGCCTGCGATCACGAGCGCGGTCAACGCCCACGTCGCAACGACGCCGATGCCGCCGTCGTAACCACCGCCCAGACGCTGGAAGAACTCGTCGTTCACGGGCTGCGTCTTGCCGTCCGCGACGAGGAACGCGGCGCCGCGGAACGACATCAGGCCGCCGAGCGTGACGACGAACGACGGCACGCCGAGAACCGCCGTGAGCCAACCCTGGTACATCGAGACGAGCAACGCGACCGCGAGTCCGGCCAGGGACGCGAGCTCCCACGGCCACCCCGACGTGTACATGAGATAGGCGATCAGCACGCCGACGAAGCCCATCACCGAGCCCACTGACA